>Ga0209946_1000085_pt1 | contig 35270 bp, 35 predicted proteins | sample SalPon2_A_H2O_MG_FD_185704 | JGI IMG/M metagenome (GOLD analysis project Ga0209946, IMG submission 185704) | Salt pond water microbial communities from South San Francisco under conditions of wetland restoration - Salt Pond MetaG R2_A_H2O_MG... | ecosystem: Environmental > Aquatic > Non-marine... | reverse complement strand
CGACGGCGACGAGGAGTTCGTCCTCTACACCGAGGGGTCGGCGTTCGGCGACACCCTCGACATCGAGGGCGTCGACGCCTCGCGGACGACGTGTAACAACATCCACGAGATCTACCGCAACCTCGGGGTCGAGGCGGCCCGCGAGACGATCATCGACGAGACGAAGAACACGCTCGAAGAGCAGGGGCTCGACGACGTGAACGTCCGCCACCTCATGCTCGTCGCCGACATCATGACGAACAACGGCGAGATCGAGTCGATCGGCCGGCACGGCATCTCCGGCAACAAGGACTCGGTGCTCGCCCGCGCGGCGTTCGAGGTCACGGTCAACCACCTGCTCGACGCGGCGATCCACGGCGAGTACGACGACCTCGACGGCGTCATCGAGAACGTCATCGCCGGCAAACCGATCTCGATGGGGACCGGCGACGTCGACCTCCGGATGGGGTCGCGCGTCGTGAGCGACGACTGATGCGCGTCGAGCTCTCCGACGAGGCGCGGCGCTACATCGGCCGGTTCGACGAGCTGACCGGCGTCGCGCCGACCGACTGCCTCGTGGAGGGCGACCGACTCGTGTTCGTGGTGCCCGCCGGCGAGATGGCGAGCGCGATCGGCCAGGGCGGCGAGACCGTCGCGGAGGCCGAGCGGCGGCTCGGGAAGTCGATCGAGCTGGTCGAAGACGCCGACACCGCCGAGGCGTTCGTCGCGAGCACGCTCGCGCCGGCGGCCGTCAACGCCGTCACCATCTCGGAGCAGAACGACCGCGTGGCGTACGTCGAGGTCCCGGAGGCGGACCGCGGCGTCGCCATCGGCGCGGAGGGCGCGAACATCGAGACCGCCCGCCGGCTCGCGGCGCGCCACTACGACGTCGACGACGTCCAGCTGACCTGAGCCGGAACCCACGCCCTTTTGCCGACGCGACCGTTCCTCGTCACATGAACCGGAGGCGCTTCCTCAGCGGAGTCGGAGCCGGGGCCGCGGTCGGCGTGACCGGCTGCCTCGGCGGCGGGGACGGCGGCGCGGACCGGCCGTTCCCCGACGCCGACTGGCGGACCGAGGACGGGCTCGACGTGGCCCTCCTCGCGGATCGACACGCCGAGGCGCTCGTCGACGCCGGGGGTGCCACGCTGTTCTCGACGGCGGCGACGAGCCACGACGGCGACGCGGAGCCGACCCCGTGGTTGCCCTCACAGGAGTACGAGGCCGCGTACGACCTCGAGCACGGACGACAGTACGTGCGACAGGAGCTGACGGAGGCGGAGGGCGCCGACGTCTCGGAACTGTACGTCACCGTCGACCTGGCGCTCATCCGCCGACGGAGCGGCGACGAGACGCGGTACGCCCGTCGCGCGGTCGAGCGGTCCGACGGCGACTTCGCGGAGGCGATGCGCGCCGAGGTCGTGACCGGGATCCGCGTCGAGGGGCAGACCGCGGAGGGCGAGACGGAGTACGAGGGGCTGAACCTCTGGAACCCCACGAGCGACGGGGCGGGCGAGGTGCGCGGCGAGCGGACGGCGCGGTTCGCCGCCGACGCCTTCGCCGGCGACCGGACGGTCCCCGAGACCGTCGACACGGCGTCGGCGACGGTCCACGTGTACGAGTCCGGCGTCGTCCCGCGACTCGAACAGTCGTGGGCGGGCGAACACGACGGCCAGTCGGCGAGCGTCGACGTCGACATCGACTACCGCGACCTCGGCGCGACGGTGCCGGAGCCGGACTGGGTCGAGACGGCGCGCGAGGAGACGAGCGCTTGACCGTCGCCGGGCGAAACGACGGCCGCTCGCGCCGGCTCACCGGCTCAGCGGGAGCGAACGGCCGTCGTTTCCGATCCGCGGCCGGTTCGCGAAACCCCCTCAGATCCGTCGAGAGGTAGCGCTCGGAGGATCTGAGGCCGTTTCGCCGCGGAGAAAGACGACGCTTAAGTAGCTCCGTTCGGAAGTAAGCGTACGATGGCGAACGGCAAGTACGCGGCCCGTAAGCTCAAAAAGGACCGGCAGAAGCGCCGCTGGTCCGACTCCGAGTACGCTCGGCGCGAGCGCGGGCTCAAGACGAAGTCCGACCCCCTGGAGGGTGCCCCGCAGGCGCGCGGCATCGTCCTCGAAAAGGTCGGTATCGAGGCAAAGCAGCCGAACTCCGCGATCCGAAAGTGCGTTCGGGTTCAGCTCATCAAGAACGGGAAGCAGGTCACCGCGTTCTGTCCCGGTGACGGCGCGATCTCCTTCATCGACGAGCACGACGAGGTCACCATCGCCGGGATCGGCGGTGCGAAGGGCCGCGCGATGGGCGACCTCTCCGGCGTCAACTACAAGGTCGAGAAGGTCAACGGCGTGTCGATGATCGAACTGGTTCGCGGCAACGCGGAGAAGCCGGTCAGATGAGCGGCGAGGAGACCGAGGCGCCGTCCGAGGAGGACGTCGCCGCCGACGAGCCGGACCCGGACGCGCCCGCGTCGAGCGAGGCCGCCAACGAGAACGCCAAGCTGTTCGGCGTCTGGGACGTCACCGAGATCGCCTACGAGGACCCCTCGACGAAGCGCTACATGACCGTGACCCCCATCGCGCACACGATGGGCCGGCACGCGTCCAAGCAGTTCAAGAAGTCGGAGATCTCCCTGGTCGAGCGGCTGATCAACCGCCTGATGCAGACCGAGGAGAACACGGGCAAGAAGCAGCAGGCGACGCGGATCGTCCGCGACGCCTTCGACATCGTCCACGAGCGGACCGAGGAGAACCCGGCCCAGATCCTCGTGAGCGCCGTCGAGAACGCCGCGCCCCGCGAGGAGACCGTCCGCCTGAAGTACGGCGGCATCTCCGTCCCGAAGGCGGTCGACGTCGCGCCCCAGCGCCGCGTCGACCAGGCGCTGCTGTTCATCTCTGACGCCGTCGCGAGCGCGACGTACAAGTCGTCGACCCCCGCCGCCGAGGCGCTCGCGAGCGAACTCACCTTCGCCGCCGACTACGACGTCGAGCGCTCCTACTCCATCTCGCAGAAGGAAGAGCGCGAACGCGTCGCCGCCGCGGCCCGCTGATCCGGGCTCGCAGGCAGCCGACGCGCTCTCCGTTGCGGCATTTTTCTCTCCGACCACCGACGGGTCCGTTTCGACCGCCCGTCGCGTCGGGCGCCGCTCGCCGGTGTCACCGGTCGCGGCGCGCGCGGTGCCGCCGCTCGCGAGAGTGAAATAGTGAAAAGCGGGATTGCGACCGCGCGCTCGCGGTTCAGTCGTCGGCCGGGGCCGCGCCCGAGCCGCCGTCCGCGTGCTGCTGTTTGACCCACGAGAGCTTGCCGCCGGCCGCGAGGATGTCGCGCTCGCGCTCGGAGGCGTCCAGGTCGGCGGTGAACTCCCACTCGCCGTTGACGCTGACGGTGAACTCCTCCTGGCCGGAGGAGACGCCCGCGGGCACGTCGTCGACGATCTCGAGGTCGTCGCCCTGGTCGATCTCCTCGTACGTTTCCTCGTCGATCGCCAGCGGGACGATCCCGAAGTTGAAGAGGTTCGCCTTGTGGATGCGGGCGAAGCTCTGCGCGAAGACCGCCTCGATGCCGAGGTACATCGGACAGAGCGCGGCGTGTTCACGGGAGGAGCCCTGGCCGTAGTTCTCGCCGGCCACGAGGACGCCACCGTCGGCGTCGAGCGCGCGCTCGGCGAACGTGTCGTCGACGCGCGAGAGCGTGAACTCGGAGAGCTTCTCGATGTTCGAGCGGAACTTGAGGATGTCCGCGGTCGCCGGGATGATGTGGTCGGTGGTGATGTTGTCCTCCATCTTGAGGAGGGCCTCGCCGCCGTCCACGTCGATCCCGTCTTTCAGCGGCACGTCGCCGATGTTCGGGCCCTTGACGAGCCCGTCGTCGATGGCCTCGTCGGGCGAGATGATGTCGGAGTCGTCCTCGCCCATCCCGGGGCCGTACTTCGTCCCCATCTCGAGGCCGGGGGCCTCGAGGTCGCCGAGGTCGTCCGCGAGGTCGCGCGGGTCGACGATCTCGCCGGTGATGGCCGCCGCGGTGGCGACCTCGGGCGAGCAGAGGAAGACGGAGTCGTCCTCGATGCCCGAGCGGCCCTCGAAGTTGCGGTTGAAGGTGCGCAGCGAGACGGAGTCGGAGGCGGGCACGTGACCGATGCCGATACACGCGCCGCAGGTCGCCTCGGAGAAGTTGACGCCGGCCGCCATCATCTCCGCGGTCCAGCCCTCGCGGGCCAGCATCTCGGAGGCCTGCTTCGAGCCGGGCGCGACGATCATCTCGGTCTGCTTGGCGACCTCGCGGCCCTCCAGCATCTTCGCGCTGGGGAGGATATCCTCGTAGGCGCCGTTGGTACAGGAGCCGACGATGACCTGCTCGACGTCGGTACCCGCGAACTCGCTGACGGGAGCGACGTTGTCGGGCATCGACGGCGCGGCCACGAGCGGCTCGAGTTCGTCGAGGTCGACCTCGATGGTCTCCGCGTACTCCGCGTCGTCGTCGGGCTGAAGGTCGACGTACTCCGCTTCGCGGTCCTGGCGCGCGAGCCAGTCTTTCGTCTTCTCGTCGGTGCCGAAGATCGAGGAGGTGGCGCCGAGTTCGGTGCCGAGGTTCGTGATCGTGGTTCGCTCGGGGATCGAGAGCTTCTCGGCGCCGGGGCCGGTGTACTCGAAGATCTTCCCGACGCCGCCCTTGACGGTCAGTTCGCCGAGCAGGTGGAGCGCCACGTCCTTGGCGGTCGCCCACTCGGGGAGCTCGCCTTCGAGGTGGACGTTGACGACTTCCGGCATCTCGACGTAGTAGGGGCCACCGCCCATGGCGACGGCGATGTCGAGGCCGCCGGCGCCGATCGCGAGTTCGCCGAGGCCGCCGGGGGTCGGCGTGTGCGAGTCGGAGCCGAGGAGGGTCTTGCCGGGCGCCGCGAAGTTCTCCTTGTGAACCTGGTGGCAGATACCGTTGCCGGGCCGGGAGAAGTACGCGCCGTACGTGCCGGCCGCAGAGCGGAGGAAGCGGTGGTCGTCGGTGTTCTTGAAGTCGAACTGGTACGTCTGGTGGTCGCAGTACTGCGCGGCGAGCTCCGTCTGGACCTCGTCCATCTCCAGCGCCTCGAACTGGAGCCACACCATCGTCCCCGTGGTGTCCTGTGTCAGCACTTGGTCGATCTCGATGCCGATCTCCTCGCCGGGCGTCAGCTCGCCCTCGACGAGATGGTCATCGAGGATCTTCTCTGTAATCGTTTGTCCCATATCACGCGGAGATGGCTCTCCCGTGAATATAAAACCCGCGAGTTTTCTGGAAGATCGACCGTGTTAGATCGGTTTGAGACGCAATTGTTGCGGAAAAAAGCGCGTGATACCAGTACCCATGTGAGAACCAATCGTAACGAGTGTATAAGGCCAATAAAGGGCCATATCCGGCGATTTCGGCAGTTTGAGCAGATCCGGGGTTTTGCGGGACCGAGCCCGAACGCGCGGGCGACACGGTTTAGTCTGGGCCGCGGGTCCGGTCGAGTATGTTCGATTCGGGAGCGACGGTCGCGGCGGCACTCGAGAGAGCCGACGCCGACCTCGACGAGACACAGCAACAGCCGAACGGCGTCGACCTCACCCTCGGTGCCGTCTTCGAACAGGCGGCGCCGGGCGAGATCCGTCGCGACGGGAAGCGAGTCGGCGAGCGTACCGAGGTCGAGCCCGAAGGCGGCGCGTATCGCTTGGAGCCGGGGACGTACGTCGTCCGGTACGGCGAGCCGGTTCGGATCCCCGAAGCGCGGATCGGTTTCGTGCTCCCGCGGTCGACGCTGCTGCGTAACGCGTGTACCATCGACACCGCCGTCTGGGACGCGGGCTACGAGGGGGTCGGCGAGGGCCGTCTCGACGTGGGCCACGAGATATCGATCGAGCCGGGCGCGCGGATCGCCCAACTCGTGCTCGCGGCGGCCGATCACGAGGGCACCTACGACGGGACGTATCAGGGCGAGGGGCGCGAGTAGGGAGAAAGGGGGCTCACGCTGTCGGCGCGCGGCGTTCGGGGGCGCGAGAGGCGTCGCTCGCGGTGATGTAAGGACGAACGGCACGCCCGTGCCAGGAAAAAGCGGCACGAGCGTGTCGTTCAGTAGGTCCCCGCTGACGCTTCGGCCCTCCAAGCGAAGCGTCACCTGTACAGAGTGGTGGTATCAACTTAAACGTGCCGGGGGGTCCGAGATGTCGACGCTCCGGTCTCGCTGACGCTCTTAAATACCGCTACGGAGAGGGCGCTTCGGGCGAGGAGACGTAGGACGCGAAGTCGGAGGTGGTGATGATCCCGATCGGTTCGTCGCCGTCGACGACGGGGACGTGGTGGAACCCGTGTTCGACCATCGTCGCGGCCACCGCGGACACCGAGTCCTGTGCGCTCGCCGTGATCGGGTCCGCGGTCATGTATCGCTCGACGGTCGTCTCGGCTTTCGGCTGGCTCTTGGCGACGATGTCGACGAAATCGGTCGTCGTGAGGATGCCGACCAGCGTGCCGTCCTCGACGACGAGCGCCGAGCTGATGTCGTTGTCGAGCAGTACGGCCGCCGCGTCCTCGACGAGCGTGTCCGGCGTCACCGTGTACAGTTCGCTCGTCATCAGGCGCGCGACGAACACGTCTTCGATGTCGTCCATACGTATCTGTCCATCCCTCGAAGCATAAGGATTCCCACGGCCGCCGGTCAGAGGAACCGCGAGAGGCCCGACTGGCGACGCGGCCCGGCGCCGTCCGGCGTCGCGACCCACGCGGTGCGCTCGGCGCGGAGCGCCTCTCGGTCGGTCGCCGGCGGGTCCGCGGGCTCGAACGCCTCGCACGTCTGGCCGCAGTCGCGGCCGGGGTTGACGACGCGCTCGAACGCCCCACAGTAGGGGCGCCCGTCGGCGGTCGTCGTCGCGTGCGCGCAGGCGGGCGGGTCCGGTCGCCACCCCTTCCCGTAGGCCCGTTCGGCGATCCGGCGGCGTTTGCGCGCCTTCGCGTCGGCGGTGACGAGCGCCACGTCGGTTCGGAGCGCGCGCTCGTCGCGGATCTCGACGCCGGGCGCGTCGGGCGCGAGGCGGGTCGGCTCGCGGACGACTTCCCGGTCGCCCGTGTCGGGGTCGAACCGCCAGACGCCGACCACGTCGGGGATTCGGTTGAGGTGCGCGCGGGTGACGTACGAGGCCGTCGCGAGGACGACGTGGTCGAACAGGCCGAGCGCGGCGTCGTACCGCAGTTGCGCCGCCAGGTCGCCGGGCGAGCCGAGGTCGGGCTTGTTCTCGACGGCGGTGAGCGACCCGACCCAGTCGTCGGGGTACCGGGCGGTCGCGCGCACGACCGGCCGCCCGTCGCGACGCTCGCGTTCGAGGTAGCCGACCGCGGCCGCGTGGTCGGCGACCGCCTCGGCGCGGTCCGGCGGCAGGTCGAACGCCTCCGTGAGCGGGACCGCCTCGCCGGGACCGACGGCGGCCTCGATGGCTGGGTCGGGGATCCGGTCGGCCGTGATCGCCGCGCGCCGGTCGAACGCCGGGCCGGGCGTCATCACGCAGACGTCGACGATCCGGCCGCCGGGGTTCTCGATGCCGGCGCCGAGCTGTCGGGAAACGACGCGGTCCGGCGATTCGAGCGCGGCACACAGCGCCAACTCGAACCGGAACTCCATGCGCACGCGAGGGGCGCAGCCGGTTAAAACGCGTCGGCGAGAGCGGTGTCGACCGGGACCGCGAGCGACGAGCGCGGCGGTTCCGCGACCACCGGGGCGTCCCGCGGCGGCCGCGGTCGAAACCGGTATTCCCCGGCGGGGCCAACGATACCCATGCGCCCGGTCACGCGGAACCTCCTCGTCGCCATCGCCTTGGTCGCCGTCGCCCTGCTCGCGCTGGGGGCGGTGCCGAGCTACCTCGGGAGCGGCGACCCCTACTACCTCACCGCCGAACCGATCGAGACGAACGAGACCGCCGCCGACGTGAACAACGTCTCCGACCGGCGGTACCCGTTCCTGACGACGGCAATCGAGAGCGAGGACGGACGCTCGGAGGGGTACCAGACCGGGCTGTCCGGCGCGAAGAAGTGGTTCACCCACACGCCGTTCGACGAGGTGGACGCCCTCACCCAGCAGGTGCCGGAAGCGGCGGCCGGCGACGGGGTGCGCGTCCGCCGCGGCGGACAGGTCTACTACGTGGAGGTGGTACAGCCGTGAGCGACGACCTCCGCGACCTGCCGGCGTTCGACGACGGGCGGTCGCACTCGCTGCCCGGCGAGCCGGAGTGGCCGGTCTTAGAGGTCGCGGTGGAGTACGACGCCGGCTGGTTCGTCGGCGGGTACGACCGCGTCGAACAGCCCGACGGGACCGAAAAGAAGTACTACTGGGCGGAGCTGTCGCCCGCGACCGTGGTGATCGCGGTCGCCGACGATCAGGTGCTGTTCGTCGAGCAGTACCGGCCGACCGTACGCAACACCCAACTGGAACTTCCGGCGGGGATCGTCGAGCCCGGCGAGTCGTACACCGCCGCCGGGGCTCGGGAGCTCGCCGAAGAGACCGGCTTCGACCCGGCGTCGACCGTGCTCTTACAGGAGGTGTGGTGTTCGACGGGCGTGTTGCGCCACAAGCGCGGCTACGTGTTCGCCGAGGGGTTAGAGCCGGTCAGCGTCGACCACGACAGCAACGAGTTCCTCGTGCCGCGGACGGTCCCAATCGACGAGGCGCTGGCGGTCGCTCGGGAGCCGCCGACGAACGACGCCACGCTGGAGGGGTTGCTGTTGGCCGAGGCGGAAGGGTATTTATAAGCCACGGCGACCGCCTAAAAGCGGTGAGAACGCCGAAACGCGCCGCAGAACCCGATGACCGTCCAGTTCTTCGCGCCGACGGGGAGGTATTAGTCGCCTCGGTCCTACACTACGGGTATGAGCCAGACCTCGGACCAGTCGGTGTTGCTGTCGGACGACCCCCCGCTCGACCTCCGCCTCTCGGAGGCGGAACTGGCGGCGACCCGCGAGCGGATCGTCTCCTTTATCCGTGACATCGTCGACGACGCGGGCGCCGAGGGGGCGGTCCTCGGGCTGTCGGGCGGGATCGACTCGACCGTGACCGCCCACCTCGCCGTCGAGGCGCTCGGCAAAGACGGGCTTCACGGGATCACGATGCCGTCCGAAGTGAACGATCCGGAGGTGATGAGCGACGCGGAGCGCGTCGCCGAGGACCTCGGGATCGAGTACGACGTAGTCGAGATCCAGCCGATAGCGGAGTCGTTCTTCGACGCGGTCCCCGAGGCCGCCGACGACCGCATGGCGGCCGGCAACGTCTACGTCCGCACTCGCGCGGTGGTGAACTACTTCGTCGCCAACGCGGAGAACCGGGTCGTGTTGGGGACCGGGAACCGCGCGGAGGCGATGACGGGCTACTACACGAAGTACGGCGACCAGGCGGTCGACTGCAACCCCATCGGCAACCTGTACAAACAGCAGGTCCGCCAGTTGGCCGCCCACGTCGGCGTCCCCCGCGACTTGGTGATGCAGGAGCCGACCGCGGGCATGTGGGAGGGACAGACCGACGCCGAGGAGATGGGCCTCGACTACGACACCGTCGACGCCATCCTCGCGGTCCACGTCGACGGCGGGCTCTCGCGGTCGGCGACGGTCCGGGAGCTCGGCGTGCCGGAAGCGGCGGTCGAGCGCGTCGCGGATCTCCACGAGCGCAGCGCTCACAAGCGCGCGATGCCGCCCGCGCCCGACCGATAGCGACCGGCGGGCGGCGCAGGCGGAGGGCCGGGAGAGTCAGCGGGGGTCAGGCGTTCTGTGCGCGTTCCTTCGCGACTTCGGCGATCCCGGCGTTCGCCGAGCAGTTCGGACACGCGTGAATCCGACCGCGAGCGTCCGAGAACACCCGAGCGAATCGTTCCGAGACGTGCGCCTCGCAGTGCTCACACGTCGGCATGGTGAAGCGTGGTATCGTGGGTCATATTCTGTACAGTATCGGTAGGGTACGCGGCCTCAAGACTCCTTTCCGGATTCCCTCCCAAATTCGACCCATATCGGCGTTTCGGCGCGCGAAAGTGCCGAAAACGGCGACTAATCGGGTTTCGGTTTGGGGTGCAAAAACGGACGCGAGAGCGACGCAGCCGGGCGCGGTCAGAAGTCGCGGAGCGCTTCGAGCACGTCGAAGGCGGAGCCGTCGTCGATGGCGGCGTGAGCCGCGTCGATACCGGCTTCGATCGAGTCGACGTCCCCGCGGGCGTAGATCCGGAGCGCGGCGTTGACCACGACCGCGTCGGCGAAGGGGCCGTCGCGCTCGCCGGCGAGGACCGCCTCGGTGATGGCTGCGGACTCGGCGGCGACGTCGTCGACCGCGAGGTCGTCCTCTTCGAGGTCCATCCCGTACTCGGCGGTCTCGATCTCGAAGTCGTCGAAGGAGGCCCCCTCGCTGCCGTCGGCGGCGTCTCCGCCCGACGCGTCCCACTCGGCGACCTTGGTGTAGCCGGGGCGCACGTCGTCGTACCCTTCCATCCCCTGGAACATCAGGACGCGGTCGAGGTCGTGGAACTCGCTTTCCACGAACGTGTCGACGACCTTCTTCGCGAACGCGAGGTGGTAGAAGGAGCCGAGGTGGACCGACGCACCGGACGGGTTCGCCAGCGTCTCGATGGTGTTGACGAACGTCCGGACGCCCATCATGTCGCGGCGGTCGAACAGGTCGTCGATGGCGGGGTTAAACGCGGGCTGGTAGTAGAAGCCGAAGCCGGTCTCGTCGACCATGTCGGCCGAGTCGGACGGCGTCAACTCGGTGTGGACGCCCAGTTCGTCGAGCACGTGTTTATACGAGTCCTGCTTTTGCGTGGGGACGCGATCGCCGGAGTGGACGACGACGGGCGTACCCGCGGCGGCGGCCACCGCGCCGGCCGCGACGCCGAGGATCGCCGAGCGGCCCTTCCCGTCGTAGTTCGCGCCGCAGTCGACGGGGTCGGCGTCGGGCGCCGCGTACTCGACGCGCTCGCACATCACGTCGACGTAGGCGCCGAGCTCCTCGGGCGTGTTTCGCTTCCAGCGGTTCGCGAGCCAGAACGCGCCGAGCGTCGTCGGGTCGGGCTCGCCCGCGAGGATGCGTTCGAACGCCTCGGTCGCCTGCGCGCGCGTCAGGTCGTCGGCCGACTTGTGGCCGGAGCCACAGACCTCGGTCATCAACCGTTTGAGGGGCCAGTCGCCGAACTCCTGAGTCGCCTGAGCCATACGCGTCGTTCGGGTTCTCGAACGAAAAGTCCCTCGTTCGGCTCCCGGAGGCTGAGAAGAGTCCCTCGCGACGGCGCGCCCGAGCGGGAACCGGCGGGTGTTGGGTGGGGTTCCCCCGAATCCGTGGTAGTAGTTCGCAAAGCAAAGTCGGTCGATCGTCTAGTAATATCTTATTTTTTCGTTGTGGCTAAACTTCTATAGCGCTCTAGTTGATGGAGTAAGGTGCAAAACCCGTTAGAGTTATATGTTCGTCCATCTTGTGAACAGATGTTCCCGATGACATCCAAATCCGTCGCCACCGCACTCACGCTGTATCGCGCTCGCACGCTGACGCTCGAACAGGCCGCCACGGTCGGTGGCTGCTCGACCGACGAACTGGAAGCGAGCGCCCGTGCGTTCGCGCCGACGCCGAGTGAGACCCCCGCTGACGATTAACCCCTCGTCACTCCACTACCGACTGAGGCCCCGCCACCCCGCTACCGACGCCGGCCGGCCGCGCTCGCCGGAGTAGACTGTGTCCTCGACCGCTCCGAAACCCGTAGGTACGCGCAACTCCTACCGTGCGCAATGAGTCTGGACGCCGACTGGCGAAGCGATATCGATGCGGTCGACGCGGCCCTCATCGACGAGTACCAGAGCGGGTTCCCCGTCGAGTCGCGCCCGTTCGAGCGGGTCGCCCGCGAGATCGCGGCCGAGACGGGCGTCGCGGTCGACGCCGACGAAATCCTCGACCGGGTTCGCGACCTCCGCGAGAAGGGGGTGTTCCGACGGTTCGGGGCGGTGCTTAACCCCCCAGTCATCGGGTCGTCGACGCTCGCGGCGGTGCGCGCGCCCGAGGACCGGTTCGACGAGGTTGCCGACGTGATCAACGGCTACAGGCAGGTGAACCACAACTACCGGCGGGACCACGAGTGGAACCAGTGGTTCGTCGTCACCGCGGGGTCACGCGAGAAGCGCGATGCCATCCTCGAAGCGATCGAGGACGAAACCGGGTGTGAGGTGTTGGCGCTCCCGATGCTCACCGACTACTACATCGACTTGGAGTTCCCGGTCGTGAACGAGGACCGCTTCGCGCGCGAGTCGCTCGACAGCACGGACGTCTCGGCCACCCGCATCTCCGAGGACGCGCGGGGCGATCTCACCTCGCTCGAAGCCGACCTCCTGTTGGCTATCCAGGACGGGTTCCCGCTGTCTCCGACCCCCTACGCCGACGTGGCGGCGGAGATAGACGCGCCCCTCGACGACGTGCTCGCGGCGGTCGAGCGCCTGCTCGCTGACGGCTGTATCAAGCGGATCGGCTGTATCGTCAACCACGTCGTCACCGGGTTCACGAACAACTGCATGGTCGTCTGGGACGTGCCCGACGACGAACTCGACGAGCGCGGCGCGGCGGTCGGGAGCCTCCCGTACGTCACGCTGTGTTACCACCGACCGCGGCGCCCGGACCAGGAGTGGGAGTACAACCTGTTCACGATGATCCACGGTCGCGAGGCGGAGGCGGTCGACGCGAAGATCGACGAACTCGCGGCCGACTACCTCCCGGTCCCCCACGACCGGCTCTACTCGACGGAGACGTTGAAACAGACCGGCGCGCAGTACGAAAGCCTCGTCGCCGAGGAGTGAGAAGGGCGGCGGCGGTTCAGTCGTCGCCGAGGACGGTCGTGTGTTCGCCGGCGTCCGCGTCCGCCGCGTCGACCGCGAACGCCCCGCGGCCGGCTCCGAGGTACTCGAGCGCGTCGGCGCCGGCGACGGCGACGACGACGAAGCCCACCTTCGAGACGATGTCGAGGTAGACGAAGACGAGCATCTCCGTCGACGGCGTCACCAGCCCGAAGCCGGTGGTCCCGAGCAGCCAGACGACGGGGTACAGCGTCCACAACACCACCGTGATGTTCCGGAGCGTGCCGAAGACGGCCCGAACGCGGTCGCTCTCGGCCGACGCAGAGCGCGAGAGCGAGACGAGGAGGCCGTAGACGAGCGCGAGGAACGCGGCGCCCGCGACGCCGAAGGCGACCCACGAGACCGTTCCGGTGGTGGCCGCGGCGACGATCCCCCCGGCGATTATCACCACGTCGATCCCGATCAGGCCGGCGAGGACGCGCCGCGGCGGCCGGACGAGCAGCCCGAGATACAGGATGAGAAGCGGCGTCGTCAGGAGCCAGTCGACGTACCGAACGATGTCGAGCTCCGCGCCCCCCGTCGAGACCGTCCCGTAGCCGAGCGCCATCAGGAGGTACGCGACCGCCGCGATGCCGGTGACGCCGGCGAGCGTCGCGTAGTAGACGGCGTGTGACTGCTCGGCCGACGAGGACCGGGAGAACCACGCCCAGAGCGGCGGTATCGTCCCGGCACCCATCGCGAGCGCGCCGATCCACGCCCAGACGGCGGTGTCGACGAGCATCTCAGTTCACCCCCTCCCCGTCCGCCGGGTCGCTGCGAGGCGCGCCTCGCCCCCCGGCGTCGTCGCTCCCGTGCGAGAAGTCGAAGGAGCCGCCGTCCGGCGAGTCCTCGGTGCCCCCGTCGGAGACCGCCGCGGCGGAACCGGCGGGGCTCGCCGGGCCGTCCGCGTCGAGGTCCGTGCCGGGAGCGAGGCCGCTGTCGGCCTCGAACCGGAAGTCGTCGACCGCGTTTCGCAGCGCGACGGCGCGCTCCGAGAGCGACCCGGCCGCGGTCTCGACCGCGCTCAGGGTCTGCTCCTGTTCGTCGACCGCGCCGGTGACGTCGCCGGCCGCGCTCGCGGTCTGAGCGCTGATCGCGGAGACGTCCTCGACGTGGCCGACCACCGCGTCGACGGAGTCCGCCTGGGTCTCCGTCGCCCGCGTGATCTCGGTCATGCTCGTGTCCGTCCGCTCCGAGGCCTCCGCGAGGCGTTCGAGCGCGTCGATCGACGTCTCGACGGTTTCGACGCCGGTCGAGATGCGCTGTTCGGTGCGTGCCATCGCGTCGGCGCCCGTCTCCGCGCGCTCCTGGATGGAGTGGATCCGGGCTTCGATCTCGCTTGCGGACTCCTGTGTCTCCTCCGCCAGCGCCTTGACCTCCTCCGCGACGACCGCGAATCCCGCGCCCTCGGCGCCGGACCGGGCCGCCTCGATGGAGGCGTTGAGCGCGAGCAGATTCGTCTGCTCGGCGATCTCAGAGATAGTGTCGACGACCTCGCCGATCTCTTCGACCTCCTCGGCGAGCGCCTCGACCTCTTCGGTCGTCTCCGCGGTCGTCTCCTCGACCGCGTCCATCTCGGCGAGCGCCTCCTCGGCGGCCTCGCGGCCCTCGTCACCGACTTCGGCGGCGTGTTCCGCGGTCTCGGCCACGTCGGAGACGGTGGCGGCGACCTCCTCGGCCGAGGAGGCGAGGTTCTCGGCCTCGTCGGTCGCGGCCTGCAGGTCGTCGCGCTGGGTGCGAGCGCCCTCCGCGATCTCGTCGACCGCCTCGCTCACGGTCCCCGTCGTCGCTCGCAGGCTGTCCGTGCGGTCGTCGACGGTCCCGGCCACGTCGGCGGTGTCCTCGGCGACGGTGGCGACGGAGGCGACCGTCTCCTCCAGCTCGTCGGCCATCTCGTTGAACGCGACGCCGACCCGGCTCATCGCGTCGTTGTCGCTTTCGGGGTCGACCCGTCGAGTCAGGTCGCCGTCGGCGAGCGCGCGCATCGCCGACTCGTACTCGGAGGCCTTGTGCTCGACCGTCTCGGCGCGTTCGGTCGCCTCGCGCCGCGCCTGCTCCGCGTCCTGACGGGCTTCCTTGGCGTCGTTGATCGTGGTGCGGAGCGACTCGCGCATGGCGTCGAACGCGCGGAACAGCCGCCCGATCTCGTCGGTGCGCCCCGTCTCCAGTTGCACCTCGAGGTCGCCGTCGGCCATCCGCTCGGCTTTACCGGTGAGTTGGCGCAGCGAGATGACCGTGTTCGATCCAACCGTGACGCCGATGAGCGCGAGCCCGATCACCGTCAGCAACGTCATTCCGATGAGCCCGGATCGGACCTCGGTCCCCACGGCGCCGGCCGTGCGAAGGTAGACGATGACCCCGTATGAAACTGAGACCCCCATGACCCCGATGAGCGACAGCGCGAGCTTCGCGCCGTAACTCGATCGGATGCCGGAAGTCGACCCCTCTTGCATAATGTACCATACAACAGTGATCGGATCGGTATAACAGGTGGTTCCCGAATATTAGCACTGATAACGTTGATCGGCCGCCGCGACGAGCGGGTCCGCGGCCTCGCGAAGTCGCCGACGAGTCGGTCGACGTCGCGGACGCGCGTCTCCGCCTATATAGGTATTTAGTCCGGTATCCACCGCTATACCGCCCTCATAGTCGGTTTTAGGACGCTCACCGAGAGATCCGTAGCCGTGACCGACGCCGACACCACCCCCTCCGGCCGGCCCGCGCTCCTCGCCGCGACCCCGAGCGCCGAGCAGGTGACGCGGTGGCTCCGGACGCTGGCGCTGCTGGCGGGCGTGCTCGGTCTGCTTGTCGGCCTGCTCGTCCTCGAACTCGTCGGCCGGCTGTGACCGCGAGCGGCGCCCGCCGGTCAGCCGAGCGAAACTGAACGGCCGACGACAGCGAACCGGAGCGCAGACGCCGCGTCGTCTCGGTTTTCACTTTCGCTTTCGGGCGCGTTTTTAAAAGGCGTGGGCACGACGAGTCGGGTATGAGCCAGTCCACGTTCGACGACGACGACCTGTTCGGCGAGGCCGCAGAAGAGACCCGCGCCGAGGTTCGAGAACACCTCCAGGCCGCCCGCGAGGAACTCCCCGACGCCGACGCGGTGTGGGAGACGGACGCGGACAACGTGTTGGGCGCGCTCAACGGGCTGAAGTCGGCGCTGTCGGTCGGCGACGCGGTCGACAGCGTGCGCTCGGCGAAGAAGGCGTACGTGCTCGGCGAGCGCGCCGACGCCTTCGAGGACGCCGAGGATTTACAAGCGGAGATCGAGGAACTGGAGTCGCTCGTCGGCGACATCGAGGCCGCCGCCGAGGACGTCGGCTCGCTCACCGGCACGGTCCCCGCGATTCGCGGGGCGCTCCAGGACGCCGCCGAAGCGGGCGACGAGGAGTAGTCGCACCGAACGGTCCCTTATAAATCCCGGTCGACGACCGCCGTCGCAACCTCGACGAGCGCGTCGCTCGCCGTGTCGAGGAGTTCCGTTCCGCGCTCTGCGTCGCCGGCGCTCGGGTCGCCGACCACGCCGTTGTCGCTGAACTCGTCGGCGTCGTGCGCGAGGTTCACGCCGGCGACCCACTCGCCCCACCGGTCGGCGGCGCCGTCGCGGGCGTCTTCGATCCGGTCTTCTCGCACCAGGTCCGGGTGCGTCGCGCGCAGCAGCGCCGTCTCGAGCGGCCCGGCGTGGCCCATGTCGCTCGCGTGCTCGCCGACCGAGTCGAACCACGTGAACGCCGCGGCGTAGCCGTCGTGGGCCGCGTCGCGAGAGAACCGGCGGGCGACCTCCGCGAGCGCCGCCACGTTGCCGCCGTGGCCGTTGACGAACACCACCCGATCTATCCCGTGGCTCGACAGCGATTCGGCCGCCTCGCGGACGTACGCACGGAAGGTGTCCGGCGAGACCCACATCGTCCCGTCGAACGCGCGGTGTTCCTCGGCGACGCCGACGGGAATGGGCGGCGACACGGCGACGGCGCCGCGGTCCGAGGCCTCGTAGGCCGTCTCGCCCGCCTCGGCGACCGCGACCGCGTCGAGGGTGTCGGTCCCGAGCGGGGCGTGGGGGCCGTGCTGTTCGGTGCTGCCGACGGGGACGAACGCGAGGTCGATGTCGGCGTCACGCACGTCGGTCCAGGTGGCGTCCGCGAGTCGCATACCCGACCGTCGGCGGGAGGTGCCGTATAGCCGACGGTCGAGACAGGGAGACGCCGTCAGTCGTCGTCGCTCTCGGCGTCTTCGATCAGCTGTGCGGTGCGCTGTTGGGCGCGGTCGATGAACTCCTGCGGGAGTTCGTCTATCTCGCCGGCCTGGACGCCCCAGAGGTGGCCGTACAGCCCGTCGTTGGCCAACAGCTCCTCGTGGGTGCCCCGCTCGACGACCTCGCCGCCCTCCAACACGAGGATGGTGTCGGCGTCTTTGATCGTGGAGAGCCGGTGGGCGATGGCGAACGTCGTTCGGTCGGCGGTGAGGCGGTCGAGCGAGCGCTGGATCAGCATCTCCGTCTCGGTGTCGACGTCGGAGGTCGCCTCGTCGAGGATGAGGATGTCGGGGTCTTTCAGCACCGCTCGCGCGATGGTGACGCGCTGGCGCTGGCCCCCGGAGAGTTTGACGCCGCGCTCGCCGACCATCGTGTCGTAGCCGTCCGGGAGGTTCTGGATGAACTCGTGGGCCTCCGCGGCCTCCGCGGCCTCGCGGACCGCCTCGTCGGTCGCGTCGAAGGTGCCGTAGGTGATGTTCTCGCGGACGGTGCCGTAGAAGAGGTACGACGACTGGCCGACGTAGCCGATCGACCGGCGGAGCGATTTGAGCGTCACGTCGCGCACGTCCTGGCCGTCGATCCGGATCGCGCCGTCGTCGACGTCGTACATCCGGAGGAGCAGCTTCAAAACCGTGGACTTCCCGGCGCCGGTCGGGCCGACCAACGCGAGCGTCTCGCCGCCCTCGACCGCGAAGTCGATGTCGGAGACGATGGTCTCGTCGTCGTAGCCGAAGCTCACGTCGTCGTAGACCACGTCGCCGTCGCCGACGGTCAACTCCTCGGCGTCCGGGTCTTCAGCGAGCCGCGAGGGCTCGTCCATCAGCCCGAAGATTCGCGCCGAGGAGGCCCGAGCCCGCTGGTACATGTTGATTATCTGCCCGAACTGCGCCATCGGCCAGATGAACCGCTGGGTGTAGAGGATGAAGACGACGAACATCCCGACCGACAGGTCGCCGGTGAACGGCCCCGGCGGCGTCTCTCGGAACACCCACAGCCCGCCGACGACGAAGGTGAACACGAAGCCGATGCCGGCGAGCACGCGGAGCGCGGGGAAGAACTTGATCCGGGTCGTGATGGCGTCCCAGTTGGCGTCGAAGTAGTCCATCGACACGTCGTCGACGCGGTCGGACTCGTACGGCTCGGTGTTCGACGACTTGATCACCTGAATGCCGCCCAAGTTGTTCTCCAACCGGGAGTTCATCTTCCCGACCGACGAGCGCACCTCGGCGTACTTCGGCTGGATGATCTTGATGAAGAGGTAGGTGAAGCCGGCGATGACGGGGACCGGGAGGAGCGCGACCAAGGCGAGCTGCCAGTTGATCCACACGAGCAGGAACCCAATGCCGAGGACCATCACGGAGAGGCGGAACAGCGAGTTCATCCCGTCGTTTAAGAACCGTTCGAGCCGGTTCACGTCGTTCGAGAGGATGGACATCATCTCGCCCGTCTGCTTGTCGGAGAAGAACTCCATGTTGAGCCGCTGCATCTTGTCGTAGGTGTCGGTCCGAACGTCGTGCTGGATGTTCTGTGCAAAGGCGTTGAACCCCCAGTTGCGGACCCAGTGGAAGGCGGCGCCGATACCGAACGCGCCCCCGATGACGGCGATGGTGAACCAGAACTGCGCCTCCTGTCCCGTCGGAAGCCACGCGTCCGGGAGGACCACGAGCGGGATCTGGTCGCTGAAGCGCGCGTCCTGGTAGAACACGGCGTCGATAGCGATCCCGAGCATCAGCGGCGGGAGGAGGTCGAGAAGCCGCGCGAAGACGCTGGCGAGGACGCCGACGGACACCTGCGGGAGGTAGTCGCGGCCGTACGCGAGGAACAGCCGTTTCATCGGGTTCTCGATTTTGTCCCGCTGTTCCTCGAACGGGTCGTCGTCTTCCCACTCGGGGCTACTCATTACCGTATCGTACCGTGTCTGGCGGCATATGGGTTTCCTTCGGACCGCGATAAATCGGTTGAAATCTCCGGTATCGAGCGCTGAAACCGCCGATCACTGGGTGGGCGTCACACGACGCGGCGCTCTGTGTCCGGGTCGACACCGGCGGCGGCGAGGTCGTCTCGGATGCGTCGCCGGAGCGGGTCCGGAATCTCCTCGCGGGGGACGGGGGCGGCCGTCCCGGAGGCCGTCTCCCCCTCCGAGTCGGCGGGGACCGTCCAGTAGAGGACGCGCTCGGCGTCGGCGTAGTACTCCACCGCGAACCGCGTGCCGCCGCCGTCGTAGTGGACGCGCGCCGCGGCGCCCTCCGCGCGCCACCCGTCTTCCTTGGTCAGCGCGGCGATCGAATCGTACACGGTCCCGTTCGGGGCGGCGGACACATGTCGGTGTCGCCGTCGGGCCGCCTCGACCGCGGCATCGATACCGGTTTACAAACCCCGCCCCGATGGGTAGCCATGTCCCTTCGCGTCACGTTTCTCGGAACGGGCGGCGCCGTCCCGACCACCGAGCGCGCGCCGAGCGCACTGTTCGTCAACCGCGAGGGCGACCGCCTGCTGTTCGACTGCGGGGAGGGCACCCAACGCGGCATGATGCGGCACGGGACCGGGTTCGGGATCGACCACCTGTTCGTCTCGCACCTCCACGGCGACCACGTCCTCGGGATTCCGGGGCTCGTCCAGACGCTCGGGTTCAACGACCGCGAGGACCCGCTCACGATCCACTGCCCGCCGGGGACCGGAGCGGACCTCCACGACCTCGTCCACGCGGTCGGCCACGACCCGGCGTTCGAAGTGCGGCTCAACGAGGTCGCCCCCGGATCGGTCGCGCTCGACGCCGACGACTACGAGGTCCGCGCGTTCGAGACGGTCCACCGGACGAAGTCGCAGGGCTACGTGCTCGAAGAGGACGACAGGCCGGGGCGGTTCGACCGCCCGAAGGCCGAGGAGTTGGGCGTTCCGGTCGGGCCGAAGTTCGGCCGCCTGCACGCCGGCGAATCCGTCGAGGCCGAGGACGGTTCGACGGTCGAACCGGAGCAGGTCGTGGGGCCGCCGCGACCGGGACGGACGCTCGTGTACACCGCCGACACCCGGCCGCGAGAGGGCACCGTCGCGGTCGCCGCGGACGCCGATCTGCTCGTCCACGACGCCACCTTCGCCGACGACATGGCGGACCGCGCCCGCGACACGGCGCACTCGACCGGGCGAGAGGCCGGGGAGATAGCCGCCCGCGCCGACGCGAAGCGGCTGGCGCTGGTCCACATCTCCTCGCGGTACGCCGCCGACGCCTCGCCGATCCGCCGGGAAGCGGCGGGCGCGTTCGACGGCGACGTCCTCCTCCCGGACGACGGCGACCTGTTCGAGGTCCCGTTCCCCGGCGCGGACGAGTGAGGGGCCGTCGCTGGCGTCGTTCGCGCCGGAGGGGCGTTTCGTCCCTTCACGGCCCCGCTGTGGTGAGTTTTTCCGTACTGCCCCCCTACCGGTAGCGAGAGATAATGTCCGCTTCAGAAACGGTCCGGTCGGAGGGCGGGAGGGATCCCGATCCGACGGACCGGCTCGGCTCGGCCCGGGAACGCTTCGACCGGATTGACCGCGCGATCACGGGAGAGATGGACCGACTCGGAATCCCCGTCCTCCGGGTCGCGCTCGGGATCGTCTTCGTCTGGTTCGGCGGACTGAAAGTTATCGGCGGGAGCCCGGCCGCCGACCTCGTGGCCGCCACGGTGTACGTGGTGCCGGCCGAGGTGTTCGTCCCGATACTCGGGGTCTGGGAGGTGCTCATCGGGCTGTGTCTGCTGTACCGGCCCCTCATCCGGGTCGGCATACTCCTGTTGTTCCTCCAGATGCCCGGCACCTTCCTCCCGATGGTGCTACTGCCGGAGGTCGTGTTCGTCACGTTCCCGTTCGAGTTGACCGTCGAGGGGCAGTACATCGTCAAGAACCTCGTGATCATCGGTGCCGCGCTGGTCGTCGGCGGGACCGTCCGCGAGGACGCCGAGGAGTGAGCCGGAGCGCCCGGTAGGGGTCACCGTCCGGGAAACCTTGATGAGTCGCCGCGCCGACCGCTCGGGTATGTCTGGAGACTGCATCTTCTGTTCGATCGTCGCCGGCGACATCCCGGCACGAACCGTTCACGAGACCGACGACGTGCTGGCGTTCCTCGACGCCAACCCGCTCGCTCGCGGACACACGCTCGTGATCCCGAAGTCGCACGCGAAACACGTCGGCGACCTCGACGGCGACCTCACGAGCGAACTGTTCGCGGCCGTGGCCGAACTCACGCCGCGCGTCCAGTCGACCGTCGGCGCCGACGGCGCCAACGTCGGGATCAACGACGGCGAGGCGGCCGGACAGGAGGTCCCGCACGTCCACGTCCACATCATCCCGCGGTTCGAGGGCGACGGCGGCGCGCCGCTCCACGCGGTCGGCGGCGAGCGGCCCGACCTCTCCGACGACGAACTCGACGCGATCGGCGAAGCGATAGTCGAGTGAGCGTCACGGCGGCGGGAGGACAACAGGGTTAACAGCGAAACTGCGAGAAACAGAGCGCATGCACGCGACGACGCTCGCGCTCGTCGGGGCGACCGGCGGGGCCGGAACGACCCGCACCGCGATCGAACTGGCGACGCTCGGCGCGCGCGACGGCCGCGACGTGGCGGTCGTCGACGCCGCGTTCACCACGCAGGGGCTCTCCGAATACGTGTCGGGCCGGATCGGGACGGATCTCACGACGCTTCTGACCGACGAGACCGGCGCGTCGCTGTCGGCGGCGACGTACCCGATCGCACCGGGCGCTGACGGCGGCGGGAGCAGTGCCGACGGCCTCGACCTGCCGGGGCGGGCAGAGGTCGTTCCGGCGCGAGCGCCCTTCGAACGCGTCGCACGCGCGAAGACGGCGGAGGCGGCGCGGAAGTTGGAGCGCCGGATCGACGAGGCCGCGACGACCTACGACGCGGTCCTCGTCGACGCCGCCCCCGTCGGCTCGAACGAGGCGGTCGCGGGGGTCACGGCCGCCGATCGGACGGCGGCGGTGACGCCGGCGACGACGCACGGCCGGGACGCGCTCCAGCGACTCCGCGGTCGCGTCGCGGACGTGGGCGCGAGCGTGGACCGAACCGTAGCGATCTCTCGCGAGGCGGACGGGGAGGCCGCCGAGCGCGACGGGGAGGTGTGCCTCCCACAGACGGCTCCCGAAGTCGGTGCTGCGCCGACGACGGCGACGGGGGACGGCGCGTACACGCGGGCGGTGGCGGCGGCCTTCGAGGACTGCTTCGACGCGACGGTCGACGTCGAGTTCGCGGAGGCGGGGCTGGTCGACCGGCTGCGGTCTTAAAGGGAGAAAGCAGGCGACAGCGACTCAGCGGAGGCCGTCCGGCGATCCGAGCGCACCGCCGAGCGCGTCGTCGTCGCCGGCGGATCCGACGCCGAGCGGCGCGGAACCGGCGACGTGAGCGTCGACGGCTTCGGCGGCCGCGGGGAGCGGGTCGTGCGTCTCGACGTACGTCGCCAGCGCGAAGTCCGCCTCGTCGCCGCCGGCGAGCGCGACCGCCTCGCTGCGCGCGAGTCGACCGTCCAGCCAGTCGCGGACGACCTCGCGGCGGCTCGGCGCGAGCGGACAGACGCCCTCGACGCCGCACCGGTGGAGGGCCTTCGCGCCCGTCATCGGCGTCACGCCGGCCTCGCGCGCGGCGTCGCCGACGCTCCGACCGGCGGTGTACGCGTCGACGAGCGTCGCCGTCGCCGCGGGCGTACACGGGAGGTCGTCGGCCTGTTCTGCGAGTCGCTCGGCGAGCGGCGTGTCGGTGTCGTCCGCGACGGCGACCCCGCGGTCGCGCTGGCTCGCGGTTACCTCGAGGCCGTCCGCGATCTCCGACAGCGTCATGCGAGATGCTCGCACGCTCGGCGAGTTAAAACCACCGTACTGCGGCGGGATAGCGGGAATAAACACCGACCGGTTACCGGTCGGTTCGAGCCCGCAGAGTCGGCCGATCGACCCGCGATCAGGGCGGGTTTAAGTAAGGCATCGGGTCCGAGTTCGATGTGTGATGAGTGACGCACGCTCGACGCAGACTCGCTCGCCCCGTACCCAGACCGACGACGCCGCGACCGCGGACCGCGCCGAGCGCCCGACGCGAGCGGCGACCGTCGAGGACGGCGACGCCACAGCGACGAACGCCGACGCCCGCGAGACGTGTCCGGAGTGCGGTGGCCGGACGCGCGTCGACGCCGCAGAGCGCGTCTGTGCCGACTGCGGGCTCGTCGTCGAGGCCGACCGGATCGACCACGGCCCCGAGTGGCGGTCCTTCGACGACGACGACACGAACCCCAAGCGCACCGGCGCGCCCCTGACGCGCTCGCGTCACGACCGCGGGCTCTCGACGGAGATCGGCCGGTCGACGAAGGTGAAAGGGCGCAAGCGGCGGCGACTCGCGCGGATGCGCACCCAGCACAACCGCGCGCAGATCTCCTCGAAACGCGATCGCAACAAGGTGTACGCCTACACCGAGATACGGCGGCTCACGGGAGCCTTAGAGCTGCCCGACAGCGTTCGCGACACGGCCTGTACGCTGTTCGACTCCGCACAGGACGAGAGCCTGCTCCGCGGTCGCTCGCTTGAGGGCTTTGCGGCCGCCTGCCTCTACGTCGCCTGCCGCACCGCCGACGTGGCTCGGACCGTCGGTGAGATCTGCGCCGAAGCGAAGGCGACGGAGGCCGAACACCGGGCCGCCTTCGACGCGATGAACCGCGAACTCGGCCTGCCGATCGCGCCGACCGGACCCGCCGAGTACCTCCCGCGGTTCGCGAGCGACCTCGGCTGTGCGCCCGAGGTGGAGAATCGCGCCGGAGAGCTGGCCGAGCGGACCGTCGAGGAGGGCATCGCGAACGGCCGCAACCCGGTGGGCGTCGCCGCCGCGTGCCTGTACACGGCCGCCCGAGAGCTGGGGGCCGACTGCACGCAGCAGGAGGCCGCCGACGTGGCCGGCGTGACGCCCGTGACCGTGCGGCGGACGTACGTCGACCTGACCGAGTCGTGAACCGCGACCCGCGCCGGAGCGCACGGTCCGGCGATGTCGGCCGACGAGGAACCGACCGAGTGTGACCGCATTGCTGTCGGGGGCGGCGGGAGCGCTCCCGAGCGCTCGGTACCGGTAACATGACGTGAGTACGCATACCACGAAAACCGTTAAGCCCGGCTGTTCCCTATCACCGGTTATGAGCGCTGACCGGTCCGTCCTCCAGCGGGCCATCGAGCGCGGCGAACGAGACGGCGGTTCCATCGAGTTCAAAGAGCGACTGACTCGCGAAGTCCACCTCGCCGACGGGCGCATGGAGTCGCTCGTGGCACAGCTTCGCCACCGCGTCCTCTCGGGCGACGGCGAGGCGACCTACGTCCTCGGCGTCACCGACGACGGGGGGTTGGCCGGGATCGACCCCGACGTCTTCACCGAGACGATGGACGTGCTCTCGCTTTTGGCCGACGAGGCCGACGCCCACATCGCCGACGTAGAGACGTGGAGCGCCGGCTCCGCCGGCAACGGGAACACTGACGGGCTCGTCGGCCTCGCCACCCTCCGGGAGGGCGGCATGTTCGAGGCTGACGACGACCACCTCGTGGTCGGGACGGCCGGCCACGTCGACCACGGCAAGTCGACGCTCGTCGGGACGCTCGTCACCGGACGAGCCGACGACGGACAGGGCGGCACGCGGGGATTCCTCGACGTGCAACCCCACGAGATAGAGCGCGGGCTCTCGGCGGACCTCTCGTACGCCGTCTACGGCTTCGACGACGAGGGCGGCGAGCCGGTCCGAATGGACAACCCGCATCGGAAGTCCGATCGCGCCCGGATCGTCGAGGAGGCCGATCGGTTAGTCTCGTTCGTCGACACGGTCGGCCACGAGCCGTGGCTCCGGACGACGATCCGAGGGCTCGTCGGCCAGAAACTCGATTACGGGCTGCTCGTCGTCGCCGCCGACGACGGCCCGACGAAGACGACCCGCGAACACCTCGGCATCCTGTTGGCGACGGAACTCCCGACGATCGTCGCGGTCACGAAAGCCGACGCCGTGAGCGACGACCGGCTCGCGGCGGTCGAACGAGAGGTGGAGTCGATGCTCCGGGACGCGGGACAGACGCCGCTTTTAGTCGAGCGGCACGGGATCGACACGGCGGTCACGGAGGTCGGTGACGGGGTCGTCCCGCTGCTCCAGACCAGCGCGGTGACGAAGCAGGGCGTCGGCGCGCTCGACCGGCTGTTCGAAGCGCTCCCGAAGCGGGCGACGCCGGAGCGCGAGGAGTTCCGGCTGTACGTCGACCGGAGTTACAAGGTGACGGGCGTCGGCGCGGTGGCGTCCGGCACGGTCAACTCCGGCACCGTGGAGGCCGGCGACGAACTCCTGTTAGGGCCGATGGCCGACGGCTCCTTCCGCGAGGTGGAGGCGCGGTCGATCGAGATGCACTACCACCGAGTCGACAAGGCGACCGCGGGCCGCATCGTCGGAATCGCCTTAAAAGGCGTCGACGAGTCGGAGATCGAACGCGGGATGGCGCTCGTCCCCAGAGACAGCGACCCGAAGCCGGTCCGGACGTTCGAAGCCGAGGTGATGGTCCTCAACCACCCGACGCGGATTCAGGCCGGGTACGAACCGGTGGTCCACCTCGAAACCGTCTCCGAGGCGGCGGTCTTCGAGCCGGAGGGCGGACGGCTGCTCCCCGGCGACACCGGCCGAACGACGGTCCGGTTTAAGTTTCGGCCGTATCTGATCGAGGAGGGACAGCGGTTCGTCTTCCGGGAGGGGTCGAGTAAGGGCGTCGGGACCGTCCGCGACGTGACGTGAGCGGTCGGACGGCGGCGAGACGGTTGACTGACGGCGCGGCCGCCTACGCGTCGGGGCCGAGCAACGGTTCGATCGCTTCGTGGCGTATCGTTCCGAGGTGAGTGCCGTCGATGCGTTTGAGATGCGTAAAGAGGACGCCGCGTTCGCGCGCCGTGGCGACCATCCCGGTCGCTTCGGTGGGGTCGTAGTAGCTCGCGAAAAGCAGCGCGCGCGACGCCGACTCGTCGAGGAGCTCGACGACGAGGAACGCGTTCTCGCCGACCGTCGACCGGTACGCCTCGTACCGGGTCACGTCGAGCGTCGAGAGGACCTCGGCCACCTCGTCGGCGTGGTTGTCGGGAACGACGTGGACGAACCCGAATCGCTCGGGGTCATCGCCCATGTCGGGCGTCACGGTGTCGGTGTGGAGCGTCGTCGCCGTGACGACCTCAAACCCGGCCTCCCGGCGCTCGTCGGCGAGCAGTTGCATCTCCTCGTTCGTCTGCGCCCAGCCGTTCTTCCGAACGGACGCCCCGCTCGCGAGCCGCTGGAGTCGCTCGTCGTCGCGGTCGTTTCCGGTATCAGGCACGTCTATCGGTTCGAGGGTCGCGGATAAAACCCTTTTCGGTGAGCCGGCTCAGACGATGCCGAACTGGGCTTCGAGGAGGTAGGACGCGAGCAGCACCAACACGCTCGCGACGAACAGCTTCCCGGCCGGCGTCACGCGCTTCGTCGGCGGCGCCGGCGGAAGCCAGCGGGACGGGGGAAGCGAGCGGACGAACCGCTGGAAGCGCGTCCGGTCGGGGACCTTCGGGATCGACCGACCGTCGACGGTCACGCCGTCGACGGTGTTCGATTCGAGGTCGCTCGGCGACCGCGGCCACAGCCGGGCCGTCGCGTATGCCATCATCGCGAGGCCGGCCAGAAACAGGAGCACCTTGACGCGAGCGAACCCGCCGCCGGTGGCGATACCGAGGACGGCAGCGCCGGTGCCGACGAGGACGGCGACCGTCGCGGCGTACGTCGCCGCGTGCGCCGCCACGAGACCGGCGACGCGGAGGCGGGCGAGAGACGAGCCGTCGGCGGGGCGCATCTCAGTTCGTTCTGGCGTCGATGACGGTCTTCGGGTCGCGGTACTCGGGCGCGTGACGGTGACAGAGGCTCTTTCGGCCGGCGTCGCCGACGGTGTGAGCGTCGGGCGCCTCGGACTCGCAGACCCCGCCGAAGGCGTCGTCGAGTACGTCCAGCGCGTGCGCCTCGTCGTTCTGCCGCGCGTAGGTCGCCACGTCGTCGAGGACCCGTTCGGCGTCGTCCGGGATGTCGAGGTCGTCGAACAGCTCGGCGTACACCTCATCGACCGTGTCGAGGGCGGCGTCGCGGCCCAGCAGCTCCCGGATGCGGTCGGTGACCGTCTGCTCCGCGCGCTCGCGCTCTCGGAGGATCTCGCCGAGCGTGCTGATCGACGACCACACCGCGTCGTCGAGGTCCTCGTACTCCTCCGGCCGGATGCGCGCCGGACAGCGGGTGCTAAACGGACAGCCGCTCGGCGGGTATCGCGGGTTCGGCGGCGTTCCCTGAAGCGTGAGCCGGTCCTTCTCCACGGTCGGGTCGGGCTCCGGAATCGCCGAGAGCAGCGCGTGGGTGTACGGGTTCGCCGGGTCGGTGAACAGCTCCTCCGTCGGCCCGATCTCCATGACGTTCCCGAGGTACATCACCGCGACGCGGTCACAGATGTGCCGCACCACGGAGAGGTCGTGGGCGATGAACAGGTAGGTCAGTCCGAACTCTTCTTGGAGGTCCTCCAAGAGGTTGATGACCTCGGCCTGGACGCTCACGTCGAGCGCCGAGACGGGCTCGTCGAGGACGATGAACTCGGGTTCTAACGCCAGCGTGCGGGCGATGCCGACGCGCTGTCGCTGGCCGCCCGAGAACTGGTGCGGGTACCGGTAGTAGTGTTCGGGGCGGAGCCCGACGGTGTCGAGCAGCTCTTTGACGCGCGCTTTGCGGTCGCGTGGCGTCTGCCACTCGTACACGTCGAGCGGCTCCTGGACGATCTCACCGACGGTCATGCGGTCGTTGAGACTCGAGTCCGGGTCCTGAAAGACGATCTGTGCGTCCCGCCGCCACGCGCGGAGGTCGGCGCCGCTGAGTTCGGTGACGTCGCGCCCCTCAAATCGGATCTCGCCGCCGGTGGGGTCTTCCAACTGCAGCAGCGTCCGTCCGAGCGTGGTCTTCCCGCAGCCGGACTCGCCGACGACGCCGAGCGTCTCGCCGCGGTGGATGTCGAAGGAGACGCCGTCGACCGCCTTCACCGGCGGGTCGCCGAACAGCCGGTCGCCCTCGTAGTACGTCCGGAGGTCACGCACCTCGACGAGCGGGTCGGCGGAGCGGTCGCCCGCGTCCGCGGTCGGCTCGGTCGATCGGTCGGTCGACGCGTCCGTCGGGTCCGTCGTCTCGGGGTCGTGTGCTGTGTCGCTCATCGGTCACCTCGCTCGTGTGTCCCTTCTTCGTGGCCCTTGACCGCCTCCGCCCGGTCCATCGATTCCGGGTACAACAGACACGCCGCGGAGTGGTTCGACGCCGCCCCGTCGATGGAGACGTGTTCCGGGTGGACCTGGTCGCAGGCGTCGAACGCCTTCGGGCACCGAGGGGCGAACCGGCAGTGCGTCGCCGGCTCGTTCGGGGTGGGGACGTTGCCCTCGATGGTCTCTAACCTCGCCCCGCTCTGACGACCGGGGATCGACCGGAGTAACCCCTGCGTGTACGGGTGTTTCGGCGACTCGAACAGCGGCTCTGCGGTCGCCGTCTCCACGACCTCGCCGGCGTACATCACGTTCACGCGGTCGGCGACCTCGGCGATGACGCCCATGTCGTGTGTGATGAACATCACCGCGAGGTCACGGTCCGCCTGCAGCTCCGCGATCAGGTCGAGGATCTGCGCCTGAATCGTCACGTCGAGTGCGGTCGTCGGTTCGTCGCAGATCAGCACCTCGGGGTCGCAGGCGAGCGCCATCGCGATGACGGCGCGCTGTCGCATCCCGCCGGAGAACTGGTGCGGGTACTCGTCGACCCGGCGGCGGGCGTCGGGGATGCCGACCGCTTCGAGGAGGTCGACGGCCTCGCGGGTGGCCGCGTTGCCGGAGAGCCCCTGGTGAAGCGCGAGCGTCTCCTCGATCTGATTGCCGACCGTGTACACCGGATTCAGGCTCGTCAGCGGGTCCTGAAACACCATCGCGATTTTGTTCCCGCGGATGGCCCGCTGGGCCTTCCCGGAGAGGGCCGTCAGTTCGACGAACCCGTCGACGATGCTGTCGGGGTCCGACGGGTCGCCGTCGGTGACGAACACGCAGTCGTCCGCGTCGGCCAGCCCGAGTGCCTCGCCGTACCCGGCCGCGAGGAAGTCGGCGACGGTGGCCGCGTCGCGGCCGGCGAGGCCGAGGTCGCCGGGCGTGACCCCCACGTCTTCGTGGTCGAACAGCGCGGCGGGGTCGACATCTCCCGCGACGCGCTCGACATCGACGGTCCGGCGGGGGAACTCCGAGGCGAACTCCCGAACCGTGTCGAGGTCGGTGAATCGGACGCTCGACCCGTCGAGCACCCGGCCGGGGGACTCGATGAGCCCCATTATCGAGCGTGCGGTCACGCTCTTTCCGGACCCGCTCTCGCCGACGATCCCGACGGTATCGCCGGGCGTGAGGTCGAACTGTACGCCGTCGACGGCGCGGATCGTCTCCTTGTCGGTGAAAAACGCCGTCTGGAGGTTACGCACCGAGACGATCGGCTCACCGGGCATCACGCACCACCCCCGGTGGTCGCGGTGTCGCCGTTGCCGACGTTGCTCTCGGGGTCGATGGCGTCGCGGATGCCGTCGCCGAGCGCGTTAAAGCCCATGACGACGAAGACGATGAACACGCCGGGTATCGTCGCGATGTGCCACGACTGCGTGGAGATGTACGAGCGCCCCTCGCTCACCATCCGGCCCCACTCCGGCGTCGGGGGATTGACCCCGAGACCGAGGAAGGACAGCGCCGCGGTGGCGATGATGATACCGCCGAGCAGCAGCGACGCGTAGATCATGATGTAGCCGGCGATGTACGGCGTCATGTGCTTCCGCATGGTCTGGAACGGGCTCTGGCCGTAGCTTTTCGCGGCGTCGACCCACTCCTGTTCGGCGACCTGTAGCGAGGGCCCACGTATCGATCGCCAGAGGCCGGGCCAGTAGACGAAGGCGAATATTAACGCCAGTAACAGTCCCCCGTCGTACACCGCCGCTATCGGATGGTTCGCCTCCTGGAACACCACCGACAGCAGGAGCACCATCAGGAACGCGGGGACGGAGATGATCGTGTCACTGGTGATCACCGTGAGGACGTCGATCACCCCCTTGTAATAGGCGGTGATCAGCGACATGCCAAGCGCGATGCTGGTCGCGAGTCCGATCGCCGTGAGGCTGATGACGAGCGACGTTCGAGCCCCGAACACGAGGAAGGTGAAGAGGTCTTTCCCGTCTTGGTTCGTCCCGAACGGCGCCCAGCGGTTGTAGTCGTCGTAACTCATCGGCCCGATGGTGTCGTCACCCCCTTGCGAGCGGCTGTTGAGGTTGGCCGTCCCGTGCGACACGGTGACGACCTCGTTCCCGTCGAGGTACTCGAACTCGTTTTCGTACGGGCTAAAGAGGTTCTCCTCGGCGGTCGTCGGGCCGAGCGCGGGCGCCCACATCGCCATCACGACAAACGAGAAGACGATGACGAGTCCGAGGATCCCCCAGTAGTGGTTGCGGAAGCGGTTCACGCTGTCGTCGCGGGGCGTCCAGTCGGCCTCGCGGTAGTGCTCGCGGAAGATGCGGTAGCCGATCCACGCCCACGCGAGCGCGATGAAGGCGTACGCGTAGACGACCGCCACGCGAATCGCCCACGCCGCCGCCGGCGAGAGGCCGAGGAACGTGTCGTCCCAGCCCCCGCTCGGGAGCCGGTGTCCCTGATTCGGGATCACCTCTCGGCTCGTGATCGTCGGGAGCGAGGAGAGAGCGTCGAGGACGCTCGTTATCGCGGCGACGAGCGCGTCGACGAGCGCGCCGACCGGCGTCGCGACGACGAGGACGGCGACGGCGCCGACGCCCGCCGCGACGAGCACCTGTTCGAGGAAGTCGTCGGTCTCGCTGCTCCGTTCGAGGCCGACGGTCTTCACGAGCGAGACGGGAAGGACCGCCCTGACCGGGACCGCGACGAGGAGCAGCAACAGCACCGCGGTGAGCACGAACGCGATGTCGCCCGCGATGGGACCGAGCGTGCCGGCCACGTTGCCCTCGACCCACGACGGGCCGACGGCGACGCCGCCGATGACGAAGCCGGTGGCCGCACCGATAGACCGGATGCCACCGGCGAACCGCCCCATTTCGAGTGCAAAGAGTACGCCGACCCCGAGGAGCCACAGGAGGGCGGGACGGGGGTTCGCCGCGACGCGCTCGCGCAGCGTGGTCTCGTTGTCGTCGACCGATGCGCCGGCGTCCGCCGTGGGACCGTCGTGTGCGACGCTCATTGGTCGTACCCCACTCTCGGATCGAGGACCGTGTACAGGAGGTCTTGGATGATGTTCATGAAGATGATTATCAGCGTGAAGATGAAGATGAGCGACCCCGCGAGCGGGAGGTCCGCCTGGTAGGCCGCGTTGAAGAACAGCGACCCGATACCGTTGATACCGAAGATGACTTCGACGATGACCGACCCGCCGATAAGTAAGAACGCCTCGTTGGTGATGATCGGGACGAGCGGGATGAGCGCGTTCCGGAAGACGTGTTTCCAGACGATGACGCGCTCTGAGAGCCCCTTCGCCCGCGCCGTCTCGACGTAGTTCGAGTTGATCGTTTCGAGCACCGCGGTCCGGCCGATCCGGAGCTCAGACGCCATCGAGGCGGAGCCGAGCACGATGGCCGGCGGGAGAATGACCTTGGCCGCGACGAGGAAGAGGCTGAAATCGAAGTAGAACCCCGCGGGGATCGCCATGCCGGCCACCGACGCCCAGTCGGTGATACCGATGAAGTTGGTCGGTGGCGGTCCGATGAGACTGTCCACGTTTGGCCCTATCGTGTACCAGTCGAAGCCGAAGAGGCCGCCGCCGTCGGTGCGCCGGAGGATGGCAAGCGCCATGATCGCGAGCCAGAAGTTGGGCATGGCGAGCCAGACGATACCGCCGAAGGAGGCGACGTAGTCGCCCCAGCTGTTCGGGTTCAACCCGGCGTAGAAGCCGAGAGGGATGCCGATAAAGAGGGGCAACAGGACTGACCAGAACCCGAGCCAGAGGGTCCGCGGGGCGTAGCTAACGAGGAGTTCGTTCGTCGTCCGGCCCGGCTGGATGACCCACGACTGGCCCAGATCGAACGTCAACAGCCCCCACATGAAGTCGAGGTACTGCCGCCAGAGCGGTTCGTTGAGGCCGAGCTGTTCGCGTATCTGTGCCGTCTGTGCGCCGCTCGACTCCGGGCCGAGCAGGGCGGCGACCGGATCGAGGGGCCCCATCCGGAGGATGATGAAGATGAGCGACATCACCAGGAAGAGGACGGGAATCGACAGCAGGACCCGTTTGATGAAGTATCGCCAGCGGCTCATGGGCGGACGTTTGTGAACAAGGGGGTCATTGAACTAAGCTAGCGTAGGTGGTGGGGGGGTGTTATGTGTCGTGGTTTGCCGGAAAACGACCGTGTCAGGGGAACGAACCGAAGCCCCGGCGTCGGTCGGCGGTTAGTTGTCGAGCGAGGTCTGGTTGTACTTCTGGTAGTGCGGGCCGAGCGCGCCGGTCGGCGCCACGTCCACGTAGTCGTACCAGAAGCGCTCCGTGAGGCCGTGGTACAGCGGCAGCATGATCATGTCGTCGCGTCGGGCCTCCTCGATGTCGACGAACGCCTCGGTCCGGATGTCTTCCGCGTCCGGGTCCGGGTTGTTCTCGAACCGCTCCCAGGCGTCTTGCGCCTTCTGGACGTTCTCGCTGTCGGCGGCCTGCCAGTCGAGGTAGTAGCCGTCGGCGTCCGTGGGGATGAGGTCCGTGTTCGTGTTCTCCGGCTCGAAGCCGAAGAGACCGTACGCCGGGTCGCTCCAGCTCCAGATCCAGCCGAGGCTGTAGAACTGGAGGTCGCCCTCCTCACCGCGGCTGATGAGCGTGTTGAACGGCGACGTCTCGAGGGTGAGCTCGATACCGAGCCCGGAGAGCTTGTCGCGGGTGAGCCGGCCGAACTGCTCGAACGCCTCGCTCTCGTAGGTGGTCAGCGTCAGCTCGAACGGGTCGTCGGGCGTGTACCCGTCCTCTTCGAGGATCTGCTGTGCGCTGTCGCGGTCCGTCTCGTTTTTGCCGTACGGGAACGCGTCGGCGAACTCCTGGTACCCGTCGGGGCCCTCGGGCCAGACGCCCGGCGGCAGGAAGCTGAACGCCTCCTGACCGCGTCCCTCGAAGACCTCGTTGATGAGCTCCTCGTGGTTCGTGATGTACGCGATGGCGCGGCGGACGGAGCGCGGCGTCTGTGCCGCGTTGAATCCGACGTAGAAGGTACTCAGCTCGGAGACGCCGAGGTAGTTGACCTCGTCGCCGTTCTCGAGCGGGCCGTAGGTCCCGGCCTGGCGGCCGCGGTCGTCGGCCTCCGCGTCGATGTTGCTCTGCTCGTAGAACGGGGTCGGAACCGGGAAGATGTCGGCGTTCCGCTCGTTGACGTACGTCCAGATGGCGTCGTCGTCTTCGAGGATCTGCCAGTGGACGGAGTCGAGCGAGGCCGTCTCGCCGTGGTAGTCGTCGTAGCGGGTGACGCGAACCTCGGTGCCCGGCTCCCACATGTCGAACTCGAACGGACCGGTCCCGGCGGCGGACTCGGTCGCGAACGTGGCCTGGTCGACCTCGCCGTCGTACCCTTCGACGTCGCCGACGTACCCCTCGGGGAGCGCCCCGAAGGAGTCGTACGTGAGGATGTCGAGCGCGGCCGGCGCCGGCGCGTTGAGCGTGACGGAGAACGTGCGATCGTCGATGACTTCGATCGCTTCGGAGTCGGGGACGACGCTCGCGGGGCCGACGCCGTTCTCTTCGCTGGTCTCGGCCGAGACGTTGAGGAACCCGGAGCCGAGCAGGAAGTTGGAGCGCTGGCTCTGGGGGGCCTCGGCGAGGCGCCGCCACGAGTACTTGAAGTCGTTCGCGGTCAGCGAGGCGCCGTTGTGGAACATCGCCTCCTTGATCGTGAAGGTGTACGTCAGGAGGTCGTCGGAGATCTCCACGGAGTCGAGGAGCACGTTCTCGACTTCGGGGACGCCGTCGGGATACGTGACGAGCCCTTCGTAGAGCTGGCGGATGACCGACGCGGACGCCGTGTCGGTGGACTCGATGGGGTCGATGGTCGAGACGCTGGAGTTGATGAGGTTGAGCTGGTTCGCGTTCTCGTCGCCACCGTCGCTCCCGTCGTCACCGTCGCTCCCGTCGCTCCCGTCGCTCCCATCACTGCCGTCGCCGCCGTCACCGCCCTCCTCGGGTGCCTCGCCCGAGCAGCCTGCGATGGCGATGGTCGCTGCCGCGCCACCAGTCGCCTGGAGGAGTCGTCGCCGCGAAATTTCGGTTTCGTTTGGCATACTTGAGTATAGCAGCACGTACAGGATAAAAATGCTTTTATTATCAAACGGCGCCGCTCAATGGAGATGATCTGTGCAAAATACACAACAATAACAATCTTTTATGGAAATATCCGGTGAGTCGTACGGATCTACGCAATTGTTGCGAGAAACAATGAATAAGTTCGTAGTTTCGCGGTGAGTCGTACGGTCGGAACGGCGCTCGCGGACACCCAACGAGCCGGCCGCGATTACACCGCGCCGTCGTCGACGGAGACCAACTCCATCAGCGGGTAGCCGTCCCGCATCGCCATGCGGGTGTGGATCGTGACGCCCTCGTGTTCGATCCGCATCTCGACGTCCATCAGCGACCCGGTCAGTTCGGTGTAGCCGTTCTCGTGGTCGATGGCGTCGGCGACCCGGTCGTCGTGGATGGTGACCGTCACCGACTCGCAGAACGGCTGGTTTTCGATCGACTCCGCCATCGCCGCCTCCATGCTGCGCGTACTCGACGGGCTGATCGGCGTGCCGGCGAACTGGTGGTACAGCGAGCCGAACTTGATCCCGGCCTCGAAACACGCCTGCTGGGCGTCGGTTGCCATGGTGGAGGGCGGCCGCGCGCGGGCAAGAAGGTTCTGACGGCGGATGGGAACGGAGACGATGTGACGGTGGATGGGAACGGCGACGATGTGATGGTGGATGGGAACGGCGACGATGTGACGGTGGATGGGAACGGCGACGATGTGACGGTGGATGGGAACGGCGACGATGGCGACGAAAACCGAACGCGGGAGGCGGGTCGAGCCCCTACGGGCTGACGGTCAGCGGGAGCAGTCCGTCGTCACCGTCGCCGGAGTCGCCGTCGCTCG
>Ga0209946_1000083_pt1 | contig 35413 bp, 37 predicted proteins | sample SalPon2_A_H2O_MG_FD_185704 | JGI IMG/M metagenome (GOLD analysis project Ga0209946, IMG submission 185704) | Salt pond water microbial communities from South San Francisco under conditions of wetland restoration - Salt Pond MetaG R2_A_H2O_MG... | ecosystem: Environmental > Aquatic > Non-marine... | reverse complement strand
CGGCCGCGTTCCAGCCGTTTACGTACCCCTGATGGTGGGTGTCGTGGTGCCATTCGAGCACCTGCTCGGAGATGTGCGGTTCCAGCGCGTCGTACTCGTACGGGAGCGGATCCAACTCGTAACTCATGTCTACACTCCACCTCACGCACGGGACAGTCAAGAGCGTTCTCTGTAGCGTTTTTCAGTAATCATTCTGGTGTATTTATAAACGCTACAGAGATGCAGAAACACTCGTAATGTCTTTTTAACCAATACGGACATACTCAAACTGTTATGTCTCGGCTACCGCCGACGCGACGCTTATCAGTGCCAGACACGGCAGATCGGTTATGACACCAGACGAGCGCGCCGCGGGCGGCGTCGAGCCGCGCTCCGGCGAGGCGGTCCGACACGGAACGGGCGTGAACTCCGACCGAGCGTTCCCGACGAGCGCCTACCCCGACAACCTCGACCCGTTCGTGCTGTTCGAGCGGTTCTACATCGACCCGGATCGGGGGTTCCCGATGCACCCCCACAAGGGGTTCGAGATCGTCTCGTACATGATCGAGGGGGGCATGGACCACGCGGACTCGCTCGGGGTCGAGCACACGGCCCGCGAGGGCGAGGCGATGCGGATCACGACCGGAAACGGGATCCGACACTCCGAGTTCCCCGCCGACGGGAAGGCGTGCAACGGACTCCAACTCTGGGTGAACCTGCCCCGCGAGGAGAAGGAGGCGGACCCGGATTACGTCGACGCGGGCGCCGACGAACTCCCCACGGCCGACCTCGACGGGGCGACCGTCACGACCGTCGTCGGCGAAGGGTCGCCGATCGAACTGCACACGCCGATGGAGTACCTCGACGTCCGCGTCGACGACGCGTGGACGTGGTCGGTCCCCGACGGGTGGTCCGGGTTCCTCTACGGCGTCGAGGGGAGCGGCGCAGTGAGCGGCGCCGACGCCGGCGGTGACGCGAACGCGACCCGCGACTTCGGCGCGGGCGACGTACTTCCGAACGCGGACGCGCGAGACGTGACGGTCGAGAGCGACGGGGGGCAGTTCCGGTTCGTCGCCGTCTCCGGGCGGCCACACGGGGAGCCGATCCGACAGCAGGGACCGTTCGTGCTGTAGCGCCCGCCGATTCGCGCTGTAGCGCCCGCCGATTCGCGCTGTAGCGCCCGCCGAGGTGCGACGGTCGGCCGCGAGCGAGGGATGATAACGCGGGCCGCCAAAGGTGAGGACGGAATGCCCCTCGATCCGGACCGCGTTCGGACCGTGACGTTCGACTCGTACAGCACGCTCGTCGACGTGGAGGCGGCCGAGGCGGCGCTCGCCGACCGCGTCGCCGACCCCGGACCGGTGTCGCGGCTCTGGCGGTCGCGGTCGCTGGCCTACACGTTCGTCGCGAACGCGGTCGACGCCTACCAGCCCTTCTACGAGATGAACCGCGACGCGCTGACGTACGCGCTGGCGGCTCACGACGTCGACCTGTCGGCCGCCGAGCGCGACGAGATCCTCGCGGTGTACCACGAACTGGAGGTGTTCGACGACGTGCGGTCGGGGATCGAGCGCCTGCGCGACGGGGGGTACGAGCCGTACGTGCTCTCGAACGGAAACCCCGAGATGCTCGACTCGATGGTCGAACACGCGGGGATCGGAGACCTCGTCGCGGACACGATAAGCGCCGACGAGGTGGAGACGTTCAAGCCGGCGGCAGCGCTGTACCGCCACGGCGCCGCCAGGACCGGGACGCCGATCGACGAGGTCGTCCACGTCACCGCGGGGTGGTTCGACGTGCTGGGCGCGTCGAACGCGGGGATGCAGGCGGTGCGCGTCGACAGAAAGGGAACGCCGTGGGAGCCGTTCGCGGGGGAGCCGGACCGTACGGTCGCGTCGATCCACGAACTGGCCGACGCGCTCGGTGTCTGAGCCGGGCGTCTCGACCCCAGAGGTGGTCGTCTGTGCGCCGCCGGCGGGCTCAGTCGCGCTCGGCGATGATCGTCTCGCCGGCGCGCGTCGAGTCGCCCTCGCTCACGAGGAGGTCGTCCGCGTCGACGTCCGCGGGGAGGACGACGTCCGCCCGCGACCCGAACGACACGTGGCCGACGCGGTCGCCGCGGTCGACGGTGTCGCCGGGTTCGACCGAGGGGTGAATCCGCCGGGCGAACCAGCCGGCGATGACCAGCAGCTCGTACTCCCCGAAGTCGATCACGACCTGTTCGTTCCGGTCGGACTCCTTGTCGAACGCGGGGCGGTTCGCGCCGGGCCGGTGTCGAACCTCGCGAACGGTGCCCGCGAGGGGCGCGCGGTTCACGTGCACGTCGGTGACGTTCATGAATATCCCGAGGCGAAGTCGCTCGCCCTCCTCGCGCACGACGCTCACGGTCCCGTCCGCGGGCGCGACGACGGTTCCCTCGGCGTCTGGCGTGGAGCGGTCGGGGTCGCGGTGGAACCAGAGCACGCCGAACGCGAGCGCCAGCAGGCCGATTCCGACCGGGGGGAGGAGGGGTAACGTCGCGCCGGCGGCGAGTGCGGGCACGAGCGCCAGCCGCCACGCGTCGTCGACGACGTCGAACGGGAGGACCGCCGCGAGCGGTGGGTTTCGGGCCATCGTTACGCCCCCGCCTCGCGGAGCGGCGGTCGGAGATCGGTGCGGCCCGCGGCCCACGACGCGAGCAGGTGGACCAGATGGGTTCGGTCGTCGAGGCCGTCGACGAGGTCGAGGCTGGCCTCGCCGGCGAGGACGTGGAGCCGCGCGAGGTCGTCACCCCCGTACTCGGAGCCCGAGCGAGCGACCCGGAGGATCTCACGGAGCAGCTCCTCGCCGTCGTACCCGCCCTCGTCGAGCAGGTCGTCGAGGGTCCCCCGCGCGTCGGCGAAGTCGCCCGCACGCGCGTCGGCGAGCACCGAGCGGATCGCGTCGTCGTCGCCGACCTCGCCGAGGGTCTCGTAGGCGGTCGACATCGTTATCTCGTCGCCCTCGACGGCGGTGGCCTGCGCCGAGAGGATCGCGGCTCGGAGGTCGCCCGCGGCGGCGCTGGCGACGAACTCCAGTCCGTCGGCGTCGTAGTCGACGCCCTCGCGCTCGCAGATCGTTTCGAGGACATCGATCGTCTCGTCGGTTGTCGGCGCGCGGACGCGAACCGGGAAACACCGGGAGCGGATCGGCGCGATGAGCTTCGAGGGCTGCCGGGTGGCGATCACGAACTGCGTGGTCCGGTGGTGCTTCTCCATCACGCGGCGGAGCGCCTGCTGGAAGTCCTCGCGGATCGACTCGGCGTTATCGAGAAGGACCGTCTTGTACTCGCCCGACATCGGCGCGTACGACGCAGACTCTTTTAAAACGCGATTTATCATGTCGCGTTTGGCCATGCGGCTGCGGCCCTGGAGAAAGCCCTCGAATCGGGGGTCCGTCCGGATCTCCTTTTTCGTTCGTCCGAAGAAGTCGGCGACGTTGATCTCGATCAGGTCGCTCTCGGGATCCGCGTGGGCGGCCCGCGTGAGCGCCCGCGTCGCCGCCGTCTTCCCGACGCCGGACGGGCCCTGGACGACGATGTTCATCGGCTCGTCGACCGCGCGCTCTAACCGCTCGCGCGCCTCGTCTTGCCGAATCTCGGCGAGCGTCGGCGCGTGCGCGTCGGTCCACAGTGGTCCCTCCATACCGAATTTGCGGGCCCACGCGGTCAAGAATCGGTCGGTTCGGTCACCGCCTGTACGGTCGGGTTGGCTCCGTCGCCGGAGGGTCTCGGATCGGAAACCGCGAGCCGCGACGATCCGGTCGCCGTAAAGGAATTATTAACAATCGAAGTAAAAGAACACCAACTGTTAAATACCGGGAGAATGGATCACTATTGTACATGGCAAACGACAATCGATCCGACGACAGCCGCTTGACGCGCCGCCACTACGTGGCCGGCACCGGCGCGCTCGCAACCGTGGGGATCGCCGGATGTTCCGGCGGTGGCGACGGCGGCGACGGGAGCGACGGTGGCGACGGAAGTGACGGGAGCGACGGGAGCGACGGGAGCGACGGAAGCGGCGGCGGGAGTTCCGCGCCGGTCGAAGTGCTCCACGGATGGACCGGTGGCGACGGCGCCGCCGCGGCCGACGCGCTAGAGGAGGCGTTCAACGAGGCGTACCCGGACACCGGCCTCGAAATGAACCCGATCGGCGGCGGCGGGAACGCGAACCTCGACGCGGTCGTCGCGAACCGGCTTCAGAGCAACGACGCGCCCGGTTCGTTCGCCAACTGGCCGGGCCCGAACCTCGAACGGTACGAGGGGGCCCTCGGGACGGTCGACGACGTGTGGGAGGAGAACGGCTTCGAGGACGTGATGGTCCAGGAGGCCGTCGACCTACACAAGCAGGGCGGGAGCTATCGCGCCGTGCCGCTCGGCTCGCACCGCCTGAACTGCCTCTTTTATAACGTCTCCGTCGTCGAGGACGCCGGCATCGACGTGGACTCGCTGGACAGTCCCTCCGCGCTCATCGGCGCCTTCGAGACCGTCGCGAGCGAGACCGACGCCGTGCCGATGACGCACGCGATGTCCGGCACGTGGACGACCACCCAACTGTGGGCCGCCGTGATGCTCGGCGTGAACGGCTACCAGCCGTACATGGACTTCCTCGCGGGCGACGGCGACGAGAGCGCGGTCCGGTCGGCCTTCGAGACGACGGCCGAGATGCTGGAAAACCACATCAGCGACGACGCCGCCTCGCTGAACCTCACGCAGTCGAACCAGAAGATCATCAACGGCGACGCCGCCTTCATCCACCAAGGGAACTGGGCGGCCGGCGCCTTCCGGAACGCCGAGGACTTCAACTACGAGGACGACTGGGGCTTCAAGACGTTCCCCGGCACCGAGGGGATGTACACCCTCCACTTCGACTCGTTCCTCTACCCCAGCAACAACCCGACGCCGGAGGCGTCGAAGACCTGGTTAGAGTTCGTCGGCAGCGCAGAGGCACAGGTCGCGTTCAACCAGTTCAAGGGGTCGATCCCGACCCGGACCGACGTGAGCATGGACGAGTTCGGTCCGTACCTGCAGGAGACGGCAGAGGACTTCGCGAACGCGGAGTACCGTCCGCCGAACCTCCAGCACGGACTCGGCGCCACCTCGCAGACGATGACGGCGCTCAACGAAGTCATCTCGTCGGAGTTCACCGGACCCTACAACGTCGACGCGGCGACGCAGGGGTTCCTGGACGCGATGTCGAACTGAGCCTCGCAGATGTTCAATTTTTACCGTCGATTGCACCGTGCGATCAGCCCGTCCGCAGGCGACGAGGACGCCCGAACCGACGGCGGCGTCGTGAGCGAGGACGCTCCTGCAGCGTCGGATCCGGGAGCGGACTCGGGGGTCGTCGACCGGATCGGAAGCGAGATCGATCGCCGCTTCGGAAGCGACTTCGTCGAGTCGTCGATCTTCTGGCTCCCGCCGTTCCTGCTGATGGCGCTTTTCGTTTACGGCGCGGTCATCTGGAACCTGTTCATCTCGCTCACCGACTACCAGGGGTTCGCGAACGCGCCCGACTACTCGAATCTCGACTTCGGGATGTACACTCGCGCGCTCGCGGATTCCGGGTTCATCGACGCCGCGATCAACACGCTCATCCTGCTGATCGCGTTCACCGTGGGAACGCTCACGATCGGCCTCATCCTCGCAATCTTGATAGACAGGGGGATCCGGTTCGAGAACACCTTCCGGACGATCTACCTCCTGCCGATGAGCCTCTCGTTCGTCGTGACCGCACAGTTCTGGCTGTGGATCTACAACTTCAACAACGGGATCGCGAACGGCGTCATCGGGGTCTTCGGACTCGGACCGGTGAGTTGGCTCGGCAATCAGGCGATCGTGTTGTACGCCGTCATCTTCGCGTTGATGTGGCAGTTCTCGGGGTACGCGATGGTCGTGTACCTGGCCGGACTCCGCGCGATTCCGGACGAACACTACGAGGCGGCCAAAGTCGACGGCGCGTCGACGCTGAAGATGTACTGGCGAGTGATCATTCCGCAGTTAAAAGGCGCGACCATCAGCGCCGCCGTCGTGCTCATGGTGTTCGGCATGAAGGCCTTCGACTTCCTCTACTCGCTCGTCGGCGGGTATCGGCCGCCGAACGGCGCCGACATCCTCGCGACGAAGATGGTGCGGGAGGCGTACGCGAACCTCGAGTGGGCGTACGGCGCGGCCATCGCCATCGTCCTCTTCGGGATGGCGCTCGCGGTCATCGGCCCGTACCTCGTGTATGAGTACCGGAGGGACAACCTATGAGCGACGACGCACTTCGAACTGACGGCGGGACAGCGGCGGTGAGCAGAGCGCGCCGAACGCTCGGCGAGATGACGGCCGGAGAAGCCTCGCTGTACGGCGTGTTGACGCTTGCGGCGGCGTTCTACCTCGTTCCCATCGAGTCCGGACTGGTCACCTCATTTAAAACCGGGACGGCGATAATCGAGACGGCCCCGTTCGCGCCGCCGGGCGGGTCCGGCTTCACGCTCGAAAAGTGGCAGACCGCGATCGACGCCCTGCTGCGCGGGATGGGGAACAGCCTCTTGTACGCCGTTCCGGCCACGATCATCTCGGCGCTCGTCGGGAGTATCACGGCGTACGGGCTGACGATTCCGAACTGGAAGCCGTCGTACAAGGCGTTGGTCCTCGCGATCATCATCGCGGGGATCTTCATCCCGTACCAGGCGGTGTTGGTTCCGCTGACGCAGTTCTGGTCGCAGTGGGTCCAACTCGGAGAGATACTGTCGTTCGTCTGGGCGCTCGGCATCCCCGACGACTACGTCGGGATAGTCGAGCTCGTGATCACCCACGTCGCGTACGGGATCCCGATCTGTACGCTCCTGTTCCGGACGTACTACAAGACGATGAGCGACGAGATGATGGAGTCGGCCCGCCTCGACGGCGCGTCGCTCCGCCGCGTCTACCGGCGGATCGTCTTGCCGCTCTCGGGCCCGATGTTCGCCGTGGTGCTCATCTACCAGTTCACCCAGATCTGGAACGACCTGCTGTTCACGCTGGTTCTCGTCTCGACGGAGTCGAGCGCCGCGGCGCCGGTCGTGTTGATCCTCGCGGGACTCGGGACCTCGATGGAGGGCCAAGACTTCGCGCTCCGGATGGCCGGGGCGTTCTTCGCGGCGCTCCCGACGCTCGCGGTGTACATTCTCTTCGGCGACGAGTTCGCCGAGGGGGTGGCGGCGTGACGCCCGTGACACGGCCCGAAGCCGGCGCGAGCCGCGTGCGAACGCCCGGCAGCGACGAACAGAACCCCGTGCAGGCGCCGGGCGTCTTCGACACGGAACAGAGCAAACGGTCGGTGCGGCGCGGAACCCACGATTCGACAGCGATCACAACTCACAGATATGGCAACGCTTGAACTCGATTCGATAACGAAGACGTTTCAGGACGGCAACGAGGAGGTCGTCGCCGTCGACGACATCTCGATGTCGATCGACGACGGGGAGTTCCTCGTCGTCGTCGGCCCGTCAGGGTGTGGCAAGTCCACGACGCTGCGGATGATAGCCGGGCTCGAAACGATCACGTCCGGAACGATCGCGCTCGGCGACCGCGTCATCAACGACGTGAAATCGCAGGACCGGGACATCGCGATGGTGTTCCAGTCGTACGCGCTCTACCCGCACATGAGCGTCCAGGAGAACATGTCGTTCGGCCTGGAGGAGTCGACCGATCTGCCGGACGACGAGATCGCCCGGATGGTGACGGAGACCGGCGAGATGCTCGGTATTTCGCCGCTGCTCGACCGCAAGCCGAGCGACCTCTCCGGAGGCCAACAGCAGCGCGTCGCGCTCGGTCGGGCGATCGTCCGCGACCCCGAGGTGTTCCTGATGGACGAGCCGCTCAGCAACCTCGACGCGAAGCTCCGCGCAGAGATGCGGACGGAGCTCCAGCGGCTCCAGAACGACCTCGGCGTGACGACGGTGTACGTCACCCACGACCAGACCGAGGCGATGACGATGGGCGACCGGATCGCCATCCTCGACGGCGGGGAGCTCCAGCAGATCGCGTCGCCGCTGAAGTGTTACCACGAGCCGGCGAACCAGTTCGTCGCGAGCTTCCTCGGAGAGCCCTCGATGAACTTCTTCGACGTGTCGCTCGACGGCGACCGCCTGCACGCCGACGCCTTCGAGTACCCGCTCAGCGACGAGGTACGGGCGAGCCTCGGCGAGACGACCGACCTCGTCATGGGAGTCCGACCGGAGGCGATCGAACTCGTCGAGACGCAGACCGACGCTCACGAGTTCGAGATGACGGTCGACGTCGTCGAGCCGATGGGCGACGAGAACACGGTGTACCTCCACTTCGACCCCGACGCAACCCCCGAGGGCGCCGAACCGCTCGTCGCGACCATCGACGGGTTCACGCGGGTCAGCGAGGGCGACACGGTGATCGCACACGTGCCGGAGGACGCGATCCACCTCTTCGACCGGGTCACCGGCGAAGCGCTCCACAATCGGTCGATGGAAGACGCCGCAGACCAGGTCGACCTCGGCTGAGCGGCGCGCGGGCTGATTTTTTCCGAGCGGTCACCAGTAGGCGGTCCGGTCGACGCCGTCGGCGAGCAGCGCCGCGGCCGCGACGTGCGCGTAGGCGCACCAGCTCAGCGCGAGCAGGGCGGCGACGCTTCGCGTGGCCGTCGCCGCGAGCGCGCTCCAGGCGACGACGACGAGGACGGTCGCGCCGACCCACGCGAGAAAGTACGTGCTCGACGCCGTCCCGCGGAGCGCGTCGCGGCTGAGGCCCGCGCGGAGCCCGTCTCGGACGCTCACGACGGCCGCCGCCGGAAAGAGGTAGCCGCAGGCGACGGTGACGAGGAGGGCGGCGGTCGCGAGCGTCGCGAGGGTGACGCCGCCGAGCGCGTTCGGAACCGACCCGCTCGCGACCACGTAGCCGGCGCCGACCACGGTGACGACTGCGGGGAGCAGATAGACGACGGCGACGCCGGCGACGCGAGCGGCGAGCCGAAGCGTGGCGCGCCGTCGCACGCGAGGGAAGCCGCGACCGGCGAGGACGCCGCCGAGGAGCCCGAGCCACGCGAAGAGCGGGGCGACGGCGACGACGAGCGGGCCGACGAGCGACCAGTCGGGCCAGAGGCGGGCCGCGAACCGGACGAGCGTCCCGCAAAACAGCAGCGCCGCGAGGCATTTCGCGGTGCCGTCCAGTCGCGTTCGGTCGGCGAACGGGTACCGGAGCGCGTCGATGAACACGTCAGCAACTCTCGCCAGCGCGGCGTAAAACGGCGCCGGTCGAGTCTGAACGCAGCGTCACTCTCGGACGCGCTCGACTTCGCGCCGGAGGCCGTCGCGGACGCGCTCGGCGAGGACGTCGCTGCTGCTGCGATCGACCGTCTCCGCGTCTTCGGTCGCCAGGAGCCGGTCGAGTTTGCGCTCGAACTCCTCATCGTCTATCTCACCGCGGGCGTAGCGCTCGCGGAGCGCGCGGAGGGCGGGGTCGGCTGGCGCGTCGGCGTCGGCGTCGGCGCCGTCAGCGTCCGGAACCGGCTTCGTCAGCGTGTGGAAGACGGGCAACAGGACGAACAGCCCGAAGAACCAGACGAGCGGCAGCGACCACCAGAGGCCGGTTACCAAGGGGGCGGCGACGCCGGCGCCGACGACGAGGACCGCGAAGATCCGCCGCCAGCGGTGGCGAACGTTCCACGCGACCCGGCGGAGCAGACCGGTCATGCCTGAGTCGACGCCTGCGAAGGTGAAATCGGTTTCGTCGCGGCCGACGCGGGGGTCGCAGCGGCGATTCGGTCGAATCGGAGCCGGTCGCCGGGGGTGACGCCGTGTCGCTCGCTCCAGCCGCGGGGCACTTCGAGGACGTACCGGCCGGTGCCCGTGTACCGGGTGTACGGGCGCCGTTCGGGCGTCGCCTCGTGGATTCGGGTGACGGTGCCGTTGGGCGCGACGAAGAGGATGTCGAGTCCGAACGACATCCCGCGCATGACGTAGGCGCGCTCGGCGGACCGGTCGTGGACGAACAGCATCCCCTCGTCGTCGGCCAACTCGTCGGTCGCGGAGAGGCCGACGTACTGCTTGCGGAACCCGTCTGCGACCCGTGCCTCGACGGTCGCGAGCGAGGCGCCCGTCTCGCCGTCGACGACCTCGACCGTCGTCGTCTCGTAGTCGGCGATAAGCAGGGCCGGGTTCGCCGCGAGCGCGGCGACAGACAGGAGGGAGACACCGGCGAGTGTGCCGACGATGACGAGCAAGCGGCGGTTCACAGTCGACTCTGGCGGGCCAGAAAGAAACCGTTTTCCGCTCCCGGCGGGTTTGAAATCGTGAGGGCTCGTGGTCTAGCTGGTCATGACGCGGCCTTTACAAGGCTGAGGTCGGCGGTTCGAACCCGCCCGAGCCCACTGTCGCTGTCGCGAACAAACCGTGAGCGACGGCGTCGCGCGTGTCTACGGGCGCGGTTCGAACCCGCCTGTCGGACTACTGCGCCCGAGACGCGTCCGACCTGCCCGATGTCGGCCACAGCGTTTTGTATACTCGCCGTGACGGTGCTGCGTATGGTCGATGAAACCGTCCACGAATCGCGGGAACCACGGAGCCGACAGGCGCTCGCGACCTACTTTCGGCGCATCGCAGCGGCGCTCGGCCGAGGGGAACCGGTTCCCGTCGACGACGCCGGCACGGTGACCGTCGATCCGCCGGCAGAGCAGGCGGTCGACGTCGAACTCGAACGCGAAGGCGACGCGGTACACTTCGAACTCGAGATGGAGTGGCCGGAGGCGGAAGGGGAAATCGACGCCGACGCCGACGCGAGCAAGGCGGACTTCGAACTGTACGAGGACACCGCCGGCAAGTGGCGGTGGCGGCTCACCCACGTCAACGGGAATATCATCGCCGACGGCGGCGAGGGGTACTCCGACAAGCGCGACGCCAAGGCTGGAATCGAGAGCGTCCAGCGAAACGCGGCGGGCGCCCACGTGGTCGACGCCGACGAGGAGGCGCCGGGCGACGGGGGGAGCAACGCGACGTTCGAGCTGTTCCGTGATGCGGCGGAGAAACACCGCTGGCGGCTCACCCACGACAACGGGAACATCATCGCCGACAGCGGGCAGGGGTACGCCTCCAAACAGAAGGCGGAACAGGGGCTCGAAAGCGTGAAATCGAACGCGGTCGGCGCTGCCGTCCACGAGTCGTCCCCAGACGACGCGACGGCGGAGTAAGCGGCGGGCGCGTCGACGCCGCGTCAAAGCGGGCGGCGACCGAGCGCCGAGCAGCGCGGCGGGAGCCTCGCCGCGGACCGCACCGCTTATTCGCCGCCCGTTGCTACCTCGGGCCGGACATGGACGCGCTCGACGCCAAGTACCCGTTCTTCGCGACCGCCCGAGAGGCGGTCGCGGACGCCGCGGTGTCGCTGCCGGAGCTCGTCGCGGCCGACGCGCCGGCGGTCGAGCGCGCACGCGAACGCGTCGAACGCGCCCTGCTCGACGGGACTATCGCCTCCGAGAGCGGCGCCTTCCCCGCCGAGTCGGCGTACGACGTGCAGGCCGAGCTGCTCTCGTACCCGATCGCACGGATCCTGGTCTCGCTTTTGGACTCACAGCCCGCCATCGAGAAGTACGCCGCGGCGGAGGCGTCGACGGCGATAGATCGGATCCGCGAGGACCTCGCGACGGACGGCGAACTGCGATCGATGTCGACGCCGACCGTCGACCTCGACGACGTGCTCGCCGAGTTCGACCTCGCTGACGCGGTGCGGGCGGAGCCGGTTCGACCGAGCGCGGGAGCCGGATCACAGAGCGGGCGCGACCCGGAGCAGTACTGGATCGGCGTGGGGCCGTACCTCCGGCTCACGTCGCCGTCGTGGGGCCCGTCGTGGCGGCTCGTCAACCGCGCGCTCGCCGACGGGGAGGTCCGGGTGTCGCGCGAGGAGCTTTTAGACGCGCTCGAGGCCGCGATCGAAGACCGAGTCGGGGAGGGGCTCCCGTTCGAACTGGCGGCCGGCGAGGGTATCGCGGCCGAGCTGGAGTCCGGCGTCGCGGATCTCAAGCGGCTGCTCTCCGAGCGGACGTACTCGGGCCCCGTCGACGTGGTCGCGCCGGACCTGTTCCCGCCCTGTATGCAGAACCTGATCGCGAAGACGGAGCGCGGGACGGACCTGACCCCGCCGGAGTCGTTCGCGCTGATGGCGTTTCTCGTCGGGATCGGGATGTCGCCCGACGAGGTGGTCGCGTTCTGTGCCGACACGAGCCTCGACGCCGAGGGAATTCGCTACCAGACCGAGTACTTGAGCGACGACCGAGGCAGCCAGTACCCGCCGCCGACCTGCGAGACGCTCGCGAACTACGGTATCTGTCACAACGAAGACGACCACATGCAGGTCGCCGCCGACCCGCTCGCCTACTACGAGACGCGCGTGGAAGAGGCCGAGAGCGTGACTGACTGGCGGGAACAGCACGCGGCGGCGGACGGCGAGTGACGGGGCGGAAAAAGGACCGCAGGCGGGTCGTTACGCGTCGTCGCCTTTGCGGATCAGGTACGCGCCGACGAGCGCCATCAGCAGCACGAAGCCCGTGAGCAGTCCGACCAGCGCGATGGCGCCGGTGCTCGTCAGTTCGATCGCGTCGGCGCTCGGCAGGTCGCGACCGAACGCGGTCCCGACTCCGACCAACCCAACGACGAAGACAGCGGCCGCCGACAGCGAGACCAGAATCTGTCGGCGAAGTTCCGCGTCGATTTCCATGCCAGCGAGTTCCCGTCGCCGCTAAAAAAGGACTTCGATGAGGGCGGCAGCGGCGGTGAGCCGTGCGCGAGCGAGACGAACCGCGTCGAGAGTCGATCACGCAGACGGCGAAAAGTGGCTCACCCGGACGGCAAAAGAGCGTCGCGCGGGCCCCGCACGGGAGGCGGACGGCGCCGCGGTGGGGGAGAGTTCGGGTGACAGGTGGAGGCTATCCCTCGACCGGAGAGAGCGCGTCAGAGTACCGCACGACCGACCGGCTCACCCGGCGAGGTGAGTGATGTCTCGGCGGAGCGTGTACCCCTTCGGCACCCCGACGGCGCCGAGGCAGTCGTCGCACAGGGCTCGCTCGTAGTCTCGATTCGTCTCCTTTTCCAGCAGCGAGACGTTCTCGATGGGGAACACCGACTCGCACCGATCGCACTCGACTTTGTCGCCGTCGACAATCTTCATCACGGTTCAGTTCCCGAGATCCGTATATAAATTCGCGGACGGCGTTATCACTCCGGATAGCGAGTTCATAAAGAGAGGATGGTGGGTCGGTCGACGCGGTCGGAGCGTCGGGAGTTCCCGGTGTTAGCCGAAGAGCTCGCCGAGGCCCTCGCCGCCGTCGTCTTCGTCTTCGTCGTCGTCGTCGTCCGCCTCGTCGGCGGCTTCCTCGGCCTCGTCTGCCTCGTCTGCCTCGTCGGCCTCGTCGGCGTCAGCGGAGCCGCCCGCGGCGGCGCCGGCGGCGGGAGCCGCGGCGGCCGTCTCGATGGCCTCCTCGATGTCGACGTCTTCCAGCGCGGCGACGAGCGCCTTGACGCGGGACTCCTCGACGTCGACGCCGGCGGCTTCGAGCACGCCGGTGACGTTTTCTTCGTTGATCTCTTCGCCAGTCTCGTTCAGGATGAGCGCAGCGTAAACGTATTCCATTGGTGTATCCTCGTAGTGTTATCCGAACATCGCGCCGAGACCCTCGCCGCCGTCGTCGTCGCCATCGTCGTCGGCGTCGTCGGCGTCGGGTGCCTCAGCATCGTCCGTGTCGTCTTCTTCCTCCGCCTGTTCTGCTGTTTCGGTGTCGTCCGTCTCGGGAGCCGGGGCGGCTTCGACGCCCTGTAGCTCCTCGGGAAGCGCCTCGTCGTCGTCGATCTGCGCCGCGAGCGCGCGGAGCTGGGCGTCGGCCTTCCCGATGAGGTCGGGCACGACGTCCGGGCTCTCGATTTCCGCGAACAGGCCGACCGACTTGGCCTCGCCGGAGGCCTTCGCGAGAAGGGTCCCGGCGGTGGCGGCGGTCGGGTACGCGGCGTTGACGGAGAGGTTCCGCGCGGCGGCAGCCGCCGAGCGGAGGTCCGCCTCGTACTCGTCGACGTCGATTTCCAGCTCGTCCGGCTCGAACAGGACGCCCTCGGAGTAGACGCCCTTGAGGTCGAGCCCGACTTCCTTCGGCTCGATGCCGAGTTCGGTCAGGACGTTGGCGAGGTCGTCGTCGACGACTTCGCCCTCGTCGAGGACCTGTGAGTCCTCGGTGACCATGATCGAGCCGTCCTGGATGCGCGCGGCGGCTCCGACGGTCTGGAGCTCGCCGACGAACGGGCCGGGGTCGACGCCCGTGTCACCCTCGGGGATGACGACGGCGTTGGGGGCGACCTCGCCCGCGTTGATCGGAGCGGGCGTCTTCGAGGCCTCCAACTGCTTGAAGAGGCCGAAGGGGTTGTCGTTCGTGCCGATGAGCGCGACCTGTCCAGAGACGTACTGGGTCAGGTCCTCGACGCCGTCGTTGACGGCTTCGAGCGCGCGAACGGTGAGCGTGTTGCGGCTCATCCGAACGTCGGCGGAGCCGTGCAGCTCGCGGCGCATAGCCTGAAGCTGACGGCTCGGGATGCCGGCGACGCCGACGATCCCGACGGAGTTGAACGACTCGATGAAATCGACGAGCTCGTCGACTTCCTCCTGTTTCCACTCCGGAATCGTCTCGGTTTGACGGACCGAGCTCATACGGGCACCTCCTTCGCGGGACCCATCGTGGTCTTCACGTAGATCCCGTCGATGTTGAGCGGCCCCTTCTCGAGGCTCGCTTCGAGTCGGCGGATGATGACGTCGATGTTGTCCGAGATCGCGTCGGGGCCCATATCCTCGGCACCGACACGAGTGTGGAACGTGCGCCGGTCACGCGACCGGAGCTGCACCGTGTTTTTCATCCGATTGACTGTGTCGACGATGTCGTCGTCCGGCTGCAGTGGGGTAGGCATCTTCCCGCGCGGACCGAGGACGGTACCGAGGTACCGACCGATGTCCTGCATCAGGTTGGCCTCTGCGACGAAGAAGTCGGTCTCGCCGGCCAGATCCTTAGCGCGGTCGTCGTCGTCTCCGAGGTCCTCGAGGTCGTCGCTGTCAAGCACTTGATCAGCAACTTCCTGAGCGCGGACGGCGGTTTCGCCCTCCGCGAAGACGACAATCTGTGTCTCCTGCCCCGTTCCAGCCGGCAGCACGACGGACTCGTCGATGCGGTTCGACGGATCGTTGAGGTCGAGGTCTCGCAGGTTGATCGCGATGTCCACGGTCTCGCGGAAGTTCCGCTCGGGCGCATCGTCGAGTGCGAGGGTTACGGCCTCTTGTATTGTGTCTGCCATTTTCACCTCCGTAGTACGCAGGTCGCTCCTACGGGTCAGTGAAACAGGCGAAGCCTGTCTCACCGGAGAGTGGTCCATCGGAGGTTTAAAAGCGTCGAACCGCCGTTCGGCGTGTGAACCGGCGACAGGGCGCGTACGGGCGGTCGAGCGGGGGCCGCACCGGGCGCCGACGGCGACCCGAACCGCGCGGTATCGACACGTGTCGAAGGCGAAAACGTCGCATAGGGGAACCCTTTTGATGCCACTCTCCGACCGACGAGGTAATGACTCAGGGTGGTCCGGCGTGACGATGGACGACCGTATCGAGAATCTCCGCGAGCGCCGCGAGGAGGCAGCGCTCGGCGGCGGCGAAGAGCGGATCGAGTCCCAACACGACAAGGGGAAGATGACGGCGCGCGAGCGCATCGACTACTTCCTCGACGACGGGACGTTCCACGAGTTCGACCGGTTCCGCACCCACCGGAACCACAAGTTCGGAACCGAGGAACAGCAGATACCGGGCGACGGGGTCGTCACCGGCTACGGCGAGGTGAACGGCCGGAAGACGTTCGTCTTCGCGCACGACTTCACCGTCTTCGGCGGGTCGCTCGGCGAGGTGTTCGCGGAGAAGGTGTGTAAGGTGATGGACAAAGCGATGGACGTTGGCGCGCCCGTCGTCGGGCTGAACGACTCCGCGGGCGCTCGGATTCAGGAGGGCGTCGCCTCCCTCGGCGGGTTCGCGGAAATCTTCCGGCGAAACACCGAGGCGTCCGGCGTGGTTCCCCAGATATCGGCGATCATGGGCCCGTGTGCCGGGGGTGCCGTCTACTCCCCGGCGATTACGGACTTCACGTTCATGGTCAAGGACACCTCGCACATGTTCATCACCGGCCCGGACGTCATCGAGACCGTCACGGGCGAGGAGGTGAGTTTCGAAGAACTCGGCGGGGCGGTCACGCACTCGTCGACCTCGGGTGTCGCGCACTTCGCGGAGGAGAGCGAGGAGGACGCGTTAGACGACATCGCGCGGCTGCTCTCGTATCTCCCCGCCAACAACGTGGAGGACCCGCCGCGCGTCGAGCCGTGGGACGACCCGGAGCGGGCCGACGAGGACCTCGGCGACATCGTCCCCGACGCCCCGCGGAAGCCGTACGACATGAAAGACGTGATCGGCAGCGTCGTCGACGAGGGGTCGTTCTTCGAGGTCCAGGAGGACTTCGCGAAGAACATCGTCGTCGGATTCGGCCGCCTCGACGGCCACTCGGTCGGGATCGTCGCCAACAACCCCCGCGTGAACGCCGGCACGCTCGACATCGAGTCGAGCCAGAAGGGCGCGCGGTTCGTCCGCTTCTGTGACGCGTTCAACATCCCCATCGTCACCTTCGAGGACGTACCCGGCTTCATGCCCGGCACCGACCAGGAGCACAACGGGATCATCCGCCACGGCGCGAAGTTGCTGTACGCGTTCTCGGAGGCGACGGTGCCGCTCTTGACCGTCATCACCCGGAAGGCGTACGGCGGCGCCTACTGCGTGATGTCCTCGAAGCACATCGGCGGCGACGTGAACTACGCGTGGCCGACCGCCGAAATCGCGGTGATGGGGCCGAAAGGCGCGGTCAACGTCCTCTACCGCGAGGAGCTGGCCGAGGCCGACGACCCCGACGCGCGCCGGCAGGAGCTCATCGACGAGTACCGCGAGGAGTTCGCGAACCCGTACAGCGCCGCCGACCGCGGCTTCGTCGACGACGTCATCGAGCCCGCGGAGACCCGCGCGCGGCTGATCGACGACCTGACGATGCTCAAGGGGAAGCGCTCGGACGCGCCCGAGAAGAAGCACGGCAACATCCCGATCTGATGGCGATGGAGGCACCCGAAGCGACGGACGACGACGGGAGAGCCGACGGCGTCGCCGTAGACGGGCTCTCGATCCCGAACGACGCGGACGACGCGGAGGCGGCCGCCATCGCGGCCGCGGTGGCGGCGCACCTCCGAGACGGCGAGCGCGCGGCGGCCGCGGCGGCGGCCGAAGGCGACGAGCCGGCGTGGGAGGGCGAGCGCTGGGCGTTCGCCGGTCGAGTGGATCGGCTGCAGAATCGGCCGGTTCGGGTCCCGGTCAGCGCGCCGACCGACCCGTGGACCGCGGCCGGTCGCGCTGACCGATTCTGAACCGGACGCGCGCATTCCCCCGGAGTCCGTGCGCCGCGGCCGCCGGCGCGCCGGTCTCCACCGTACCCCCGTAGGGTGTACCCGAAGGATTCGAGCAGTGACGCATAAATCTGTTGGCGGACTGATGGAACGCCGGCGGCGATCACGCGCCGCGTGACTCGTTCGTGTCTCCGCCGTCCGCCGTCTGGTCTGTGCCTCCATCATTCGCCGTCTCGTCTCCGTCTTCCGCGGCTGACTCTTCGAGCGGCTCCCCGTACCCGTCCTCGGCCGAACCGCCGCCGAGAAGCAGGTTGAGCATAACCGGGAGGACGCCGGCGAGGAGGACGAGGATCCCGATCCGGACGAGCAGCGTGGCGTCGGTGAGAAGCGTCACGGCGAGATACGCGACGGCGGCGACCAACACCGACGGCAGCATGTAGGGGTTCTCGGGCGATATCATGTGCGAACGTGGCGGTCGGCAGGCTCTTAATCGTCTCGGGACCTCGCGATCGGCAGCGACGGAGTACGACGATCGTCGTTACCGATCGTCGTCGCGGACCGATAGAATGAGGTAGGTTATGGTGGAAGGAACGTGCAGGAATGTTCGACAAGGTTCTGGTCGCGAACCGCGGGGAGATAGCGGTTCGGGTGATGCGCGCCTGTGCGGAGTTGGGTGTCGACACCGTCGCCGTGTACAGCGACGCGGACAAACACGCGGGTCACGTCCGACACGCGGACGAGGCCTACAACGTGGGACCGGCCCGCGCGGCCGACTCGTATCTCGACGGGGCGGCGGTCGTCGAGGCCGCGCAGGCGGCCGGCGCCGACGCGATCCACCCCGGATACGGGTTCCTCGCCGAGAACGCCGACTTCGCCGCCCGCGTCGAGTCGACGGACGGGATCACCTGGGTCGGCCCGTCGAGCGAGGCGATGGAGCGGCTCGGCGAGAAGACGCACGCGCGACGCGTGATGGACGACGCCGACGTCCCCATCGTTCCGGGGACGACGGAGCCGGTCACAGAGGTCGGCGCGGTGACCGAGTTCGGCGACGAGCACGGCTACCCCGTCGCCATCAAGGCCGAGGGCGGCGGCGGCGGTCGCGGCATGAAGGTCGTCGAGAGCGCCGACGAGGCCGAGGAGGCGCTCGAATCCGCGAGACGCGAGGGCGAGGCGTACTTCTCGAACGACTCCGTCTACCTCGAACGCTTCCTGCAGAACCCGCGCCACATCGAAGTGCAGATCGTCGCGGACGACCCCGAAGGCGACGGCTCGCTCGACGAGAGCGACGTGGTCCACCTCGGCGAGCGCGACTGCTCGCTCCAGCGCCGCCACCAGAAGGTGATAGAGGAGGGGCCCTCGCCCGCGCTCTCGGACGAACTGCGCGAGAAGATCGGCGAGGCCGCCCGTCGGGGCGTCGCGGCCGCCGACTACACCAACGCGGGGACGGTCGAGTTCCTCGTCGAAGAGAACGTCGAGCGCGACGCCTCGGAGCCGCTCGGTCCCGACACGCCGTTTTACTTCCTCGAAGTCAACACCCGAATTCAGGTCGAACACACCGTCACGGAGGAACTGACGGGGATCGACATCGTCAAAGAGCAGCTTCGAGTCGCCGCCGGCGAGGGGCTCTCCGTCTCGCAGAGCGACGTCGAACTCGACGGCCACGCGATCGAGTTCCGGATCAACGCCGAGAACGCGGCCGCCGGCTTCCAGCCCGCGAACGAGGGGCGGCTGGAGACGTACGACCCGCCGGGCGGGATCGGCGTTCGCGTCGACGACGCGCTCCGGCAGGGCGACGAACTCGTGACGGACTACGACTCGATGATCGCGAAGCTGATCGTGTGGGGCAGTGATCGCGAGGAGTGTCTCGCACGCTCGAAGCGCGCGCTCGCGGAGTACGAACTCGACGGCGTCGTCACCATCGTCCCGTTCCACCGGCTGATGCTCGACGACGAGCGATTCGTCGCCGGCACGCACACGACGAACTACTTGGACGAGGAGTTAGACGAGGCGAAGATCACGGAGGCCCAAGAGAAGTGGGGCACCGAGTCGACGAGCGGGAGCGACGACGAGGAGGTGTCGGAACGCGAGTTCACCGTCGAGGTGAACGGCAAGCGCTTCGAGGTGGAACTCGAAGAGCGCGGCGCGCCGGCGATCCAGGTGCCGGAGGCCGGCGGCGACGGCGGCGGCCAGCGCCCCCCGCAGGCGACCGACGACGGCGGCGACGACGACGGCGTCGACATCGCCGAGGGCGGCGAGGCGGTGACCGCGGAGATGCAGGGAACGATCCTCTCGGTCGACGTCGACGAGGGCGACGAGGTCGCCGCCGGCGACGTGGTCTGCGTCCTCGAAGCGATGAAGATGGAAAACGACGTGGTCGCCGAGCGCGGCGGTACCGTCGCGAGCGTCCACGTCGGCGAGGGCGACAGCGTCGACATGGGCGACCCGCTGGTCGTCCTCGAGTAGCGGCGCCCGAGAGCGTTTATACGAGCACCCGTCTGACCGACGGTGTTTAACCGACCGCCGAAGAACAGGACCGCATGGAGTCGGTCGACGACTGGCAGGCGGCGATAGAGGCGGCCGGAGAGCTGACCGGCCCCATCGCCACCGCCCTCGTCGACGAACACGGCGACCGCGGGACGCGCGCCATCGAGGCGGTCGGCGAAGGCCGGGTGAAACGCTACCGCGACTTCACGGTCGTCGTCGGTCACGACGACGAGTACGTCGTCGAAGACGGCGAGTGTACCTGCGCGGACGCGACCTACAACCTCGACGCCGACAACCCCTCGGAACGGTGCTGGCACGCGATCGCGGTCGACGTGGCGGACGCGGTGGGCGCGGTCGACCACCACGACATGTGGTACTCGGAGGTCAGGGAGTTTCTCTAACCCGTCGGCCGCGACCGGCGGGGAACCAGTTAGCCGCCGCTCACCCGGATGAATCGCCCAAACTCCGGGGTTTCCTCCCGACCAGTCGAAAACGTTTACAACGGCGGCCGGTCTCCCCTACGGTATGGCGGACTGTCCACTCGCCGACGACTGCCCGAGTTTCGACGAGCGAATCCAGGGGATGGGGTGTCAACACTACGGCAACAAAGGCGGTGCCGAGTGGTGTAACCACTACGACATGCCCATCTACGAACTGAAACAGCAACCGGTCCAGCCCGGCGAGCAGGTCGTCGTCGAGGTCGACGACATCCACGAGAGCGGGGCCGGCGTGGGGCGCACCGACGACGGCTTCATCGTCCTCGTCGACGGCCTGCTTCCCCCGGCCCGCGCCGAGGTCCGGATCCACCGCGTGAAGTCGAGCCACGCGACCGCCCAAGAGGTCGTCGAGCGGCTCCCCGAGGACCCCGAGGACGCGGACGACGCGGGCGGCGACGCCGACGCCGACGGGGACGCCGCCGACGAGGACGACGATGGCGGCCGGCGCCGCGACCGTCCCGACCGCGAACGGCTCGGAAGCCGAGAGAACTTCTGGGGCAAGTAGCGCCGCGGCGACTCGGACCCCACCCCACGGACAGTCCAACCGCTACCGATCCGCCCGCGAACCGTTTTTAAACCCTACCGCGTCCCACACCGAAACCGCCGTTTTTTGAGCGCGCGTCCCCAGAGGAGGTGTATGGTCGCAGACGACGGAGCCACCGACGCCGATGCGGCTCCCGATCCCGACGGCGTCGACGCCGCGACGCTGTTGGAGCGTGCGGGGTTCGACGCCGACGAGAGCGTGCTCACCCGCCGACAGGCAGAAGTACTGGCGCTCCGGGAGCGGGGGCTCCGGCAGTCGGACATCGCGGACCGACTCGGCACGTCGCGCGCGAACGTCTCCAGCGTCGAGGCCAGCGCCCGCAGCAACGTGGCGAACGCCCGCGAGACGGTGGCGTTCGCGGAGGCGCTCGCCGCCCCGGTCCGGGTGGAGATCGAGGCGGGAACCGACCTCTACGACGCCCCGAAGCGCGTGTACGACGCCTGTGACGAGGCCGGCGTGAAGGTGAACCAGACGGCGCCGGACCTGATGAAGACGATCGGCGAGCGCGCCGGCGACGCGGTTCACGGCCGCGAGGTCCGGGACCGGCTGTTCGTGACCGTCGACGCCGCGGGGACGATTCGGGTGCGGCGGCCCTGAGTCGGCGGGCCTGCGCCGACAGTTCTGCGCCGACGGGCCGGCGCCCCGACCACGGACGCTAAGTCGATGGGCGGTCGAGTGCGAACAGAGATGCGGGTCACCCTGCTCGGCACCGGCGACACGACCGGGACGCCGACGGTCGGCTGCGACTGCGACACCTGCGCCGCGGCGCGCGAGCGAGGCGTGTCGCGCTCGCGGTTCTCCGTCCACGTGGCCAACGAGCGCACCGGCGAGTCGCTGCTCGTCGATTTTAGCCCCGACTTCCGGAGCCAGTTCCTCGACAACGACGTTCCGCTGCCCGACGCGGGCCTCGTGACGCACATCCACTTCGATCACCTCGACGGCCTCGGCAACGTCTACCGGCTCGTCGACGGGCTCCCCGTCCACGCGCCGTCGGAGACGGATCCCGCGACCGACGAGAGCGTCGCGGAGACGATCCGCGCCAAGTACGACTACCTCGAAGACCGGATCGGCGTCCACGCCCGCGCCCCGTTCGAACCGTTCGAGACGTGCGGGTTCGAGGTGCGATTCGTCCCCGTCGATCACCCGCCGCTTCTGTGTTACGGCGTCGTCATCGAAGACCCCGAGACGGGCGGGACGCTCGCGCTCACCGGCGACACGAGCTACGACGTTCCGGAGCGGTCCCGCGAGGCGCTCGCCGGCGCCGACCTGTTGCTCGCCGACGCCATCGTGCCGGCGGCGCTGTGTGAGCACCACCCGATCGGCGGGCGCCACGAGGGGCCGGAGGGCGTCCCGCGCACCTTCGGCACGAAGCACATGACCCGAGAAGGGGCGCTCGCGCTCGCCGACGAACTCGGCGCCGACCGAACCCGACTCGTCCACCTCGCGCACTACTACCCGCCCGAGGAGGCGTTCGAAGAGCCGCTCGCGGTCGACGGCGAGACGTACGAGCTGTAGCCTTAAGCCTTGGTAGCACGTATCACGTTCGAGATGAGGACTCGACGCGTGTTCGGGGCGCTCCGCGATTGGTTCGGGCGCGCAGCGCCGCCGCCGCGCGCCGTCGACTGGTCGCTGTTCGCGTTCGTCGTCGCCGAGGCCGTGACGGGGTTGGTCTCGTTTACCGTGGGCGTCCCCGAGGGCTGGCCGGTGTTCTGGCTCCACCGCGCGCTCGGCGTCGGAATCGTCGTCCTGCTCGCGTGGAAGCTCGCGCGCGTCCGACGCCGGCTCACCGATCCCGGTCTGTGGCGGCGGTCGACCGCGCTGTCCGTCCTGACGCTCGTCGCCGCGGTCGGCGCGCTCGCGACCGGCGTCGCGTGGGTGTTCGGGCTCGACGTGCGGGTGTCCTACTGGACGCTCCTCTCCGTCCACGTGGGGTTCGGCCTCGCGTTGGTCCCGCTCGTGGCCGCCCACGCGGCGACCCGATTTCGGCTCCCGCGGCGGGTCGACTTCGAGCGCCGGCGGACCGCGCTCCGGTACACCGTACTGCTTGCCGCCGGCGGCGCGACCTATCGGCTCCAGCAGGCGATTAACGGCGCGCTCGACACGCCCGGCGCCGACCGGCGCTTCACCGGGTCACAGCCGCGCGAGGGGACGGGTAACGGCTCCTTCCCGATCACCTCGTGGGTCGCCGACGACCCCGACCCGATCGACCGAGACGAGTACCGGCTGACGGTCGACGGCCTCGTGAGCGATCCCCTCGAACTCGACGCCGACGAACTCGCGGCCGGCCACGAGACGGAGGCGCTGCTCGACTGTACGAGCGGCTGGTACACGGTCCAAGAGTGGAGCGGCGTCCGCGTCGGTGACCTGTTGGCGGCGGCCGGCGGGGCGACCGCCGATGATCCCGATCAAGAGCCCGCCTACGTCCGGTTCACCTCCGTCACCGGCTACCGCTGGAGCCTCCCGATCGAGGAGGCCGAAGACGCCCTGCTCGCGACCCACGTCGGCGGCGAGCGGCTGGCTCACGGGCACGGCGCGCCCGCCCGGTTGGTCGCTCCCGACCGCCGCGGGTTTCAGTGGGTGAAGTGGGTGACTCGCGTCGAGGTCAGGTCGGAGTACGACCTCGGTCAGTGGGTCGTCACGCTGGTGAGCGGGTTCGACTGACCGAGGAGCGCGGGTCGAGTCCTGCGGGGATCACTCGTACTCGCTGCCGACGACCTCTCGGATGCGCTCGGCGGTCACCGGGCCGACGCCGTCGACCTCCAAGAGGTCGTCTTCCGTCGCGGTCATCACGGCCTCGACGGTGCCGAAGTGTTCGAGCAGAGTGCGCGACGTGACGGGGCCGATGTCGGCGATTGCGGAGACGACGTACTCCTGCTGCTCCGCGCGGGTTTTCGTCGTCTTCTCGCCGTGGACGCTCACCTCGCGGTCGCGCGTCTCCTGTTCGCGCTTGGCGATCGTCGCGAGCAGTTCCGTGGTGTCCGCTTCGTCTTCGGTGCGGAGGACGCTCACGTCGAAATCGACTGCGAGCGACGCGAGCGCGCCGCGAATCGCGTTGGGGGCGATGTCGCGCTGGCCGTAGAGGTTCGTCCCCTCGACGACCATCACGGGGCGGGCGTACGCTCGCGAGAGTTCGCCGACCTGCTCGAACATCGATCGGTCGGCGTCGAGCATCGAGTCGACGAAGTCCGCCGCGGACTTGCGCTCGACGGCGACCCGGTCAGAGAGGACGTAGTCGCCGACGGCGAGCGTCTCCAGCCGGGTGACGAGCCCGTCGCGCGTCGAGAGGCTCTTGGCGATCGACGAGTCGAGTTCGCGCTGGTCGACGACGATCTCGACGCCGTCGTCGACGCCGGCGGTCGCGACGACGCCGTCGCCGTCGCTCGCTTCCGTCTCGTCGCTCGCGTCTGCATCCGCGCTCGCCTCGGCCGCGAAGTCAGTAAGTCCGTCGTCGTCGGTGTCGTCATCGGTGTCTTCGGTGTCGTCGGTGTCGTCGGTCACACCGTCATCACTCGCGCCGACCGCGGTCACACCGCTCTCGTCGCCTTCCGAACCGTCGTCGCCATCGGAGCCTCCGCCGAACGCGTCGAGTCCGGCCTGCCCGTCGTCGCCGACGGTCTCCTCGATGTCGTCGGTGGCCTCCTTCAGTTCGGTGAGCTGGCTGGCCATCTTCTTCTCGCGGCGCCGCGAGATCCAGAAGAACGCCTCGTCGCGGGTGTCTTCGGCCATCAGGACGACGACTTTCCCCTCGGCCTGCCGGCCGGTCCGCCCCTTGCGCTGGATCGAGCGGATCGCGGTGGGGACTGGCTCGTAAAAACAGACGAGGTCGACTTCGGGGACGTCGAGCCCCTCCTCGGCGACGCTCGTGGAGACGAGCACCTCGAACGCGCCGGCTTTGAACTCCTCTAATGTCTCCTGTTGCTGTTTCTGGCTCATCCCGTCGGAGCCCTCCTTGTCGCCCTGGCCGACGAACTTCCGCACGTCGAAACTGGCGGAGAGGAACTCCACGAGCGCCTCGGCGGTGTCGCGGGACTCGGTGAACAGGATCGCGCGCTCGCCGTCGTTGATGCCGAGCGTCTCCGCGAGCAGGATGCGGGCCTTCGAGAACTTCGGGTGGAGCCCGTCGAACGACTCCGCCTTCCGCATCGCCTCGCGGACCTTCGGATCGGCGACCATGCGCTGGCTCGCCTTCGACGCCCCCGACGACCGGGCCGCCTCCCGCTGGCGCTCGAAGTAGCGCCGGACCGACTCGACCGACTGGGTCTCGACCAGTTCGGTCGCGCGCCGGAGTTTCATCACCTCGGCGTGGGTGCTCATCCCCTTGTACCCCTCCGACTGGTCGTTGTCCATCATCTTCTTCAACTGCCCGCGCATCCTGTTGAGGTCCTTCTGTGAGAGGTCGGGGTTCGTCGTGTTCGTCACGCCCAACTGCTTGAGTTTCTCTAACCGGTCGGTTATCACCTCGTTGAGCGCGTCGCGGATGTCGAGCACCTCGTCCGGGAGCGTGACCTGCTCCCACTGGACCTCGGTGTCGTGGGTGTACTCGTCGACGTCGGCGTCCGCCTCCGTCATCACCTCGACGTTGCGGAGCCCGAGGTTCTCACAGACCGTCTCGATCTCCTCGGTGTCGCCGCCGGGCGAGGCCGACATCCCGGTGACGAGCGGGTCGGCCGCGTCGGCGTGGTATCGCTCGGCGATGTAGACGTACGCGTAGTCGCCGGTCGCGCGGTGACACTCGTCGAAGGTGCAGTGGGTCACGTCGCGAAGCGAGATCCGGTTGCCGACCAGGTCGTTCTCGACGACCTGCGGGGTCGCGATCACGATCCGTGCGTCCTGCCAGAGCGCGGCGCGGTCGTCGGGCTTCACGTCGCCGGTGAACACGACGATGTCGTCGCCCGGTATCGAGAGCGCCTCGCGGTAGAAGTCGGCGTGCTGCTGGACGAGGGGTTTGGTGGGGGCCAGAAAGAGCGCCTTGCCGCCGGCCTCGTGGAGCCGTTCGGCGGTAACGAGCAGGCTGACGGTCGTCTTGCCGAGGCCGGTCGGGAGACAGACGAGCGTGTGTTCGGCGGCGGCGGCGTCTGCCAGTTGGAGCTGGTACCGGCGTCGCTGGAGGAAGTCGTCGACGAGCAGGGGGCGGTCGATTCCGGCGGCCTCGGTCGCCATCGGCGGGCCTACGCCGTCGCCGGCCTAAAGGCTTCGCGAAGCGGGGTGAAAGTTATCGGTCGGCGGAGCGCTCCTCTCGGAGCTCTTCCGGAACGTCTTCGTCGACCAGCTTCGCCCACTCGGCGAGGCGGTCTCCGGATGGTGTTTGGGCGCTCATCAGCAGACGGATCTCAGTAATCCCTCTTAAGCGTTACCCCGATTCTACACGAATTAGGATGGGTCACCCCGCTCCGGGCCGTAAGCGCGGCTCCCGAAACCGCGGCGACTCCGACTCGTACGCCTTTTACCGCTCACGCGCGTCGGACCGCCATGAGCAACCTCGACGAGTTCCTCGCCGGCGAGCGGCTCGAGGACGTGGTCTTCTACCTGAGCGACGCGTACCTCGACGACGACTCTCGGCTCCGCACGGTCGGGACCCAGACCGACGATGGCGTCCGACTGATCCTCGACGGCGAGACCGGGCGGTCCGCGTTCGAGGCCGGCACCGGCATGGGCGCGATGGAGTTCGCGAAGACGGCGATGGGCGCCGACGGCGACATCGCTCGCTCGCTCGACGCCGGGGCGTGCCCGTTCACGGAGGACGACCCCGACGACGACCACGACGTTCGGTTCGTCTTCGCGTTCGCGGAGGCGCAAAACGAGGAGGTCGGCGGCCTCTACGCCGAGGGCGACGTGGTCCACGCGTACGCGCACTGCACGTGCGGGGAGAGTTACTCGCACAAGTGGGTCATCGGCGACCGCGACGACTGAAAAGCGACCGCGACGACTGAGCCCGCCGAATCCGGGCTACGCCGCCGTTACTCCGCGTCGGGCGCGTCCTCTTCCGGCACGGCGCCCTCGACGAGCGACTGGTCGCCGTACTGCTCGCGGAGGTCCTTCTTCGAGAACTTCCCGGTGGCGGTCTTCGGTACCTCGTCGATGAACTCCACCGCGTCGGGCACCCACCACTTCGGGTAGTCGTCGCGGAGGCCGGTCTCGATCTGCTCGACGAGGTCGTCGCGGTCAACGCCCTCGGCCACGACGACGAACGCCACGGGGCGCTCCTGCCAGCGCTCGTGGGGCACGCCGACCACGGCCGCCTCGCTGACGCCGTCGTAGGCCATGATCGCGTTCTCCAACTCGACGCTGGAGATCCACTCGCCGCCCGACTTGATCACGTCTTTCGTCCGGTCGACGAGCTGCATGTAGCCGTCCTCGTCGACGGTGACCACGTCGCCGGTCTTCAGCCAGCCGTCGACGAACTCCTCTTCGTTGGCCTCCGGGCGCTTGAAGTACTCCTTCGTGACCCACGGGCCGCGGACGCGGAGTTCGCCGAACGCCTCGCCGTCCCACGGGATCTCCTCGCCGTCCTCGTCGATGACCTCGAACTCCAGTCCGGGGGCGACGAGCCCCTGCTTCGAGCGCTTGTTCACCTGCGTCTCGTAGTCGGCGTCGCGCAGGTCGCTCTTGAGGTGCGAGACGGTGCCGATCGGCGAGAGTTCGGTCATCCCCCACGCGTGGAGCACCTCGACGCCCCGGTCGTCGTACCACTCGATCATCGCCTGCGGGGCGGCCGCACCGCCGACGATCACGGTGTCGAGCGACGAGAGGTCGACGTCGTTGCCCGCCGAGATGTACTCGCGAAGGCCGAGCCAGACGGTTGGGACGCCCGCGGAGATCGTCACGCCCTCCTCTTCGATCAGCGCCGCAAGATCTTCGGGGCCCGGCGACGGGCCGGGGTAGACGTGTTTCGCGCCCGCGGCGGTCGCGGTGAACGGCATCCCCCACGCGTTGACGTGGAACATCGGGACGACCGGCATGACCACGTCGGAGTCCTCCATCGGGATCCCCTGTGGCGTCTGTGAGGCCATCGTGTGGCTCCACAGCATCGACTGGGTGTACTCGACGCCCTTCGGCTTCCCCGTCGTGCCGGAGGTGTAACAGAGGCCGGCGGGCTGGTCGCTGTCGAGGTCGGGCCAGTCGTACTCGGTCGGCTGGTCGGCGATGAACTCCTCGTAGGGGGTCGCATCGAGCGCGTCGATCCCCTCGGAGCCCATGGCGACGAAGTCGACATCCTCGAACTCCGCGGCGCCCTCGGCCGCGCCGGCGATCTTCTCTGCCAGCGACGGGTCGACGAAGATGATCTCGTCGTCCGCGTCGTCGACGATGTACCGGATGTGCTCGTCGGGCAGGAGCGGGTTGATCGTGTGCAGTTGTGCGCCGGTGTTCGGGACGCCGAAGTACGTCTCGAAGTGACGGGTGTGATTCCAGCAGAACGTCGCTACCCTGTCGCCGCGCTCGACGCCGTGCGCGTCGAGCGCGTTCGCGAGCTGGGCGGTCCGGTCGCCGTACTCGGCGTACGTGTGCCGGGTGCGCCCCTCGTGGGTCCGGGAGACGATTTCGGTGTCGGGGTACAGTCGTTTCGCGCGCCACAAGAACGGCTTGAGCGTCTGAGAGTGTCCACCGGGCATACCTCACAGACCACGGCGTCGAGAACTATGAACTTTGGCATGGTTGATCATGATGTTCGGTCGCGACCGCTCCGGGCGTGAGGCGGCCGGTTATAAGTAGACCGCCCGAATCGCGCGCTGACAGCGTATCCGTGATAAACGGCGGTGCTGCGAGCGGCTATCCCTTAAAAAGGCTCGCGTGGACGGGCGCGTGGTCGGGCTCCGGCCGCGCGGAGTCGTCCCCGTCGCCGCCGTCGTCCGAGACGGCGCGGCCCGAGGTCCCCTCGGCGAGGAAGTCGCGAAGCGGCGGGCCGACGTGTTCGGGCTCGACGAGGAACGCGTCGTGGCCGTGGTCGGAGTCTATCACGTGGTGGGCGACCGGGATGTCGCCGACGCGGAACGCGTCGGCCAGCGACGCCGACTGCTCGACCGTGAAGTGCCAGTCGGCCGTGAAACTCATCAACAGCGCCTCGCCCTCGAACGCGGCGAGCGCGTCGGCGTCGCTCCCGTGGCCCGCGGCGAGGTCGTACTCGTCCATCGCCCGCGTGAGGTAGAGGTAGCTGTTGGCGTCGAACCGGTCGCTGAACCCTTCGGCCTGGTAGTCGAGGTACGACTCGACCTCCCGGTACGGGAAAAAGCCCGCCGTCGGCTCCGGCGGGAGCCCGAGGTCGCCCTCCTCGCGGGTCAGCGAGTCGCGGCCCGCCGAGCGCCGACCGAACTTCCGCTCCATCGACGCCTTCGAGAGGTACATGATGTGCCCGATCTGACGGGCCAACGCGAGTCCTTCGTCGGGCGACGGCTTCCCCTCGCCGTAGTAGTGGCCCTCGTTCCAGTGTGCGTCGGCGCGGATCGCCCGGCGAGCGACGGCGTCGAGCGCGAGACACTGCGCGTCGAGCCGCCCCGCGGTCGCGATGGCGACCACGCGGTCGACGTCGTCCGGGTAGCGTTTCGCCCACTCGACGGCGTTCATCCCCCCGACGCTGCCGCCGACGACGGCGCGGAGCCGCCCCACGCCGAGGTGGTCCAAGAGGCGGCGCTGTGCGCGCGCCCAGTCTTCGACCTGCACCGGCGGGAACGCGGTCCCCCAGCGGTCGTGGTCGGGCTCGGACGGGAGGTCGAGGTCGGCGGGCCGCTCGCTCGCCGGACCCGTCGTGCCGTAACAGGAGCCGGGGACGTTCGCGCAGACGACGTAGTACTCGGTCGTATCTATCGCCTTCCCCGGTCCGACGATGTCGTCCCACCACGCGCGGGCCTGCCCGGCCTGCCCGGCGCCACGGGTGGCGTCGTCGCGTTCGGGCGCGGGAGAGCGGGCGACGTTCTGGCTGCCGGTGAGCGCGTGACAGACCAAGACGACGTTGTCGCCGTCGAACTCGCCGTGGGTCTCGTAGGCGACCTCGAGATCCGGGACCGACTGCCCGCACTCGAAGGTGAACTCCCCGAGCGAGGCGACGCCGTGGTCGGTTTCGACGGCGCTCATGCGGTCACACCTCCCCGCCGACCGCGGTGTGCTCGCCCGCCGCCAGCCCGCGGTCGAGGTCGGCTATCACGTCGTCGGAGTCCTCGATACCGACTGAGAGACGGAGCATCTCCGGGTAGACCCCGGCGGAGCGCTGTTGGGACTCGTCTAACTGCGCGTGCGTGGTCGACGCCGGGTGGATGACGAGCGTCTTCGCGTCCCCGATGTTCGCGAGGAAACTGGTGAGGTCGACGGTCTCACAGAACGCCTTGGCGACCTCGTAGCCCCCCTCGACGCCGAAGGTGACCATCCCGCCGAACCCGTCGAGGTACGCGGCGGCGTTGTCGTGGCTGCGGTGGTCTGTGAATCCGGGGTACGCCACCCAGTCGACGCGGTCGTCGTCGCGGAGGAACTCGGCGACTGCTCGCGCGTTCTCGCAGTGGCGGTCCATCCGGAGCGGGAGGGTGTTGAGCCCCTGGAGCGTCTGCCAGGCGTCGAACGGCGACTGCTGCCCGCCGGTCGGCCGCACCCCGCGATGACGGACGACGTTGGCGAACGCGGCGTCGCCGAACTGCTCTACGAAGTCAATCGGGTAGGCGGGCGATTGTCCGTCGAGTTCGTCGTAGTCGGCGTCCGGGTGGTCCCACGGGAACTGGCCGCCGTCGACGACGACGCCGCCGACGGTCGTCCCGTTGCCCGTGATCCACTTCGTCGTCGACTCCCAGACGATGTCGGCCCCGTGTTCGAACGGCCGACAGAGCGCCGGGGTGGCGAAGGTGTTGTCGACGACGAGCGGGACGGCGCGGTCGTGCGCGATGTCGGCGAGCCGCTCGAAGTCTGGCGTGACGAGCGAGGGGTTCGCGAGCGTCTCGGCGTGGACGAAGGCGGTGTCGTCGTCTATGGCGTCCGCGTACGCCTCGGTGTCGAGCGTGTCGACGAGACGGGTCTCGATCCCGCGACGGGACGCGATGCTCGTGAGGTAGCCGGCGGTGCCCCCGTACATCTCGGCGCTGGCGACGATGTTGTCGCCCGCGCTCGCGAGGACGGTGACGATGGCGTCGAACGCGGCCATGCCGGAGCCGGTCGCGACCGCGTCGGCGCCCCCCGAGAGGTCGGCGAGCCGGTCTTCGAGGACGCTCACGGTCGGGTTGGAGATCCGCGAGTAAACGTGGCCGGAGGTCCGGAGCGCGTACATCTCCGCCGCCGTGTCCGCGTCGTCGAAGGTGAACGAGGTCGTCTGGTGGATCGGGGTCGCGCGCGACCCGGTCGCCGGGTCGGCGGCGGCGCCGGCGTGGAGACTCCGGGTGTTGAACCCACGTGTCATGTGTGTAGTGCATATATCTACAAACGTCTATAACCCTCAGTTACGGCAAGTGATGCCTCGGTCTGGGGCGGTAGCACGCGACGCGCAGCGAGGAAACCGCCCCGCGAGCCGGTCGAAGCGTGAGTTTATCCCCGGTCGCAGGCCAACGACCCGTATGGCAGTCGCCGACTCTCCCGTGCCCGAACTCGATGCGCGCGCGAGCGCCTGCGCCGAGCGGCTCCGCGCCGCGGACCGCGTGCTGCTCGCGTCCCACATCGACGCCGACGGGCTCACAAGCGGCGCAATCGCTTCGACGGCGCTCGCGCGCGCCGGAATCGACCACGAGGTGGTCTTCGAGAAACAGCTCGACGCCGAGTCGATCGCGGGCATCGCCGCCCGCGAGTTCGACGTGGTGCTCTTCACCGACTTCGGCTCCGGACAGTTGGACGTGATCGCCGAACACGAGGCCGCCGGCGACTTCGTCCCCGTGATCGCCGACCACCACCAGCCGGCAGACCGCGACACGGAGTTCCACCTCAACCCCTTGCTGGAGGGCGTAAACGGAGCCAGCGAGCTGTCCGGCGCGGGCGCGAGCTACGTCCTCGCCCGCGCGCTGGAGGGCCCGGACGGAGACAACCGCGACCTCGCCGCGCTCGCGGTCGTCGGCGCGGTCGGGGACATGCAGGATACAGATGGTGGCCTCGTCGGCGCCAACGAGGCGATCGTCGCCGACGGCGTCGACGCGGGGGTACTGGAGACGCGCACCGACCTCGACCTGTACGGCCGGCAGACGCGCCCCCTCCCGAAGCTGTTAGAGTACGCCTCCGACGTGAAGATTCCCGGAATATCGAACGACGAGGCCGGGGCGATCGCGTTTCTCTCAGACCTCGACATCACGGTGAAACGCGACGGCGACTGGCGGCGGTGGGTCGACCTCGACGACGAGGAGCGGCAGGTGCTCGCCTCGGGGCTGATGCGCCGCGCCGTCGCCTCCGGCGTCCCGGCGGACCGGATCGAGGCGCTCGTCGGCACCGCCTACACCCTCGTCGACGAAGAACCCGGCACCGAGTTACGGGACGTGAGCGAGTTCTCCACGCTGCTCAACGCCACCGCCAGATACGAGCGCGCCGACGTGGGCCTCGCTGTCTGCCTCGGCGACCGCGGCGACGCCTTGGCCGAGGCGCGCCGCCTCCTCCGGAACCACCGAAAGAACCTCTCTGAGGGGCTCCAGTGGGTGAAAAACGAGGGCGTCACACACGAGCAACACCTCCAGTGGTTCGACGCGGGCTCGCGGATCCGCGAGACGATCGTCGGTATCGTCGCCGGGATGGCGGTCGGATCGCCGGCGGTCGACCGCTCGAAGCCCGTGATCGCGTTCGCGGAGGAGAGCGCCGAGGCGCTCAAAGTCTCTTCGAGGGGCTCACACACCCTCGTCCGACGGGGACTCGACCTCTCGCGGGTGATGCGCGAGGCGAGTCAGGCGGTCGGCGGCGACGGCGGCGGCCACGACGTGGCGGCGGGCGCGACCATCCCGATTGGTCAGCGGGACGCCTTCCTCGCGGCGGCCGACCGAATCGTCGGCGAACAGCTCTCGTGACCGGGTGGTCGACGCCTAACTCAGGCCTCGCCCAGATCGCGGAACATCGCGCGGTAGTCGTCGGAGGAGAGCGTCTCGCCGAGTTCGTCGATGTCGGCGTCGAGGCGTTCGAGGCGGTCGACGAGTTCGGTGTACGCCTCGTTGCCCTCGCGTTGCGCGGCCGGTTTCTGCGCGTTCAACACGGCGCGCTTGCTCGCTAACGCCGCGGCCTCTTGGATGAGGTCGTCGTACTCCGTGCGAGTCAACAGGGTCTCGATCGCCGCCAGCAGCTTCGAGCGGCTGACGGGCTTCGTGAGGTACAGGTCGAACCCCATGTGGATGATGTCGAAGTCGGGCTCGACCGCCGTCACCATCGCGACGCGGCAGTCGTGGCCGGCCTCGCGGATGTGTTCGAGGACTTCGTCGCCGCTCCCGTCGGGGAGCCGGCGGTCGAGCAGCACGACATCGACCGATCCGTCGACGCGTTCGATCGCGTCGGCCGCGGTCTTGGCCAGATCCACGTCGTAGTCCGCTTCGAGGAAGCCGGCGTACAGGGCGGCGATGTCTGGCTCGTCTTCGACGACGAGGACGGAGGGATCGCTCACCACCGATCACCGTCGAAGTCGACGGGACACGCTTCACCGGGCATACACGAAGGGGGGATGTATCGACCAATAAACCTGTCGCCGTTCGCGCGGTGGCTCCGTCGGGTCGTCTTTTATATACTCCGGCTGCCAACAACGGCACGAATGTCAGAACTCGTCTCCACGGGGGTCGCGGGGCTCGACTCGATCCTCACCGGCGGCATCACGGAGCGATCGACGGTCCTCGTCTCCGGTAATCCCGGTACCGGTAAGAGTATTTTCGGGATCCAGTATCTCTACCACGGCGTCACCGAACACGACGAACGCGGCGTGTACGTCTCCTTCGAGGAGGACGAGGCGGACATCCGGGGCGCGGCAGACTCGATCGGTTTCGAGGGGTTCGGCGAACTCGTCGACAACGGCGACATCGTGATCCTCGACAAACGCGAGATGCTGCGAGAGACCGACTTCTCGACGGCGGTCGACAAGCTCCTCGACACCATCGAGGACGGCGACTTCGACAGGCTCGTGCTCGACTCGCTTTCGATGTTCCAGCTCTTCTTCGACGCCGAACAGGAGAAGCGAACGTACCTCCTGAAGTTCTCGGACATCCTCAAGGCAAACGGGTTGACCTCGCTGCTCATCAACGAGCAGGGCGCCGTCTTCCCCGACACCGAGGTCGGCTTAGAGAACTTCCTCACCGACGGGAACATCTACTTCATCCAAACCCCGACCGACTCCGGCGTCAACCGCTACGTCTGGGTGGCGAAGATGCGGAAACAGGACATCGACACCGACATCTTCCCGATGGAGATCGGCGAGGGCGGCATTACGGTCCACGAACGGGCCGGCGGCTTCTCGATGATGGGTCGGTCCGACGAGCCGTCGTTCTGAATTGAGAGCGGGGGGACGGTCCCGCAGGCAGGGGAGGAGTGGTTATTTGCTCGACGAGAGGTCGCGCCACACGTCGTCGAGGCGGTTCTTCACCGCGGAGCGCTCTTCGACTTCGACGGTGAGCCCGTCACGGAAGTCGACTTCGACGCCGTCGACTTTCCGGCGGTACACCTTCACGCGGCGGTGTTCGTCCGAGAGCGGCCGGTCGTGAAGCTCCAGCAGTTCCGCGTCCTCAAGTTCGTTGATCCGGCGATAACACGTCGCGATCGGAACGTCGAGCTCGTCGCTGATGTCTTGTGCGGACATCGGGTCGCCGGTCGCCGTCAGGATGTCCGTGTTGTACTTGTTCCCGAGTACGGTTATCAGATCGTCCCCCACCATTCACATTATCGCTATTGATTATTGCGGCTTAAAAGGGTACCGGTGGCCGGCGTCGGGAGCGACGCCGCCTGAATCGCCGTCACCGGGCGTCTGTGAGGACCAGAGGCCGACGAGAGCGGAGAAGTGTTATCGGCGGTGATACCCACCACCGTAGGTTTATACCGTAACTCATGTCACAGAGCGTATGGAGCTCATCGAGGCGTTGTATCTCGTGACGACCACCGTGTTGGCGGGCGCGAGCGCGACGCTGCTCGCGTTCGCGATCTCGGCGTACCGGTCGTCGGGGCGGACAGCGATGGTGTATCTCGCGGCCGGGTTCGCGCTGGTCGTCCTCGCCGCGGTGGCGACGCCCGTCGCGGCCTTCCGGACGTCGTTCGCGAACCCCGAGGCGCTGTTGCTCGTCAACACCGGCCTGTTGGCGACGTCGATGGCGCTCATCGCCGGGAGCCTCGCCGTGTACGAACCGGGGACGAAGGAGTTCGTGATCCCCGAGTCGGAGCTGTCGCGCATCCAAGACCGCTGAGGAAGCCAGGCGGCGCCCAGCGGGGAGCGTCGGGTACGGAACGCGGTGCGTCGTATCGGCTGTGACTGGGAGGGATTGTTCTGTGACTGGGGGAGATCGTTTATTCATCACACGCGAGAGCGGCGCGACTGTCTCGCCGAACTGCG
>Ga0209946_1000082_pt1 | contig 35603 bp, 31 predicted proteins | sample SalPon2_A_H2O_MG_FD_185704 | JGI IMG/M metagenome (GOLD analysis project Ga0209946, IMG submission 185704) | Salt pond water microbial communities from South San Francisco under conditions of wetland restoration - Salt Pond MetaG R2_A_H2O_MG... | ecosystem: Environmental > Aquatic > Non-marine... | reverse complement strand
CGCGCAGTTCCTCGAGGTCGGCCGAGGGGTCGGGGTCGCCGTCGCCGCCGCCGAACATCCCCTTGATCCCGTCCATCATCCCGGAGAAGCGCTGCCGGAGTTTCATCACGCGGCCGAGCATCGAGTCCATGATCTCCGGCAGCTGGAGCAGACGGAGCGTGTGGCCGGTCGGCGCGGTGTCGACGACGACGCGGTCGAACCGCGGGTCGTCGAGGTACTCCAGCAGCTGGCGCATCGCCGCGGCCTCGTCCGCGCCGGGCATCGTGCCGCCGAGGAGGCCGCCGAGCCCCTCTCCGTCCTCGCCCTCGGCGCCGCCCATCGGTCCATCGCCCCCCATCCCGCCCATCGCGTCGCCCATCTCGCCGAGGCCGCCGAGCGGGTCGCCGTCCGCCCCGAACATCCCCTCGTCGACCGCGGCGTCGGGGTCGATCTCGGCGGCGTACAGGGGCACGTCCTCGCGGATCCGCGCCGGCTCGGCCGGGATCTCGGTCTCGTAGGTGTCGGACAGCGAGTGGGCCGGGTCGGTCGAGACGACGAGCGTCCGGACGCCGCCCGCGGCCGAGGCGAGCCCCGTCGCGGCCGCCATCGTCGTCTTCCCGACGCCGCCTTTCCCGCCGTACAGCACGTAGTCGGGCGCGTCGACGCCAGCCGGGAGGTCGGCGAGATCGTCGTCGACGGTGAGGGATTCGTCGCCGTCGGCCGGATCGACGGCGGTCTCGTCTTCGGGCTCGTCGACCCGGTCGACGGGTTCGACGTCGATATCGTCCATGGTAGCGTGTCGTTCCGGCGGGCACCTGTACCCGTCGGTCCGGGTTCGGGAGCGACCGCCTCACCGTGGAAGAGAACCGGGGAGCGCCGCGGTCGCGGTCAGCCGAGCCGCTTCATCGAGATCAGCGCCGTGGGGATCATGATCGGAATCGTGAGGATCGCGCCCGTGATCACGACGAACGGGGCGACCCCGGCGACCGGATACGCGAGCAGGTCGACCGCCAACAGGTCGACCGCGCTCACCGTCACGCTGTACGCGACCACGGTGAGCGTCACGATCGCCGAGAACACGACCCCGACGACGAGCGCCGCGTTCGGTCCCCCCTCGCTCACCGACGACTCACCGCTCATCCGCTATCGGCCACCATATAGTATTGTGTGTGTTGCGTACGTCTATAACGATTACCTTCCCCGCGCGTCGTCGCGCTCCATGTCCATCCCGAGGTCGGCCATCGCGTCGAAGAAGCCGGGGAACGAGACGTCGACGTGCTCCGCGCCCCGGACCGTCGTCGTCCCCTCCGCGGCGAGCGCGGCGACGGAGAGCGCCATCACGATCCGGTGGTCGGCGCGGCCGTCGACGGTCGCGCCGCGCAGGTCGCTCTCGCCGCCGCGGACCGTGAGCGCGTCCCGCTCCTCGGTCGTCTCGGCGCCCATCGCCGCCAGCTCCTCGGCCATCGCGGAGACGCGATCGGTCTCCTTGTACCGGACGTGTTCGCAGTTCTCGATCCGCGTCTCGCCGTCCGCGACCGCGCCGAGCGCGGCGATCGTCGGGAGGAGGTCCGGCGTGTCGCCCACGTCGACCGTGACGCCGGAGAGGTCAGCACGCTCGACCGCGATCTCGCCGGCCTCGCGGTCCCAGTCGACCGTCGCGCCCATCTCCTCGACGACCTCGACGATCGCGGCGTCGCCCTGCGCGCTCGGTCGCGCGCCCTCGATCCGGACCGTCTCGCCGGGCGCGGCCGCGACCGCGCCCGCGCCGAGCAGGTACGAGATGGAGGAGAAGTCGCCGGGGACCGCGTACGTCCCGTCGCTCGGCGCGTACGACTGGCCGCCGGGGACGGTGAAGCCCGCGGCGCCCGCGGCCCCGTCGAGTGGGCCGCCCGCCTCGTCGACCGGCGTCGCCTCGACGCCGAAGTCGGCGAGCAGCTCGAGCGTGATGTCGACGTACGGCGCGGACTTGAGCGGCGTCGTGAGCTCGACCTCGACCCCTTCGCCGGTGACCGCGCCGGCCATCAGCAGGGCGGTGACGTACTGCGAGGAGACGTCGCCCGGGATCGCGACCTCGCCGCCGGCGAGGGGACCGGCGACGACGAGCGGGGCCCGCCCGTTCGACCGCGTCGACTCCGCGCGGACGCCGAGGTCGGCGAGCGCGTCGAGCAGGGGGCCCTGCGGCCGCGAGCGGAGCGACCCGTCGCCGGTGAGCACCGTCGTCCCGTCGGCGAGCGCGGCCGCGGCGGTGACGAGCCGCATCGTCGTCCCGGAGTTCGCGCAGTCGATCACGTCGTCGGGGACCGCGGGCCGGCCGGCGAACCCCTCGACCGCCAACGCGTCGGCGTCCGTCAGGTCGGGGTCGACCGCCTCGGTCGCCGCCGCGTCGTCCCCGGCACCGTCGGCCGGCGCGACGGACCCGCCGAAGGCGGCCACGGCTCGGGCGGTCGCCCGCGTGTCGGCGGAGACCAGCGGCGATTCGACGGTCGCGCCGTCGCTGTAGCCCGCCGCGAGCAGCGCGCGGTGGGTGTAGCTCTTCGACGGCGGCGCGCGGGCGGTCCCTCTGAGCGTCGAGCGCGTGACGTGGACGTCCATACGCCCCCTGCCGGCCGCGGCGACAAGTCGGTACCGACCGCGGCACGATTGCGACGGTCGCACCGCGGGGCCGCGGCACACCCTTTATACCACCGGGAGCGTTACCGTCGCGTATGCCCCAGTGTGAGATGTGCGGCGCCGAGGAGGCCTCGCTGACGACGACGAAGGTCGAAGGCGCCGAACTGGAGCTCTGTAGCTCGTGTACGGACTTCGGCACCGAGGTCCGCGACGAGTCGACGAGCTCCGGCGGCGGCAAGTACTCCACCAGCTCCAGCACCGGGAAGTCGTCCTCGTCGTCCGGCTCCTCCGGTTCCTCCGGCTCGTCGGGGAGTTCGACTCGCCCCCGGGACATGTTCGACGACATGGACGAGATCGCCACCGACTACGACGAGCTGCTCCGCGAGGCGCGCGAGTCGCGGGGGCTGAGCCAGGAGGAGCTGGCCGACCAGCTCAACGAGAAGGCGAGCCTCATCCGCAAGCTCGAACGCGCCGACACGCTCCCGACCGACGAGGTCCAGCGCAAGCTCGAGCGCGCGCTCGACATCTCGCTGGTCGAGGGGCAGTCGACCGACGACGCCGACTGGGAGACGGACGACGCCGGGACGATGACGCTCGGCGACGTCGTCAAGCGGAAGGACTGAGCCGCGACGACGCTCCGGCCCCGCCGTACTCGTTATCCCCGGCTCAGACGGTCGCGCCGCCGTCGTCCGTCTGCTCCGACCCGCCGTACCGCTCCGTCAGGTAGTCGATGATGTAGTCGACGGTCTCGGGGTCGTAGCTCCAGAACCCGTAGAACTCGCCGGGCGCGCGCTCCTCGGCGAGCAGCGCGCACTTCGCGTCCTCGTAGCCGCCCCCGTCGTACGCGACGAACCACGTCTCGCGGATCTCGGCGGTCTCGCCGACGTGGACCGTGTAGGTGCCGACGTCCGGCGCGTCGCCCTCGGCGGCGGCGTACGCGTGGACGTCGAGCCGGTCCTTCTCGCCGAGCAGGTCGTAGGTGTCCGCCTCCCCGGTGAGGACGTCGAGGGTCTGGAACCCCGCGTGGAGCTCGCCGTCGCCGACCCGCCAGGCGCGGTCCTCGATCTCCCTCGAGGCGGCGACCATGTCCTCGCGGGAGTAGGAGGTGAACATCGTCTCGTCGAGGTGGTCCAACACCGGGCTCCCGACGCGCCCGCCGCTCCGCCGCCCGGTCTCGGACTCGTCACCCCCCTTGGGCGACGCGGCCTCTCCGTCGTCGCCCCGCCCCGGGAGCAGCTCGTCGACGGTGACGCCCGTGACGAACTCGCCGTCCCGCGCCAGCACGGCGAACTCCTCCGGCCCGGAGGCGGTCTGGTCGTCGACGATCCGGACGTTGCGGTCGGCGAAATACTCCCGGAGCTCCTCCGTAACCGCCGGATCTGCGTTGAACACGGTCAGCGTAGCCTCGTGGGCTTCCACGCCGGCGATGAGCTCGATGAGGGACATCCCTTGCCGGACCCACAACAGCGGGGTATAAGGTCGTTTCTGCTCTCGGGGCCGCGAGCGCGCCTCGCGATCCGGGTCGCGCCGCGAACGTCGACGGGGAACGCGGCGCGAAGCACGAACATATTTGCGCCGCGCCGTCCGAGTGAGCGTATGTTCATCTTGGTGAACCTCAAGGCGTACCCGTGCGATCCGATCGAGGTAGCGACCGCGGCCCGCGACGTGGCCGAGGCGTCGGGCGCGCGCATCGCCGTCTCCCCGCAGGCGGCCGACCTCGCTCGCGTCGCCGAGACGGGGGTCGAGACGTGGGCGCAGCACGTCTCGCCGAACGAGCACGGCTCGCACACGGGGTCGACGCTCGCCGAGGCCGCGGCCGACAACGGCGCCGAGGGGACCCTGATCAACCACTCGGAGAAGCGCCTGAAGCTGGCCGACATCGACGGCTCCGTCCGGGCGGCGGAGCGCGCCGACCTCGAGACGATCGTCTGCGGGAACAACCCCGCGCAGATCGGCGCCGCCGCCGCCCTCGGTCCCGACGCGGTCGCCGTCGAGCCACCGGCGCTCATCGGCGGCGACGTCTCGGTCGCCACCGCCGACCCCGGGATCGTCGAGGACGCGGTCGCGGCCGCCGAGGCGGTCGACGACGACGTCGACGTGTTCTGCGGCGCGGGCGTCTCGACCGGCGAGGACGTCGCGGCCGCCGGCGACCTCGGCGCGGCCGGCGTCCTGCTGGCCTCCGGCGTCGCGAAGGCCGACGACCCGGCGGCCGTGCTCGAGGACCTCGTCTCCGGCATCTGAGCCGGCGATCGCGGGTCGGTTCGCGTCCGTGGTCCCGACCTGCCCGCGTCCGCGTTCCGGCCGCGACCTGCGCCGGTGAGGCCGGACCGGCGCTGCGTTTGCGGATCGGTATAAAAACATCGATGTGAGCGACTCACACGATCGAGAAACCGCACGACGGCGGCGGCTTTCTTCTCCCGGCGAGATCGCGGCGTCTAGTAACCTTTAACCGAAACAAGCCGCTATCTGTGACCAAGATGGCGAGCAACAAAATTCTCGGTATCGACCTCGGTACCACCAACTCCGCGTTCGCGGTGATGGAGGGCGACGAGCCCGAGATCATCGCCAACGCCGAGGGCGACCGGACGACGCCCTCGGTCGTCGCGTTCGCCGACGACGACGAGCGTCTCGTCGGCAAACCGGCGAAGAACCAGGCCGTCCAGAACCCCGACCGCACGATCCAGTCGATCAAGCGGCACATGGGCGACGGCGACTACACCGTCGAGATCGGCGACGAGGAGTACACCCCGGAGCAGGTCTCGGCGATGATCCTCCAGAAGATCAAACGCGACGCCGAGGAGTACCTCGGCGACGACGTCGAGAAGGCGGTCATCACCGTCCCCGCGTACTTCAACGACAAGCAGCGCCAGGCGACGAAGGACGCCGGCGAGATCGCCGGCTTCGACGTCGAGCGAATCGTCAACGAGCCGACGGCCGCCTCCATGGCGTACGGGCTCGACGACGAGTCCGACCAGACCGTCCTCGTGTACGACCTCGGGGGCGGCACGTTCGACGTGTCGGTCCTCGATCTGGGCGGCGGCGTCTACGAGGTCGTCGCCACGAACGGCGACAACGACCTCGGCGGCGACGACTGGGACGAGGCGCTCATCGACCACCTCGCCGACGAGTTCCAGAACGACCACGGGATCGACCTCCGAGACGACCGGCAGGCGCTCCAGCGCCTCAAGGACGCCGCCGAGGAGGCGAAGATCGAGCTGTCGAACAAGAAGGAGACCACGGTCAACCTCCCGTTCATCACCGCGACCGACAGCGGCCCGGTCCACCTCGAGCAGTCCGTCACCCGCGCGACGTTCGAGAACCTCACCTCCGACCTCATCGAGCGCACCGTCGAGCCGACCGAGCAGGCGCTCGCCGACGCCGACTACGCGAAGTCCGACATCGACGAGGTCATCCTCGTCGGCGGCTCGACCCGGATGCCGCAGGTCCAGGAGAAGGTCGAGGAGCTCGTCGGCCAGGAGCCGAAGAAGAACGTCAACCCCGACGAGGCGGTCGCGCTCGGCGCGGCGGTCCAGGGCGGCGTGCTCTCCGGCGACGTCGACGACATCGTGCTGCTCGACGTGACCCCGCTCTCGCTCGGGATCGAGGTGAAGGGCGGCCTCTTCGAGCGGCTCATCGAGAAGAACACCACCATCCCGACCGAGGAGTCCAAGGTGTTCACCACGGCCGCCGACAACCAGACCTCCGTCAACGTCCGCGTCTTCCAGGGCGAGCGCGAGATCGCCGAGGAGAACGAGCTGCTCGGCGCGTTCCAGCTCTCCGGCATCCCGCCGGCGCCGGCCGGGACCCCGCAGATCGAGGTCTCGTTCAACATCGACGAGAACGGCATCGTCAACGTCGAGGCCGAGGACCAGGGCTCGGGCAACGCCGAGTCGATCACCATCGAGGGCGGCGTCGGCCTCTCCGACGACGAGATCGAGGAGATGCAAGCGGAGGCCGAGAAGCACGCCGAGGAGGACGAGGCCCGCCGCGAGCGGATCGAGGCCCGCAACGAGGCCGAGACGACGATCCAGCGCGCCGAGACTCTCCTCGAAGAGAACGAGGAGGAGCTCGACGACGACGAGCTCGTCGCCGACATCGAAGCGGCCATCGAGGACGTCGAGGACGTGCTCGAAGACGAGGACGCCGAGACCGACGAGATCGAGTCCGTCACCGAGGCGCTCACCGAGGAGCTCCAGGAGATCGGCAAGCAGATGTACGAGGGACAGGCCGCGCAGGCCGGGCCGGGCGGCGCGGGCGGCGCCGGCCCCGGCGGCATGGGCGGCGCCGGCGGTCCGGGCGGTGCGGCGGGCCCCGGCGGCGCCGGTCCCGGCGCCGACGCTGACGACGAGGAGTACGTCGACGCCGACTTCGAGGACGTGGACGACGACGAGGAGTAACCCTCTCCGACCCGGTCCTCGGACGCCCGACCCTGCCGCTTAAACCGACCCGCCGATCAACACAACTCACCGAACGTAACGCATGACCGAAGATTTCTACGACGTCCTCGGCGTGTCGCGGGACGCCAGCGAGGAGGAGATCAAGAAGGCGTACCGCAAGCAGGCCGCAGAACACCACCCCGACGTCAGCGACGACGAGAACGCCGAGGAGCGGTTCAAGAAGATCCAGAAGGCCAAGGAGGTGCTCACCGACGAGCAGAAGCGCCAGCAGTACGACCAGATGGGCCACGACCGGTTCACGCAGGCCGACAAGCGCGGCGCGACCGGCGGCGGCGCCGGTCCGGGCGGCGCGGGCGGTCCCTTCGGCGGGGCCGGCGGCGCCGGCGGCGCCGGCGGGTTCGAGGACATCTTCAACCAGTTCTTCGGCGGCGGCGGTCGCGGCCGCGGCGGTGGCGGCGGCAACCGCCCGCGGCAGGGTCGCGACCTCAAGACCGGCCTGACGATCGACCTCGAAGAGGCGTTCCACGGCGCGACCAAGGAGGTCACGCTCACGCGCCCGACCGAGTGCGACACCTGCGACGGCGCGGGCCACCCCCCGGACGCCGACGTCGAGACGTGTCCGCAGTGTAACGGGCGCGGCCAGGTCCAGCAGGTCCAGCAGACGCCGCTCGGACGCGTCCAGCAGACGTCGACCTGCCCCCGCTGCGAGGGCGAGGGCGAGCTGTACAGCGAGGACTGCGCCGACTGCGGCGGCGACGGCGTCGTCCGCGAGGAGGCGACGCTGTCGGTCGAGATCCCGGCGGGGATCCGCTCCGGGCAGAGCCTCCGCATGGAGCGCGAGGGCGCGCCGGGCGAGAACGGCGGCCCGAAGGGCGACCTGCTCATCGAGGTCGACGTCGACGTCGGCGACCGGTTCGAGCGCGACGGCGACGACCTCCGCGTCAACGAGGCCATCTCCTTCCCGCAGGCCGTCTTCGGCGACACGGTCGAGGTGGAGACGGTCGACGGCACCGTGGAGATGGACGTCCCCGCCGGCACCCAGAGCGGCGAGACGTTCCGGCTCCAGGGGAAGGGGATGCCGCGGCTCCGCCGTCGCGGCCGCGGCGACCTCTACGTCCAGGTCGCCGTCGTCGTCCCCGAGTCGCTCAACGACGAACAGCGCGAGGCGCTGGAGGCGTTCGCGGAGGCCGGCGGCGAGGACATCGACGTCGGCGGCGGCTTCTTCGAGAAGTTGAAGAGCTCCTTCTGAGCGGCGTTGGCGGGACCGCGGCTCGCCTCCCTCGCCCCGTAGCTTTTCCGTCCCCCGCGACGACGGCGGACGCATGGGCTACGACACGACGGCCTACGACGACGTGGAACCGCGCGCGCCCGGGATGTTCTTCCTCCGGGAGGCGCTCGACTGCGAGCGGCTCGGCGTGACCGTCGTCGAGGCCGACGACGGCTGGGAGGGGATGGAACACGACCACGCCGACGCCGACCACGAGGAGGTGTACCTGCTGCTCCACGGCGAGGCGACGCTCACCGTCGACGGTGACGCCGTCGACCTCGCGCCCGGGGACGCGGTTCGGGTCGACCCGGGGTCCGCCCGCGACCTCGCCTTCTCGGCCGACGGCTCGAAGATGGTGATCGCCGGCGCGCCCTGACGCCGCCCCGACGCGGTCCGGTCGGGCCGCGGCGCCGCCTCCGCGACGCCGTAGCGTTAAGACGCGCGGCGCCCGAAGATCGGACATGAACCTCGTCGGCGATCTCCTCGCGCGCGACCGGCGCACCCGCGACCCGGCGCTCGTGACGCCGGACGGCCGGGAGCGGACCCACCACGACCTGATCACGAACGGCTACAAGGCGGCGAACGTGCTCCGGTACCTCGGCGTCCGGGCCGGCGCGACCGTCGCCGTCGAGCCGACGGCCGGGTTTCACACGACCCTCGCGTTCCTCGGCGCCGCCGCCGTCGGCGCCCCCGTCCGGTTCGATCCGGCGGCGGGGATCGGCGCCGGTGACCGCGTCGTCCTCGCGCCAGTCGCGACCGCCGACGCGCTCGATCCGGCCCCCGGGACGAACCTCGCCGCGTTCGGCGGCCCGCCGGACCGCCCCGACACGACGCACTGGGAGAAGGAGCTGTGGAGCGAGAACCCGGGGATGCCGCCGAGCGACGTCGCCCCCGGCGACCCCGTCGTCCGCGGCGCGGACGGGGACGTCAGCCACCGCGACCTGTGTTCGCTCGCGGCCGCCGCGGTCGAGACCGCCGACATCGGCGACGAGACGCGCGTCGTCCTCAGGGCCCCGTTCTCCGACCCCTCGGCGCTCGCCGCCGGCCTCGTCGCCCCGCTCTCCGCCGGCGGAACGGCGGTGCTCGCGGCGACCGGCGACGGGGAAGCGAAGAGCGACGACCCCCGAGGCGACGTGGCGGTCGCCCCGGCGGCCGCGACGGTGCCGGAGCCGCGGCGGCTCGACCCCGCGTCGATCGCCCCGCCGGTCGAGTGACCGGCCTCGACTCCGGCCGGCGTCGGATCAGTCGTCAGCCGGGTTCGGCTCCGCGGCCGCCTGTCCCTCGTGCCGGAGACAGGCGGACTCGTGGCCGGGCGCGTGGACCGTCTGTTCGGGTTCGCGCTCGGCGCACGGCGTCGTGATCGCGTCCGACAGGACGGAGCCGGCCCGCTCCGAATCGCCCTCGATCAGGAGATCGAGCGCCTCCGAGAGCGTCCGTTCGAGTTCCGGGTCGTCGACCGTCTCGCTGATGTCGAACTCCCGGCGGATCTCCGCTCGGACCTCGGAGTCGGTCGGCTCGGTCCCGGATCCGGCGATGTTCTCTCGCACCTGTTCGACGTCGACCTCGTCGATGCCGACCTTGTCGCGGAAGTTCAACAGCCCCCGCCAGTCGTCCTGATCGATGTCGAGCCCCTCGGGCTGGATCACCTTGTGACACCGCGTGTGGAACCGGCAGCCGCTCGGCGGGTTCGTCGGGCTGGGGACGGTGCCTTTCAGCTCGATGCCGCCGACGCTGGCCCGCGGGTCCGGGGTCGGAATCGAGGACAGCAGCGCCTCGGTGTAGGGGTGTTGCGGGTCGGTGAAGATCTCCTCGACCGGCCCGATCTCGACGATCTCGCCGAGGTACATCACCGCCACGCGGTCGCAGACCTGACGGATGACGGACATGTCGTGGCTGATGAACAGCAGCGACAGCCCGAACTCCTCCTGGAGGTCGTTGATGAGCGAGAGGATCTCCGCCTGGATGGAGACGTCGAGCGCGCTCACCGGCTCGTCGGCGATGATCAGGTCCGGGTTCAACACGAGCGCCCTGGCGAGCGCGATCCGCTGCTTCTGGCCGCCGGAGAACTCGTGCGGGTACCGGTCGAAGTCGTTCGCCGAGAGCCCCACGCGCTCGAGCAGGTCCTCGACGATGGCGCGACGCCGGTGACGGTCGCTCATCCCGTGGACCTTGAGGAGCTCGCCGACCGCGTTCCCCACGGACACCCGCGGGTCGAAGCTCGAGGAGGGGTCCTGGAAGATCATCTGGGCGCCCCGTCGGAACTCCATCATCTCGTCGTCGTCGAACTCCGTCACGTCGTTGGGGTGGGTGCCGTCCGGATCGCGGGTGGCACCCTGGCGACCGTTCCCGTTGAAGATAACCTCTCCCGCCGTCGGCTCCTCCAGGTGGATGACTGAGCTCGCGGCGGTCGACTTGCCGCAGCCGGACTCGCCGACGAGCCCGAGCGTCTCGCCCTCCTCGATGTCGAAGCTGATCCCGTCGACGGCGCGGGCGGCGCCGACCTTCCGGTTGAACAGCCCCTTCCGGATCGGGTAGTGCTTCTTCAGGTCGCGCACGGACAGCAGCGTATCAGTCATCTGCGGGACCCACCTCGCTGTCGCCGTCGACCGTCCCGGTGTCGTCGCCGGGACCGAGCCCCTCGCTGCGGACTATCGAGGGGTTGCCGCCCGGTCCGTAGTGGACGCAGGAGACCTCCTGACCCGGCGCGACCTCTATCTCCTCCGGCTGCTCGCCGGTGCGGCACGCCTCCTCGGCGTACTCGCAGCGGGGCGCGAACCGGCAGCCGTCCGGCGGGTCGTGCGGGTCGGGGAGCGTCCCCGGTATCCCGCCGCCCGTGCCGCCGAACTCCGGGAGACACTCCAACAGCTGCTGGGTGTACGGGTGTCCCGGGTGGTCGAAGATGTCGAGGACGTCGCCCCGCTCCATCACCTTCCCGGCGTACATCACGACGATGCGGTCGGCGATCTCCGCGACGACGCCGAGGTCGTGCGTGACGAACAGGACCCCCATCTCGAACTCCTCTTGGAGGTCGTCGAGGAGGCGCAGGATCTGCGCCTGAACCGTCACGTCGAGCGCGGTCGTCGGCTCGTCGGCGATGAGCAGGTCGGGGTCGCCGACGAGCGCCATCGCGATCATCACGCGCTGTTTCTGCCCGCCGGAGAACTCGTGCGGATAGTCGTCGAACCGCGAACTGGCGTTCGCGATCCCGACGCGGTCCATCAGGTCCACCGCCTTCGCGCGGGCCTCGTCGTCGGAGACGTCCTGGTGGATCTGGAGCGCCTCGGTGATCTGCCACCCGACGGTGTAGCAGTGGTTCATCGCCTCCTGCGGGTTCTGGAAGATGTGCGCGATCTCGTTGCCCCGGATCTGCCGGAGCTCCGACTCGGGCAGCGACAGTAGGTCGCGGCCCTTGTACCGGACGGTCCCCTCGATCTCCCCCGGCGGCGTGTTGATGATCTTGGTGATCGATTCCGTCGCGACCGTCTTGCCGGAGCCCGACTCGCCGACGATACAGACGGTCTCGCCGGTGTTGACGCTAAAGTCGACCCCGTCGACGGCGGTGAGGGTTCCGTTGTCGGTGCTGAACTTCGTCGTGAGGTTCTCGACCTCGAGTAGTGGTTGGTCGTCGGCCATTATTCGCTCTCAGCCTCCGCTTCTGGGTTCAGCGCGTCCAACAGCGCGTCGCCGAGGAAGTTGAACGCGAGGATGGTGAAGAACAGCACGATACCGGGCGCGAGCACGATCCACGGGGCGAACGAGAGGTCGCTCCGGCCCGCGGAGATGAGCTGCCCCCACGAGGGGACCGCCGAGTCGCCGATCCCGAGGAAGGCGAGCTGCGCCTCGGCGAGCAGGAAGCCGGGGATGAGCAGCGTGAGCTGCGTGATGATACTGCTCGCCGCGTTCGGCACGACGTGCCCCCGGATCACCTGGTACGTGCTCGCGCCGCTGATGCGGCTCGCCTTGATGAACTCCTCCTCGGATATCGACAGCGACTTGCTCCGGATGTAGCGCGCGGTCCCGCCCCAGGCGAACAGCGAGAACACGACGATGAACATCCCGAGCCCCGCGCCGTAGATGTACAGGATGAGCAGGAACATCAGGAACGTCGGGAACGAGAGGATGATGTCGACGAACCGCATCATGATCTCGTCGATCCATCCGCCCGCGTACGCGCTCAGCGTCCCGAACGAGATCCCGATCGTGGCGACGATGGTCGTCGTGATGAACGCGATCTGCATGCTGATCGTCATGCCGTAGACGATCATCGTGAACACGTCTTTCCCGCCCTGCGTGGTCCCGAGCGGGTGCTGCCACGTGCCGAAACACCGCCCGTTCACGACGTCGCCGACGCAGGTCGCCGGCGTCGTGTCGACGACGGAGGTGAACACCGGCGGCTGGTAGCCGATGAGCAGTTGCTGCTGTGGCGGGTCCATGATCAGCGGCCCGACGAGCCCGCCGACGAACACGATGCCGAGCCAACCGAGGCTGACGACGGCCGGTCGGTTCCGCTTGAACTCCTTCCAGTAGTACCGCGTCATCCGCGGGTTCTGGTACAGCGGCAAGGCGAGGTACCAGAAGGCCAAAAGCAGCGTGAAGATGAAGAAGAAGTCGAGGCTCTCCAAGTTCTGCTCGAGGCCGATGAACTCGAAGGTCGCGGTGCGCGGCCCGGTGAACGCCGTGCTGTACACGCCGAGCAGCGTGAGCGGGAGGGCGGTCAGCAGCATCCCGATCGAGTTGATCGAGAGATCGAACCGTCCCGACCGCGAGAGGTCGTTCCAGTCGACTTTGTCGAACCGTTCGGACTCTTCAGTTGCCATTGTTCTCGGTTATGTTACCTGTCATCGTAGCTGATCCGCGGGTCGAGTACGGTGAACACGAGGTCCTCGATGAGGTTCCCGATGACGGCGACGAACGTGAAGAACAGCGTCGTCCCCAACACGAGGTTCGTGTCCTGTGCGAGCAGCGCCTCGTATGTCAGCCGTCCGAGCCCCGGGATCGAGAACACGACCTCGACGAGCAGCGACGCGCCGAGGAACAGCGCGAGGAGCTGCCCGACGAGCGTCGTCGAGAGCGGGACGAGCGTCGGCCGCATGACGTGGTACGCGTACGCGCGGAGGGGTGAGACCCCCTTCGCTTTCGCGGTCTTCATGAAGTCGGCGTTCTGGAACTCCGCGGACTCGTTCCGCGAGACGCGCATCACCGCGCCGATCGACCCGGTGACCAACACGAACACCGGGATCGCCAACTGGATCGCGTTCTGTACGCTGAACACCGGGACGCCCGTCTTGTATGTGATCGGGATCCACTCCAGCCACACGCCGAAGACCAGCAGCAGGATGATCCCGAAGAAGAAGTTCGGGATGGCGTAGCCGAAGAACGCGAACCCGGTGGCCGCGTGGTCCTTCCAGCTGTACATGTTCGCGGCCGAGTAGACGCCGACGAGCGGCCCCAAGATGACCGTGAGGATCGTCCAGGGGATCGAGTACTGCGCGGTGTAGTACAGTGCCTGCGTGACGGCTTCCATCACCGGCTGACTGCGGCTCACGGACCAGCCCCACTCGAGCGTGTACACGTTCCGGATGAAGTCGAAGTACCGGACGTAGAGCGGTTGGTTCAGGCCCCGCAGTTCCCGCGCCCGCTCGGCGGCCTCCGCCGGGTCGCCCCCTTGGAGCGCCGCCTGCGTCGCCGCCCGCTGGACGGCCGGGTTCGGCGCGGCCGAGAGCAGCAGGAACGTGACCGTAACGATGATGAGCGATACAACTGCTGCCCAGAGAACCCGAGCGGTGACGTACCTTCCAAATCCCATGTGAGGTCTATAACGGTGAGGGGGAAACGGGGTGGTTCGGGGTTATCCGTCCGTCTCGGGGTAGAACTCGGACCAGCGGGGCTGCCAGGTGAAGTGCGGCGAGGCGAGCCCGCGGTAGACCCCGTCGATGAGGTCCTGCTTGCTGATCGCCGCCGCCATCGCCTGCCGGAACGGGACCAGCTGGAAGAGGTTCCCCGGACCGGCGTTCCATCCGTTCGCGCGGTGGTTCACGGAGATGATCGTGTTGTACGGCGTGGGGACCTGCCGGACGGTGACGTTGTCGTCCTGGTTGTACGACTCGTACTGTTCCGGCGGAATCGCCGCCGAGTCCGCCTCGCCGGTCTCCAAGGCACCGAGACGGGACGCCTGCTCCTTGACGACGCTGACGGAGGCCTCCTCGAACAGCGGCCCCTCGGAGAACAGGTCGGGCCCCTCGTCGATGTCACGGAGGTAGTACTCGTCGTTGCGGACGTACTCGGTGCCCGAGCCGCGGTTCCACTCGGTGAGCTCGAACGCGCCGAGGTTCCCGGTGAACTGGAGTTCGAGCAGCTCCTCGTCCTGCTGGAGCCCCTCGACGTCCTCCTCCTCGACGTACGGCTGGACGAGGTCCTTCGGGATCGGGTACAGGAGCGGGTCGTACGTCTTGGGCCACAGGATGTTCGACGACTCCAGCGTCGCCTCGAACTGGAACTCGCCGGTCTGCTCGACCTCCACGCCGTCCCAGCTGCTGGACGCGGCGGTGGGTGCCCAGTCGGCCTGGTGGAGCTCCTGAATGAGGTAGACGAAGTCCTCGGCGGTGACCTGCCCGTACGGCTCGCTGAACTGGAGGTTCTCCCGCACGTCGAACGTCCACACCTCGCCGTCCTCGGTGGACATGTCGTACAGCAGCGGGAAGTAGTCCTGGTTCTCGTCGAACGTGTACCCCTGATCGAGCGCGCGGGCGATCGCGTTGCCGGCGCCGTTCTCGGTGTTGAACAGGGGGTTGAGGGTGGTGAACCGCGCCGAGGTGACCGTGTCGTAGGAACCGCTCACGGTCGGCTCGCCCTCGTACCACGCGGGGAGGTCCCAACCGTTCGAGAAGTTCTCGATCGGCCCCTCGAGGTCGGGGTTGTAGCCGACGATGTCGTCGCTGAACAGCAGCGTGATGTACGGCTGCTCGTACGCGAGGTTCTCGAAGATCTCGACGAACGCCTCGCGGAGCTCGTCGGTGCTCGTCGCCTGCCGCGCCTCAGAGAACAGTTCCTGGGCGTTGAACTGCGGGTAGTAGCCGACCGGGTTGTAGAACGGGGTCGCGCCGTCGAAGAACACCTCGTTCGTGAGCGGGTTGAGCGGGTAGGTGTTCAGCCCGAACACGATCGACATGTCCCACGGCTCGTTGCTCGTGACCGACTGCGGCCCGGGGTTCTGCGGGGTCGGGTTCTCCCAGGTGACCTCCTCGCCGTTGACGGTGTCGGTCCCGCCCTCGGGCTCGGCGGTCCAGTACTCGTTGTTGAACCGCGTCCCGTCGATGGCCTCGACGGTGACGTTGATACCGAGGTTCTGGCCGAGCTCCTGCGCGATGAACTCGGCGGTCAGCTGCGAGGTCTCCTGCCCCGCGCTGTGGTAAATGTTGAGCTCGACCTGGTCGCCCTCCGGGGTGACCATCGTGTCCCCGTCGAAGCTGTAGTCGTGCTCAGACTGTTCGAACGCGCGTTCCGCCAAGGTGTGCGCGACGTCTCGGCCGTAGAGCGGGTCGACCCCGAACTTCGGGAAGTCGGAGAGCTCGAGGCTTTCGCCGTCGCCGCCGTCGGACCCGTCGGACCCGTCGCCGCCGTCCATCCCGTCCGATCCGTCGCCGCCATCGCTCCCGTCGCCGCCGTTTCCGGAACAACCGGCGAGCGTTACTGCGCCGGCGAGGCCGAGCGCGGAGAGCCATTGTCGCCGGCCAACGTGCCGGGAATCATCACGATCCTCAATGCTTCGGCGTGGCATACCATGTACTACGAGTGGGTGTATAAAAAACTTCAGACTTCGGGACAGTTGTCGGGGACGATCATCTTACATCCGTGTTGATAATCGGCGCATTCGAGGAAGAAAACCGGTCCCCCGCGATAGACTTCATCGTGTATCGGAGAATTTGATACGGATAGTGTGGCGGAATTTAACTCGTTCACCTACCAACGTCGCATGCCGGTAGTCGATGCTTATCGGGGTGGCCTCCGGAGTCAGCGGTGCGGTACAGCCGTTCGCGGCCGGTCGCGCCGGCGTTTCAGTCGCCGCGGCCGTCCCCACCACCGACGTCGTCGGGTTCCGAGCCGGAGGTCTGCGTCGTGCGGCCTGACCCGACGGTCCCGTCGGTTTCGACCCTCACGCCGTCGCCGTCGGCGGCCGCCGACGCCTCGGTCGCTCCGTCGCTGAGCGCCCGCTCGTACCGCGCGATCTGCTCGCGGTGAAGGGAGTGGATCATGTCGGCGAGGACCCCGAACACGAGCAGTTGGATCCCGAGGATCGTCGCGCCGACCGCGCCGACGGCGATGACATTGTGGCTGATGCCGAACGCGAGGTACCGGTACAGCACGAACGCTCCCATCGCGAGCCCCGCGACGGTCGACGCCACGCCGACGCTCCCGAAGTAGAACAGCGGGTTGTTCGTCTTCGCCTTGCGGTACAGCTCTAAGAAGATCACTCCGCCGTCGCGGATCGGGTGGAGGTTCGTCGCGGAGCCGCCGGGGCGCTCCCGGTACGTGATCGGGACCACGGCGACCGAGACGCGGTTCTTCACGCACTCGACGGCCATCTCGGTCTCGATGCCGAAGCCGTCGGCGGTGAGGTGGAGCCTGAGAAACGACTCGCGGGTGAACGCGCGGTATCCCGAGAGGATGTCCCGGTAGCTCTCGCGGTGGATCGCCCGGAACGCGAGGTTGATGATCCGGTTCCCGATCCGGTTGAGCCGCGTCATCGCCCCCGGGCGCATGTCCGCGAAGCGGTTCCCGATCACGTGGTCGGCCTCGCCGGCGAGGAGCGGGTCGAGCATCGCCGTCGCGTCCGCGGCGTCGTAGGTGGCGTCGGCGTCCGCCATCAGCACGTACGGCGCGTCGACGTGGTCCCGCACCGCCTCCCTGACCGCCTGTCCCTTGCCGCGGCCCGACTGCTCCGCGACGCGGGCGCCGGCCTCCCGGGCGATCGACCGCGTGTCGTCCGTCGACCCCCCGTCGATCACGAGCACGTTCTCGAACCCGACGTCTCGGAAGTCGGCGACGACGCGTGCGACCGTCTCGGCCTCGTTCATCGTCGGCAGCAGGACGCAGACGTCGTCGTGGTCGCTCATCAGGCGAGCGATCACTGGGCAGTCGGTAAACTCTGTCCCTCCCGGCCCGTCGGGCGGCGCGCGGCCACCCACACGCTCATGTATGTGAGCATTGATCGTGGGTGTATGTCTCATCCACTCGCCGAACGCACCGACGAGCTGCTGAGCGCCGCCCGCACGGCGACGGGCGACGAACTGCGGAGTCTCACCTACTTCACGCGGGAGACCGTCGAACAGCTCTACCTCCGGAGCGACCTGAACCGCACCGCCGACCTGATCGGCTTCGCGGAGAACGAGCGGCAGGGGTTCCACGCGCAGTCGATGTACGCGGACACCCAGCTCGGCGACTACCAGTTCACGGTCCGCGTGTTCGAGAACGGCTACCTCACGCGGGTGATCGCGAACGACCACGGCGTCTGGGTGACCACCGACTCGATGGAGATCGACCGGTTCGAGGAGCTGGCGAGCGCGCTCGCGGTGATCCTCCGGTCGTTCGACCCGTCCTGACGCCGCCGCTCGTCCGACCTTCGGTCGCTTCCCGACCCGCTCCGGGCGGCGTTACCCGAGGTGGCTCTCGAACTCGCCGACCAGCTCCGCGGCGTCGACGGGCTTCGTCACGTAGCCGTCCGCGCCCGCCTTCACCGCCTCCATCATCTTCTCCCGCTGGTCGACGCTCGTACACATCACGATCACCGCGTCGGGCCAGCGGTCCTTGATCGCGGCGGTCGCCTCGATTCCCGTCATCTCCGGCATCACGACGTCCATCGACACCGCGTCCGGCTCGTACGCCTCGAAGAGTTCGACCGCCTCTGCGCCGTTCTCCGCCTCGTCGACGACCTCGAACCGCTCCGCCAGCGCGTCCCGGACGACGGTCCGCTGGAAGGAAGAGTCGTCGACGACGAGTACCCGCTCGGTCATACCAGTTATCCCCGCCTGACCGACATAAGCGCGCGGATCGCTCGGCGGGACTCGGGGAGAGCGCGACCGGTCCGGCCCCGGCTGGCGGGTGACGCCGCCGCGGCGGGTATCCCTTGTATATTCGAGAAAGCGTATAATGAACATGGGAATAAGGTTAAGGTGTATCCCGCGATACGGTCGCGTATGGAAACGCGGAAGGTCCAACGGTTGGGGCCGTCGACGCTGGCGATGACGCTCCCGGCCGAGTGGGCGCAGGAACACGGCGTGAACAAGGGCGACGAGGTATCGCTACGCATGGGCGGGAAGGGGACGCTCACGGTGCTCCCCGAGTCGGTGAGCACCGAGGAATCCGAGGCCGTCATCAACGCGGACGGGCTCGACGCCAGGTCGCTGGAGCGGGCCATCGTCGCGCAGTACGTGCTCGGGCGGCGCGTCATCCACGTCCAGAGCGAGGGCACGCTCGACAGCGAACACATCAACGCGGTGTACAAGGCGGAGACCCAGCTGATGGGGCTCGGCGTCATCGAGGAGACGCCGGAGGACATCTCCATCCGCTGCTCGGTCGACCCCGAGGACTTCACCCTCGACAACCTCCTCGAGCGGCTGGAGAACACCGGCTCGACGATGCGCGGCGAGGCGGTGAAGGCGCTCGCGCACGGCAACCCCGACCTCGCGCAGCGCGCGCTCAACCGCGAGCGGCAGGCGAACAAGATCTTCGTCCTCCTGCTCCGGCTCATCTTCACCGCCTACCAGAACCCGAACCTCGCCCGCGCGGTGGGTCTCGAGGAGGGGTTCCCGCTCATCGGCTACCGCTCCGTGGCGAAGAACCTCGAACTCACCGCGGACAACGCCGAGGACATCGCCGAGATCGTGATGGAGGCCGACGGCCACACCCTCAACGTCGACAGCGCGACGATGCGGCAGATCCGCGAGTTCACCGACCAGGTGGACGACCTGACCGCGCTCGCGGTGCGGGCCGTCGTCGAGCGCGACTACGACCTCACCGTCGAGTGCCGCGACCTGTTCTCGCGGCTGGAGGACCGCGAACAGGAGATCCTCGACGAGCTGCCGAACGACCTCGACAACGAGACGCTGCTCATGACCCGCGAAGTGCTCGTCAGTCTCCAGCACACCGCGGAGTACGCCATGCGGAACGCCGAGATCGCGGCGAACCTCGCGCTCAACGAGGAGTCGGAGCACGTCGAGATCATCTAATCCGCCGGTTCAGGGCCTCCAGAGCCCGTGCGTCGTCGTCGGAGTGCGTGGGTCCTCCGGTTTCCGGCGCCGGTCGCGTCGCGCGGTTCGCATGAACTAAGTGGTCCCCCGCGAAGCGACTCGTATGAGCGAGGGTTCCATCGAATCGGACAAGGAGGTCGGCGTCGCGCTCGCGCTCGGCGCCATCGCGGTCGTCGGGGCCGTTGTGATGTTCGCGTACCCGGGACAGCTCGGGAAGGCGTGGGGGTTCGCGGGCGCGTTCGTCTTCGCGATGCTCGCGGTCGGCGCGGTTCAGCTGTTCGACTGATCGCGCCCGTCGACGCACCGGCGGACCGTTCTCCCGGACGCACCGCGGCGCTTCGCCCGTCGCGCTCGGCCCGCGTCCCGACGCTCTCCGGCCGACGAGCCCCGCGGACGAGAAACCGTTAAGAACGTCAGACGCGTATGTACGATAATGAGCGAGTACACCGAGGAGGAACAGCGGATCCTCGCGTACCTCACGGACAGCGTCACCCGTGGCGAGCGGTACGTTCGCTCGAAGACGATCGCCGACGCGATCGGTCTCACCGCGAAGCAGGTGGGGTCGCGCCTCCCGCGCCTCGCCGAGAAGTCCGACGACGTCGACATCGAGAAGTGGGGCCGCGCCAAGTCGACGACGTGGCGCGTGACTCCGGACGGGTGAGGCTCGGACGCGCGACCGGCGCGTCGTCCCGCGAGTAGCCTCGCCTCGGCGCGTTCCCCGCCCCCGATACCGTCGACGCGCATTTTTAACCCCCGTAGCCCCAAACGGGAACGTATGACCGTTCGAGTCTCCCGGACGTTCGAGTTCGACGCGCCGCCGGCCGACGTGTGGGCGTTCATCTCGGACGCGGAGCAGCGCGCGGGCGCCATCAGCGTCGTCGACTCCTTCGACGTTCACGACGACGGGACCGCGACCTGGCACGTCGCGCTCCCGATACCGATGATCCGCTCCACGATCGACGTCGAGACGGAGGAGGTCGCGCGCGACCCGCCGAACCGAGTGAAGTTCGTCGGGAAGTCGCGGGCGTTCCGCGTGACCGGCGAACACGAGATCACCGAGACCGACGACGGCGGCTGCCGGCTCGCCAACGAGTTCGTCGTCGACGGGAAGCTCCCCGGCGTCGAGTCGTTCTTCAAGCGGAACTTCGACGCCGAACTCGACAACCTGGAGGCGGCGCTCCGCGCCTCGCTGGCCTCGCCGGCATGAGGGTCGCGGGGGTCCAACTGGCGGTCGAGGGCGGCGCCGTCGCGGCGAACGTCGAGCGGGCGCTCGACCGCGTCCGGGAGGCCGCCGCCGACGGGGCCGACCTCGTCGTCCTCCCCGAGCTGTTCGACGTCGGGTACTTCGCGTTCGACGCGTACGGCCGCGCCGCGGAGAGCCTCGCCGGCGAGCGCCTCGGTCGGTTCGCCGCCGCGGCCGACGAGCACGACGTGGCCGTCCTCGCCGGGACGGTCGTCGAGGACCTGTCGGCGTCGGCCGCCGACGGTCTCGACACCCCGGCCGACGCCGGCCTCGCGAACGCCGCGGTGCTGTTCGACGCCGACGGCGAGCGCCGGCTCGTCTACCGGAAGCGGCACCTGTTCGGGTACGGCTCCGAGGAGACGGAGCGGATGGTCCCGGGCGAGCGGACGCCGGTCGTCGACCTCGCGGGCGTCACGGTCGGCGTGACCACCTGTTACGACCTCCGGTTCCCGGAGCAGTTCCGCGCGATGGCCGACGCGGGCGTCGAGTGTGTGCTCGTGCCGAGCGCGTGGCCGTACCCCCGCGTCGAGCACTGGCGGACGCTCGGTCGCGCGCGGGCCATCGAGAACCTCGCGTACGTCGTCGCCGTCAACGGGAGCGGCCGGTTCGGCGACGACGCCCTCTGCGGGCGGAGCGCGACCTACGACCCGTGGGGAACGACGCTCGCGTCGGTCGGCGACGAGCCCGGGGTCGTCACCGCGACGGTGGACCCCGAGCGGGTCGCCGCGGTCCGCGAGCAGTTCCCCGCGCTCCGCGACCGCCGGTAACGGCGTTCACCGACGGGAGAGTGCGGGACGGTTCACGGTGGCAGAAGCGCCCGCGACGGATCCGGATCTAACATATTTATACGCCTGAAGGACGTATTCATGCTTGCCGAAGACCGACGCTTTTCTCGTTGGAATTCGGCGCTAATCGATCCGCGCGCCCGTCCCGACCACCCGGGCGGCGACGCCGACGACAGCCTGGGGGTCCGCTGTCCGGCAACCGCCGCCCGCCGCCTCTCGCCGCCGCCGCCTCGCCTTTCGCCCACCTCCTCGCTCCCACCCTTTCGTTCGCGTTCGGCCTCGACTCCTCCAGCGCTCAGCGAGGGCACCGACACGTGCGGGTTTCACCGCCGAGACCCGGCGTAGACTCGGTGACGACGCGAGGCGGACGCTCCCCGCCCGATCCAAATATCTGTGCTGATAACTCGGTCGGTAGGTTCTTACGTCGCTCGCGGAAGTGAGTAAACGCCGCGGACGAATCCGGTCGGCCCCATCCCGTCTCGGGCGGGCCCGCCGGCACTCGCTTCCACCGTCCGTCGTCCGTCGGCCTGGGTTCGGGCCCACCCGCTCCCACACCGAGCCCGAACCCGTTTCTGTTCGTCTCACCTCGAGAGCGACGCCCATCGTCGGCGCCGACCGGCGCGAAGCGCAAGGACGAAACCCCCGGCCGTCGAACCCGCGGTCGAATGTTCCCCCGCGAGTATCGCGGCGTCGCCTTCGTCGTCGGGCTGTTCGTGATCGTCCAAGTGGGCGCGCTGGCGCTGGTTCCCGAGTTCGCCGCGAGCGGGTACCAGGCCGTCGAGAACCCCGACAACCCCGCAAACAGCGTGCTGTACGTCGTCGCCATCGTCGCGATGACCGGGCTGATGCTCGCGGCGTTCCGGTACGACTTCGACGGCGCGATACGCCTGCTGATCGTCGGCGTGTCGGCGTGGCTCTCTTGGTACGTCTTCTCTGCCGTCGTCCCGCCGCTCGCCGCCGCCGTCCCCGCGGTCGCGGTCGCGGTCGGCCTGCTGGTCCACCCCGAGTGGTACGTGATCGACACCGCCGGGGTGTTGATGGGCGCGGGCGCGGCCGGGCTGTTCGGCATCTCGTTCGGCCTCCTGCCCGCACTGATCCTCCTCGCCGTCCTCGCCGTCTACGACGCCGTCTCCGTCTACGGCACCGAGCACATGCTGTCGCTCGCGGAGGGCGTAATGGACCTGAACATCCCCGTCGTGTTGGTGATCCCGCTGTCGCTGTCGTACTCGCTGCTCGACGGGGAGTCCGCGAGCGACGAGGCCGCGGACGTCGGCGCGGACGCGGAAGTCGAGGGGGACGCGAACGCCGACGAGGAAGTGGCAGCCGATACGGATGCGAACGCGGAGGTTGACGACGCGGCCGACGCTGAGGGCGAGGGGCTCGAGTCCCCCGAGCCGGGCGACCGCGACGCCTTCTTCATCGGGCTCGGCGACGCCGTCATCCCGACGGTGCTGATCGCGAGCGCGGCGACGTTCTCGCCGGCCGCCGACCTCTCCGTCCCGCTCGTCGGCGTCAACCTCCCCGCGCTGCTCGCGATGGTCGGGACCCTCGGCGGGCTGCTCGTGCTCATGCGGTGGGTGATCCGGGGCCGGGCGCACGCGGGGCTCCCGCTGTTGAACGGCGGGGCGATCGGCGGCTACCTGATCGGTTCGGTCGTCGCCGGCGTCCCGCTCCTCGAGGCGCTGGGGCTCGCGACGTTCTTCTAGGTCGGCTCGGGCGCGGTGGTTCGATCCGTTACCGAGCCCGCCGCGGGCTCGATTTCCCGACCGAACGGTGACTCTGCCGATGACTAAGCGGTCGACACGAACACTCCCGAAGCCCCAGCCGCGGGGACTCGCGCGACTCGCTGCGCTCCTCGGTCGCTCGTTTCACTCGCTCCCTGCGGTGCTTGCGTCGTCGTGCGTCGTCCCCGCGGCTGCCCCTTCGAGTCCCGCCCCGCGCCGCACAGCCCCGCGCCTCACGCCTCCCCAGCCTCGCGGTTCGCGCTCTTCGAGCGCTCACCGCTCCCTCGCGCGTGCGACTCGCGGCCGCCGATGGCGGCCGCTCGCAGGCACGCGCCATCGAAAAAGTTCGTCAGTCGTCGTCCGCGGGGTTCCCGTCGCGAGTCTTCACCGCGACGCCGGACCCGAGCGCCTCGGCCTCCGCGCCGGAGAGCTCGGCGCGCCCCACGCCGAATATCTCGTCCGACCCGTCGACCACCAGCACCTCGTCGCCGGGGCGGATCCCGTCGTCGGCCGCGGTGACGAACTTCGCGAACGCGTTGCGCCCCTCGCGCACGAACGGCTCGCTCTCCTCGCCGACGACCACCCGGTGTCGCGGGGCCGCGAACGCCTCGTGGACCCGTCGGCCGCCCGCGAGTCCGAGCGTGAACCGCCCGTCGGTGCCGTACGAGACGAGGCGGTCGCCCTCGCTGCTTCCGGGGGTGTCGTCGACGTCGCCGTCGATCACCTGGCGCGGGCGGCCGCCGCTCGACCGCCGCACCGTGAGCGGGTCGTCCGGCGGGAACAGCGCCGCCCCCGCGCCGGCACCGAACTGGTAGTCGGCGGCGGTCCGCAGGTCCGCGAGCGTCTCGGCGTCGGTCATACCGGCGGTTCCGACCGCGCGCGGAAAGCGATTGCGACACCGACCGGAGTCAGCCGACCGACGGGTAGGCGGCGTCGACCCCGCCCTCGTCGGCGCGCCAGCGATCGGCGACCGCCCGATACGCGGCCGGGTCCGCCGCCGACTCGGCCGCGACCGGTTCCGGCGGCGACTCGCGCAGCGCCGCGGCCAGCGCGTCGCGGTCGATCGGGGCGGTCGAGTCGGACTCCTCGCCGAGCAGGTCGGCGAGGCGATCGGCCGCGGCGACGATCGCCCGCGCGTCCTCGGCCCGCCGGCCCATATCGAGGGCCGCGCGCAGGCGGTCGGCCGCCGCGGCGTCGTCGCCGCGTTCCGCCTCGGCGGCGCCCAGCGCCGCGAGCGCCTCCGCTTCGGACTGTCTGAACCCGCCCGCCTGCGCGGCGTCGACCGCGGACCGAAGCGCCGTCGCCGCGGCGTCCCCGTCCCCGCGCGCGAGCGCCAACCGCCCCCGGACGCGGTCCAACTCCCCCAGCCGCTTGTCCCCCGCGTGGTCGTCGAGCAGCGACGCGGTCCGCTCTACTCGCCGTTCGGCCGCGGTCAGATCGCCGCGGTCGATCGCCACCTCCGCCTGGATCGCCGTCACCATCGCGCACCGGGCGTCGGCGTCGAGCGCGTCGAAGCGTTCCGCCGCGCTCGCGAGGAACCGGTCCGCGCGCTCGAGGTCGCCCGCGAACTGCGCCGCGCTGCCGAGGTGGCTCAGGGCGAACGCCTCGTACATCTCCGACCCCACGCGCTCGGCGACCGTCCGCGCCTCGGACGCGCGGGCGACCGCCTCCGCGACGGCGCCCCGCTGCTCGGCGAACGCCGCGAGGTTCAGCAGCGAGATAGCCTCCCTGTGCTCGTCCCCGACGGTCCGGTAGCCGTCGAGCGCGCGGCTCGCCGTCCGCGTGGCGGCGTCGAGGTCGCCGCGCCGGCGCAGCGCGACCGCGAGGTTTGTCCGGACGTTCGCCTCCCCGTGGGTGTCGTCGTGCGCCCGGAACAGGTCGCCGGCGACGCGGTAGTGGGCGAGCACCGCGTCCGTCGCGTCGAGCGCGTCGAGCGCGTTCCCGATATCCATCAGCGCCTTCGCCATCGCGATCGGGTCGTCGAGCGCCGCGGCGATGGCGAACGCCCGCGAGGCCGCCTCGTAGGCGACCTCGTAGTCGCCGTCGAAGTGGGCCGCCTGCGCCCGCCCCCGGACCGCCGCCGCGAGGCCGCCGCGGTCGCCAGCCGCCGCGAACAGCTCCTCGGCCCGTTCGTAGCGCTCGCGGGCAGCGTCGTACTCCCCGCGTCGTCGCGCGACGTCGCCGTACCCCCGCTGTCGCTCGGCCGCGCCGGCCTCGTCGACCGGGCGCCACGCGTCGAGCGCCGCCGTCGCGCCGTCGAGGTCGCCGGCGTCGACGTACATCCGCGCGACCCACTCGGGCGGCCGGTCGCGGAGGTCGGCCGGGCACGCGTCCGGGAGGTCGATCCAGGCGTAGCGGACCCGGCCGTACAGCCCCGCGAGCCGCGGGTAGCGCCGGCCGACGCCGTACACCGCGCGGACCGTCTCGGCCGCCCACGCGCTCGGGTCGCGCTCGATCCGATCAACCGTCGGGGCGTCCCCGCCGACGGCCCGGCGGACACGGGCGCGCCGCACGGGGTCGTCCGCGAGCGCGAGCACCTGCGAGACGCCCCGGCCGACGTACTTGGCGACGACCGGCTCCGGCTCCCGCTCCAGGAGCCGCTCTAGGAACGACACCGACCACTCTTCGTGGACGGTCCGGTACTCGCCGTCGCCCGACCCGACGAGCGCCGTCCCGACGAGCCGGTCGAGCGCGCGGCGGACCGCGTCGACGCTCGGCGAAGTCCCGTCGTCCGCGCCCGCCGCGCCGCCCTCCTCCGGGTTGTCGACGAGCGCGTACGCTAACGTCCGGGCGTCGCCCACCCCGGCGACGTTGAGGAGGTTCACCAACACCGCGACGCCCACGGTCGGCGGCGGGCGGTTCCGGAGCTCCCGGACTGCCTCCTCGACCGCCGTCTCCAGCCCGGACCGGGGGCCCGCGTCGCCGGCCCGCGTCGCGTCCGCCGCGTCCCGGTCCGTCTCCGGTCCGTCGTCGGGGGCCTCGACCGCCTCGTCGACGCGGCCGGGCCGACCCTCGGTCGCGCGCACGAGCCGGTGAACGAGCGCGAGGAGCTCGCCGACGCGCTCGTCGTCGGCGCGGCGCACGTCGGCGAGCAGCGCCGCGGGGTCGGCCGCGGGCGTCGTCCCGGTGCGGTCGGCGACGTGGCGGACGAACCGCTCCACCTCGCGCTCGTCGAGCCGCGGCATCCGGACGGTCTCGATCGACCGCCGGTAGCGGAGGTCCGCGGGCGAGAGCGGGAGCCCGTCCGGGTCGTCGTACGGCTCCTCGCGCGCGTCGAACAGGAACGAGACGTCGTCGCGGTCGGCCAGATCGCGGGCGACCGCGACCGCCTCCGCGGCCCCCGGGTCGACGACGTCCTCGACGACCACGAGGTGGTGGCCCTCCCCCTCGACGACCCGCTCTCGCAGGCGCTCCGTCGCGGCGAAGGCGTCGCCGCCGTCGCTCCGTCGGTACGTTACCGGGCCGCGTCCCGACCGGAACCACTCGACCGCGACGCTCCGGCAGGCGGTGCTCTTCCCGCTGCCCGGCGGTCCGACCAGCGCGTGGTCGGTCCCCGCCGCGAGCCCCTCGACGAGCAGTCCGGCGATCGAGCGCCGCTCGCCGTCCCGCACCGCGGTCCTGTCGAGGACGTGTCCCGCGTCGACCTCGGGGAACGACGCCGTGGCGCGCAGCGGACCGTACGGGTCCGGGTCGCCCGCGAGGCGCTCCTCGTCGACCGCGTGGAACCCCTGCGCCGAGAGCGCGCCGTCCCCCTCGTCGCCCGACCCGATCCGTCCGAAGAGCCCCCCGGCGTCGCTCCGTCCCCTCGGCTCCGGGCCGCCGTCCCGACTCGCCCGGTCGGTCGCGTCCGGGGTACCGTCGCCGGTCGCTTCGCCCGAACCGTCGCTCTCGGATCGCTCACCGCCCGCCTCCCCGGTTTCGGTGCCGCCGATCGCGGCGAGCGCCTCGCCGGCCTCGCGCCCGCGATCCACCAGATCGTCGACCGCGGCCTCCGCCCACGCGACCGCCTCCGGGTCGGTCGAGGCCGCCGCGCCGTGGAGCGTGCCGTCGCCGTCGAAGGTGAGCAGGAGCGCGGTGTCGTCGGCCGCGACCACCCCCGCGTCGACGGCATCGACCGCGGCGATCCGGCAGTCGTCCCGCCGCGCGACGGCACCGAGGTCGTCGGCGAAGCGCTCGCTCGCGTGTCGGTACGCCCGCTCCGCCAGCGCGAGGTCGACGCTCCCGCCGGCGGCGGCCACGCGCCGGAGCCGGTCCGCTACCCGCGGGTACGGGAACCCCGGTAGCGCGGCCGAGACCGCCTCCGCGTCGGCGAGCGCGTCGTCGAGCACCTCCAGCGGTCGGTACGGATCCGGGGCGGCGGCCCGGTACGTCGCCGCGCCGCGGAGGATCGCCGGCGAGACGTCGACGTCCGCGCCGAGGGGGTCGAGCACGTCGCCCGCGGTCGCGAGGTCGTCGGCGACCGTCAGGAACTCGCGGTAGCTGTTCGCGAGCAGCCGCCCGGAGAGCGTCGTCCGGTAGCCGTCCGTCTCGCCGGCGACCAGCCCGGCCGCCTCCAGTTCGTCTATCGCGCGGTTCACCGTCGACCGGGAGTGCCCGAGCGCGTCGACGAGCTCGTGCTTGCGGAGCGGCTCCGCCGCGAGCCGTTCGAGGAAGTCGAGGCGACGTTCGACGACGCCCACGAGTTCCGACGGCTCGCTCATACGTCCGTCCGCACCGTAGCCACCGACATAATTGTTTCTTCGATGACGACTCGCCGCGCGGGGTGACACAGTGTTCCACGGGGTGAGAATAAGCCGGATGCCGCCGCAGTGGGCCCCATGGACGGGGACCCCACCGGCGAGAGCGACGAGCCGAGTTCCGCGGACGGGCTCGGCGGGGCGGCGACGGACGAGCGCGGCGAACCGAGCGCGACCGGTTCCGGGGGCGCGACGCCGGCGGAGGCGGGGCGCGGGGCGGGCACCGCTGACCCCCCGTGTCGCGCGTCGCGCGCGGTCTCGGCGGCGCGGACGGCGGCGGACGAGCTAGCGACGTGGAGCCCCGAGGACGCGGCGTCCCTCGTGCGCTCGGTCGGCGAGCGGCTGGCCGACAGGGAGACGGTCAGCCGCCTCGCGCGGTCGGCGGCCAACGAGACGGGGCGCGGCCACCCGGGGACGAAGGCGGAGAAGGTCGCGACGGCGCTCGACGCCGCCCGCCGCTCGCTCCACGACGCGCCCACCGCCGGCGTGGTTGAGCGCGACGGCGCGGCCGGCACGGTGACGGTCGCCGGGCCGATCGGTGTCGTCGGCGCGGCGGTCCCCGCGACGCACCCGGTCGTGGTCCCCGCGGTCCTCTCGCTGTACGGGCTCGCGGCCCGGAACGCGGTCGTCTTCGCGCCGTCGCCCGCGACCGTCGAGACGTGCGACGTGGTCGTCGAGACCGTCCGCCGCGCGCTCGCCGACGCCGGCGCGCCCGCCGGCGCGGTGTCGATGCTGCCGGCGCCGGCCTCGAAGCCCGCGACGGACGCGCTGTTCGAGCGGGCCGACTTCGTGGTCGCCGCCGGCTCCGAGGCGACGGTCGCCGCGGGACAGCGCTGCGGGACGCCCAACGTCGCCACGAGCGCCGACGGCGTCGTCGCCGTCGCCGACGGCTCGGTCCCCGCCGCGGCCGTGGCGACGCGGGTCGCCGTCGGGGCGACCTACGACTTCGGCGCGCACCCCGCGGGCGACGCCGCGGTGGTCACGGTGTCGCCCGCGGTCGACCCGCTGTGCGCCGCGCTCGAAGACGAAGGAGGGTACGTCCTCGACGCGGACGAGAGCGACCGCCTCCGTGCGCTCCTCGACGGCGACGACGAGACTGACCTGCGCGGGAACTCGCCGCGGTGGTTCGCGTCGGCGCTCGACCTCCCGAACGCGGCCCGCGACGCCGCCTTCCTCGTCGCCGCTCCCGACGCCGCCGCCGACCCGCTCGCGACGCTCCCCGGGATCCCCGCGGTGGCGGTTCACGGCCGCGGCGGGTTCGACGCCGCGACCGCGCTCGCGGCCGACCTCGGCTCGCCTCACGCCGCGGCGGTCCACACCACCCAACAGCGTCGCGCGCGCCGGGTCGCGGAGCGGCTCTCCCCGGGGCGCCTCGTCGTCAACCAGCCCGGCGTCGCGGCGGCCGGCGGACGGACGAACGGGTTCGAGGCGGCCCCGGTACTGGGCGGCGGCACGGCGGAGGGGAGCCAGCTGTGCGGGGGGCTCACGCCGGACCGCTTCGCGCGGACCGCGACCGTCGCGGCGACGAGCACCGCGGACCGGGCGCCGCACCGCAACGGCGCGGGCGACACGCTCCGCGGTCCCTGAGCGCGACGCTGTTCCGCTCCGGGTCGGTCCTCAGAGCTCGATCCGGTCCACGATCGAGCCGTTGCCGTCCGTCCCGTCGCTGTGGGTGTTGATCGCGACGGTCCGGATCCGGTCTTCGAGGAGCGACCCGTCGATCTTCGCCTTCAGCAGCGAGTCCACTTGGTAGACGCCCGCGGCGTTGTTCATCCGGATCACGACCTGGACCGGGGTCTCGTCGCCCTCCCGCAGCGAGACGCGCTCGATCGCCTGCGAGGAGACGGTGTTGATCCCGCGGCCGCCCTCCTCGTAGGGGACCCGCGAGCGCCCGCGCTCCATGTCGAGCCCGTCGGCGATCCGGACGACGCCCGCCTCCAGCGTCAGCGGCTGTTCCTCGGTGTGGTGACAGAGGATCGCGTGGAGCACCTCCGCCTTCACGCGGACCCGATCGGCGACGCCGTAGAAGGAGGGGAGGAGGTCGTCCAACAGATCCGCCGCGAGTGGGATCGAGTAGTACGGGTGGTCGTGGCGGTGGACGACGTGGCCGATGTCGTGGAGCGTCGCCGCCAGCGCGACGATCACCGGCTCGTCGGCCTCGTCGAGCCCCTGCTGGCGCGCGCCGTTGAACTCGACGCCGCCGGACTTGAGCAGGTCGTACAGCCGGAGGGCGCGGTCGCGGACGATCTCGACGTGCTTGGCCCCGTGGTCGTTGTACCCCTTCCTGGCGACCGGGTTGACGTTCTGCGCCTCCAGGTAGGTCGTGACCTCCTCGTCCGACGTGAGCCGCGCGAGGACCTCGTTGAGCCGCTCGTCGGGGAACGCGTGCGCGGCGTCCGGGTCGTACTCGTGGCGGTCCGCGCCGGTGTCGTCGGCGATCTCGTCGCGCCCGGCGGGCGCGCCGCTCGCTGTCGGATCGGGGGCGTCGTCGGAAGAGTCGCTCATGCGTCGCACAGAGTCGCCCGGCCGGGATAAATGTGCGAGGCGCACGGGTCGGCGGGCGCACGGTCGCCTGTCCGCGCCGGCGTCCCCGACGGCCCGGCCGCTTATGCCGCCGCCCGCTGTGGGCACGGGCATGACGCTCGACGCCGACCGCGTCTCGACGGTCACGTTCGACTCGTACAGCACCCTCGTGGACGTGGAGGCCGCCGAGGCCGCGCTCGCGGACCGCGTCGCCGACCCCGAGCCGGTGTCTCGGCTGTGGCGGTCGCGGTCGCTGGCGTACACGTTCGTCGCGAACGCGGTCGACGCCTACCAGCCGTTCTACGAGATGAACCGCGACGCCCTGACGTACGCGCTCGCCGCGCACGGCGTCGACCTCCCGGAGGCCGAGCGCGACGAGATCCTCGCGGTGTACCACGAGCTGGAGGTGTTCGACGACGTGCGCGACGCGATCGGTCGGCTCCGCGAGGCGGGGTACGACTGCTACGTCCTCTCGAACGGCGACCCCGAGATGCTCGCGTCGATGGTCGACCACGCCGACATCGCGGACCTGGTCGTCGACACCGTCAGCGCGGACGAGGTGGAGACGTTCAAGCCCGCGGCCGAGCTCTACCGCCACGGCGCGGCCCGGACCGGGACCCCGATCGACGGGGTGGTCCACGCCACCGCCGGCTGGTTCGACGTGCTGGGCGCGCGCCACGCCGGGATGCAGGCCGCGTGGGTCGACCGGAAGGGGACGCCGTGGGAGCCGTTCGGCGGCGACCCGGACGCGACCGTCGAGACGCTCCACGGGCTCGCCGACCTGCTCGGAGCCTGACCGGAACCCGGTTGCGGGGAACACGCGGAAACGCCCCGGCGGCCGCCCCGTGGCAGTTTCGGCCCGAGACACAACGCATAAGCGCGTAACCGTCACATGTGCCGGTGTGACCCGACCCGCGTTCGCCTGCGGTCAGCCGTCCGTGCCAGCGACGCGGCTCTTCTCGAAAAAACGCGCGTGAGCCGTCCGCCGGCGGGAGTGGCGACCCCGTCCCGGACGACCCCCGACTCGCGGCGCGCCGGGCGCGCGGGCGCCTCGCCTCGCGACCGGACCCCGCGACCGTCTCGTCTCACGACCGACACCGCATCCCACCCACACCGAACCCATGACGGACACGACGACAACCACGCCGTACGCGACGACCGACGCGACCGACCGAGAACCGACCGACGCGCCCTTCGAGGGCGTCTACCCGGCGATGACGACCCCGTTCACCGAGGACGACGCGGTCGATCACGACCAGCTCGCCGAGAACGCCCGCTACCTCGAACGCGCGGGCGTCGACGGCGTCGTCCCCGTCGGCTCGACTGGCGAGTCGGCGACGATGAGCCACGACGAACACGTCGCGGTGATCGAGACGGTCCGCGACGCGCTAGACGACATCCCCGTGATCGCGGGGACCGGCTCGAACAACACCGCGGAGGCGCTCTCGCTGTCGCGGCGCGCGGCCGACGCGGGCGCCGACGGGCTCCTCCTCATCTCGCCGTACTACAACAAGCCCGAGCCGCAGGGGTTCCTCGACCACTACCGGACCGTCGCCGACGCGGTCGACCTCCCGCAGATCGTCTACAACGTGCCGAGCCGCACCGGCGAGTCGATCCCGGCGGACGTGACGGTCGAACTCGCCGAGCATCCGAACATCCGCGGGTACAAGGCGGCGTCCGGCGACCTCAACCTGATCAGCGAGGTCGTCGAGCGGACCCGCGACGAGGAGTTCGCGGTCCTGTCGGGCGACGACGGGCTCACGCTCCCCGTCCTCTCGATCGGCGGGACGGGCACGATCAGCGTGGTCGCCAACGTCGAGCCCGAGCGCACCTGCGCGATGGTCGGCGCGGCGCTCTCGGGCGACTACGGCCGGGCGCGGGCGCTCCACCACGAGCTCTCGCCGCTCGTCCGCGAGCTGTTCGCCGAGACGAACCCCATCCCGGTGAAGGAGGCGATGCACGTCCGCGGGCGGGGCGGCCCCCGCGTCCGCTCGCCGCTCTCGCGGCTCTCCGCGGACCGCCGCGAGTCGCTCCGCGAGCTGCTGACCGCGTACGACGAGCACGCGCCGGGCGCGCTCGACCCGACGGTCGCCGACCCCGCGGCGACGGGGGACGCGGAATGAGCGGCCCGGGAGACTCGACCGCCACCGACCTCCGAATCGCCGTCACCGGCGCGGGCGGTCGCATGGGCCGCAAGGTGATCGAGGCCGCCGCCGACCGCGACGGCGTCGCGGTCGCGGTCGCCGTCAACCGGACCGCGACCGACCCGGTGGCGGGCGTCGCGGTCGAGGACGCCGACCGCCTCGCCGACCTGCTCGCGAGCGGGGAGGCGGACGTCTTGGTCGACTTCACCGGCCCTGACTCGGCGGTCTCGTACGCCGAGGCCTGCGCCGACGCCGGCGTCCCCCTCGTCACCGGAACGACCGGGTTCGCGGACGCTCAGGTCGACGCCCTCCGCGCCGCGAGCGACGCGGTCCCCGTGCTCAAGGCGTCGAACTTCGCGCGCGGCGTGGCCGCGCTCCGCCGGGCGGTCCGCGAGGCGGCCGCGGCGCTGCCGGGCTACGACGTCGAGCTGACGGAGACGCACCACAACGGCAAGCGCGACGCCCCCTCCGGCACCGCGAAGTCGATCCTCGACGACGTGGAGCGCGTGCGCGACGACCTCGACGAACGCGTCCACGGCCGTGAGGGCGATGCCTCGCGAGAGTCCGGAGAGATCGGGGTCCACGCCCGGCGTGCGGGCGACGTGACCGGCGAGCACGAGGTCCTGCTGGCCGGCAACCGCGAGACCCTGGCGCTCACGCACCGTGCCGGCGACCGCGGGGTGTTCGCCGAGGGGGCGCTCGACGCGGCCGCGTGGCTCGCCGACCGCGACCCGGGCTGGTACGGGTTCGACGACGTGCTGGACGCCGGAGGAGCCGATGAATAACTCCGGAACATCCGAGTATCGACGGGTAAATACCGCCACTCATCCATACACCAGCCAATGAGCCTCGAATCCGACGTCGCCGACCTCTGGAACCGCTATCGAGACGGGCTGACGGGCGCGGACGCGACGGCCGACGACGCCGACGTCATCGACGCCTTCCTCGCCGCCCTGGAGGCCGGCGAGGTCCGCGCCGCGGAGAAGACCGGCGACGACGTCACCTCGTGGGAGGCCAACGAGTGGGTCAAGCGGGGTATCCTGCTCAACTTCGGCCTGCGCGAGACGGAGCCGCGCGAGTACGGCGGCGTCACCTACCACGACGTGCTCCCGCTGCGCGACACCGATGACCTCGCGGCGCGCGGCACCCGCAACACGCCGGACGGGACCGTTATCCGGCGCGGCGCGTACCTCGGCAGCGACTGTATCATGATGAGCCCCTCGTTCGTCAACATGGGCGCGTACGTCGGCGACGGGACGCTCGTCGACTCCTGTGACACCGTCGGCTCCTGCGCGCAGCTGGGCTCGGACGTCAAGCTCGGCGCGAACACGCTGATCGGCGGCGTGCTCGAACCCGTCGAGGACGCGCCCGTGATCATCGAAGACGGCGTCTCGCTGGGCGCGGGCTGTCGGGTCACCTCGGGCTTCCGCGTCGGCGAGAACTCGGTCGTCGGCGAGAACACGCTGCTCACGCCGCGGATCCCCGTCTACGACCTCGTCGAGGAGGAAGTGATCTACGGCCACCTCCCGGCCGAGCGCCGCGCGTTCACCCGGATGGTGGAGTCGTCCGTCGGCGACCACGACCTCTTCGAGGGCGGCGCGTACAAGCCCGCGGTGGTGGCGACGCACGTCGAGGAGGAGACGCTGGAGGCGACCCGGCGGGAGGACGCGCTCCGCGAATGAGCGACCCCGACGCGGCCGCGGCGGCGACGGACGGGGAGACCGGCGACGACCCCTCGGTCCGTCGCGTGAGCGACTGGGACGCCGCCACCCTCCGCGAACTGGCCGACGTCCACGAGACGCCCCTGTACGTCCAGGACCTCGACCGGGTCCGCGAGAACTGCGGGCGCCTGCGCGCGGCGTTCCCCGACGCCGACGTGCGGTACGCGGTCAAGGCGCACACGGGTCAAGCCGTCTTAGAGGCCGTCCGCGACGCCGGCCTCGACGCGGAGTGCGCCTCGGCGGGCGAGGTCGACCGCGCGCTCGCGGCGGGCTTCGACGGCGCGCGGCTCCACTACACCGCGGTCAACCCGCCCGCCCGCGACCTCGACTACGTCGCCGGCGTCGCCGAGACCGACCCCGCCCTCACCGTCACGGTCGGCGCGGTCGACACCCTCGACCGGCTGGCCGAGCGGGGCTACGACGGCCGGGTCTGCGTCCGCGTGAACCCCGGCGTCGGCGCGGGCCACCACGAGAAGGTCACCACCGGCGGGGCCGCGAAGTTCGGGATCCCCTACGACCGCGCCGCGGAAGCGGCGCGGGACGCGGCCGAGCGCTTCGACGTGGTCGGGGTCCACGCCCACGCGGGCTCCGGCATCGACCCGGACCAGCTCGACAGCCACCGCGAACTGGTCGCGCGGATGGGCGAGTTGGCGCGCGAGCTGACCGACCCGGACGACGCGGGCGTCGCCCCCCTCGACCTCGAGTACGTCGACGTCGGCGGCGGGTTCGGCGTCCCCTACCGGGAGGACGCCCCGGCGCTCGACCTGCCAGCCGTCGCCGACGCCACCCGGGACGCGGTCGCGCCGCTCCCCGAGGGCGTCGAGCTCGCGGTCGAGCCCGGCCGCTACGTCGTCGCGGACGCGGGCGTCCTCCTGACGCGGGTGAACACCGTGAAGCCGACGCCGGACGAGGCGGTCGTCGGCGTCGACGCCGGGATGACGGACCTCCTGCGCCCGGCGATGTACGACGCGTACCACCCGATCCGGAACCTCGGCGGCGCCGAGGGGGAGCCGGCGGTCGACGAGCGGGAGGCAACCCCTGTCACGGTCGCCGGACCTATCTGTGAGACCGGAGATACCCTCGCTAAGGATCGCGCGATCGCCGCGCCGGCCCGCGGGGACCGCCTCGCGGTCGGCGTCGCGGGCGCGTACGGATACGAGATGGCGAGCCAATACAACTCACGACCGCGGCCCGCGGAGGTCGCGCTCGACGACGGATCTGTGACCAC
>Ga0209946_1000081_pt1 | contig 36155 bp, 33 predicted proteins | sample SalPon2_A_H2O_MG_FD_185704 | JGI IMG/M metagenome (GOLD analysis project Ga0209946, IMG submission 185704) | Salt pond water microbial communities from South San Francisco under conditions of wetland restoration - Salt Pond MetaG R2_A_H2O_MG... | ecosystem: Environmental > Aquatic > Non-marine... | reverse complement strand
GAGAGATCAACGAGCGCGTCGAGGAACTGGCGGCCGACCGCGGCGTCTCGATGGCCCAGATCGCGCTGTCGTGGCTGCTCCACAAGGAGTGGGTCGACGCGCCGATCGTCGGCGCGTCGAGGATCGAGCACCTGGAGGACGCCGTCGAGGCCCTGGAGATCGACCTCTCCGAGTCGGACCTCGAGTACCTCGAGGCGCCCTACGAGCCGGTCCCGGTGTCCGGCCACGAGTGAGCGTCGACCCGGATCGCGGGCGAGTGCGTCGATCGACGACGGCCGTGGCGACCCGGGCGCACGACCGCTCCGACGCCCCGGGGACGGTGTCCCGCCGGCTGAGAACCGCCACGCTCGTTATTCCGTGGCACGGCAAATAATGGCGTATGACGGTCGACGAACTCGAATCCTACGGCACAGAACGGATGGACGACGGGGAGATCGATCAACTCCTCTCGAACCGGACGACGGGGGTCTTGGCGCTCCCGGCCGAGGGCGCGCCGAGCATGCGCCCGCTGTCGTTTCACTTCGACGGCGATTCGGCACTGTATTTCCTGTACGTCGTCGGCGAGGAGAGCCGGAAGGCCGAACTGAGCGACCGGGCGGACGCCGCCCAGTTTCTCGTCTACAGCATGGAGACCCCGTTCAACTGGCGGAGCGTCCTGCTGACGGGATCGATCAGCCGGGTCCCCGAGGACGGAGCCGACACCGCCGCAGAGGTCATGACGGCGGAGCGTCCCGACCTCTTCGAGCGCGCGCTGGCGGCCGAGGCAACCGACCTGTATCGCTTCGACGTCGAGGGGCGGACCGGGATCAAGCATCTCGGCCTCCCGCCGGAGCTGGAGGACGGCGGCGACGACGCGGCGGAGTGACCCCGATCGGCCCCTCCCCGACGGCCGCCCGGTCGAGCTCCCGCCCGGCCGCCCGGCGGAGCGCGCCCGCGACCCCGAATCACATCTCGAGACTCGTCCCGACCCCGTCGACTCGCGGGGCTCGCTTCCGGTACCGACACCCCGAGAAGGCAGGGGGTCCGAGATCGGATATGCGCTCGCTTCTGTCGATGCGGTGGCGGGACCTGCTGTTCGCCCACTGGCCCGTCGACCCCGAGACGATCGAGCGGGCCCTCCCCGAGGGCCTCTCGGTCGACACCTACGAGGGCGACGCCTACCTCGGGGTCGTCCCGTTCGTCATGGACGACGTCCGGCCGCGAGGCTCGCCGGTGGGGCTCTCCTTCGCCGAATTGAACCTCCGGACCTACGTCGCGGCCGACGGGCACCCCGGCGTCTACTTCTTCAATCTCGACGCCGACGACCGCGTCGGCGTCCGCCTCGCGCGGTCGCTGTTCCGGCTCCCCTACTACCGCGCGTCGATGACCGTCGGGACGCGCGGCGAGGGGCGCGACCGCGAGGTCACGTTCAGGAGCCGCCGGCTGACGAAGGATGCACCCTCGGCGCGGTTCGGAGCGACGTACGGACCCGAGGGGGCCTTCTCGGGGCCGGAGCCGGGGTCGCTCGAGGCGTTCCTCACCGAGCGCTACCGGTTCTACACCGCGGACGAGGGCGGCCGGCTCTACCGCGGCGACATCGACCACGACCCGTGGCGGCTCGCGCCGGCGTGGGCCCGGGTCCGCGCGAACACGCTGTTTCGGGCCAACGGGTTCGACCACCCGGAGGGGGACCCCGTCCTCCACGCCGCGGCCCCGATAGACGTCACCGCCGGACGGATCCGTCGGATCGGCGCGCACGATTCAGCGTGAGGGAGCACAGCACGTCCCCGACCGACACCGCTTATAAATACGTCGCGCTCCCAGTGTCCACCGATGGACGATACCGACGGCGACCGGACGGGGCGGAGCCCGTTCGGCGAGGAGACCACGCCGGCGATACGACGCATCGAGGACGCGTCGGCACCCGAGTCGACGGTGCCGGACGTCGAGGCGCTGACCGGGGATCCCCAGACGCTCGAACCGGCGATACAGGGCGTCTGGGTGATCCAGTCGGCGATATCGGCGGCGGTTTTGGGAATCATCGCCGCAGTCATCTTTTCGGTCGTTTCGCCCGGCGGTGCCTGGGTCGGCGGCGTCGTGTTCGCCGTCGCCGCCGGCCTCGGGATCGTCTTCTCGCTTCTGAAATACCGCATCTGGATGTACCAAGTGCGCGACGACTCGCTGTACCTCCGGCGTGGCGTGCTCACCCGCGTGAACACCGTTGCGCCGTACGTCAGGATCCAGCACGTCGACACCCGTCGCGGCCCCGTCGAACGCGTGTTCGGGCTCGCGACGACCGTCGTCTACACGGCCGGGTCGCGCGGCGCCGACGTCTCGATCCCCGGTCTGACGCCCGAGCGAGCCGACGACCTCCAGACCCGGTTGAAACACCTCGCCATCGCCGCCGAAGGTGACGACGCAGTCTGATGAAGCTCGATCCGCTCTCCATCCCGGTCCGGGCCGGCGAATCGGTCGTCAGGCTCGCGTGGCTCCTGGTGTTCGTCCTCGTCGGGTCGCCCGCGTTGGGCGGGGCCTCGGGGATCGGTGTGGCCGTCGTGGGGTGGTTCGTGATCGCGCTCGCCTACCAGTTGATCTACTACCAGCGCTTCGAGTACGACCTCTCTGAGGACACGTTGGACATCGCCTCCGGCGTCGTTTCGCGGCGCAACCGCGAGATACCGGTCGGGCGGGTCCAAAACGTCGACATCAGCCGCAACGTCGTCCAGCGCGCGCTCGGGGTCGCACAGATCAACCTCGAGACGGCCGGCGGCTCCTCGACCGAGGCGTCGCTGCGATACGTGAGCCTCGAGGAGGCGAAACGGCTCCAATCGGAGATCGGCCGGCTGAAACGGGGGGCGGTGTCGGCGAGGACGGCCGATCCGGAGCCCGAACGGGAGCTGTTCGCGGTCACGAGAAAGGAGCTCGTCCTCTTGGGGATCATCGGGATCGACCTCCGGCTGTTGTCGTTCGTCACGGTCCTGTTGCCGGTGATCTCGCCGTCGCTCCGCGAGCGGTTCGCCGATCCGCTCGTCGGCCTGGCTGTGACCGCGCCGCTGGCGGCCGTCGCCGTCGTCGGCGTCGCGGCGCTGATAAGCGGCGCGATCGCGCTGACCAGTTACTACGGGTTCCGGCTGGCCAGGCGGAACGACGAGCTCCTCTACGAACGCGGGCTCTTACAGCGCTTCAGCGGGACGATCCCGCTCGAGAAGGTACAGACGCTGACGATCTCGGAGAACTTCCTCGCCCGGCGGCTCGGCTACGCCTCCCTGGCGGTCGAGACCGCCGGCTACGCGCCGAGCGACGAGGGTTCGGAGTCCGCGATTCCGCTGGCCGATCGCGGCCGGGTGGTCGACCTCGCGCGATCCATCGAGGCGTTCGACGGGATCGAGTTCGAACGGCCGCCGAAGCGCGCCCGGGAGCGATACGCCGTCCGCTACAGCGTCGTGGCGGCGCTGGCGGTCGGGGCCGCCTTCGCGGCCGATCGCTACACCGGGCTCACGTTCGCGTGGTACGTGGCGCTCGCGCTGTTGCCGCTGGCGCTCGTCGGGGCTCACCTCAAGTGGCTGCACCTCGGGTACGACATCCAATCGGACTACGTCGTCCTCCGGGAGGGGTTTTGGACCCGAACGACGACGGTCGTCCCCTACTACCGGGTCCAGACCGTCCTCGACTCCCAGACTGTGTTCCAGCGGCGGCGCGGCCTCGCCTCGCTCGTCGTCGACACCGCCGGCTCCAGCGGGCTGACGAACAGACAACCACGGGCGCTCGACATCGACGCGGAGCGGGCGGCCGACCTCCGCGAAACGGTCGCGGATCGGCTCCAGACCGCGGTACAGCGGCGACGAAGCGACCGACGCCGCGAACGGCTCCGGTCGATCGAGGCCGAACTCGACGAGGTTCCGATCGATCCGGCGTGACCGGCGGCACCGTTTTGTGGGCGGCTCCCCACGAGCCGGTATGGCACGCGACGTCAGACACGACGCCGACGGTCCCGCGGTGTTCGACGCCGAGGACCTCGGCGACGACGGAAAGCTCTACGTCTGCCGGTGTGGCCTCTCCGAGGGCGCGCTCTGTGACGGCTCCCACAACGCGACGGCCGACGAGGCCGAGGGCACCGTTTATAAGTACGAGGACGACGATCCCGACGGCGAGCGCCGGGTCCTCGACCGGGGGCGGACGGATATTTAAGTCGATCCGACGCCTACCGCGGGCATGGACTACGAGGGCGCGGTGTTGGATCTCGACGGCACCGTCTACCGCGGCGAGGAACCCATCCCGGGGTCGATCGAGGCGGTCGGGCGCCTCCGGGCGGCCGGGATCGACCCGCTGTTCTTCTCGAACAACCCGACGAAGTCCCGGGAGGCGTACGCCGAGCGCCTCTCGGGGTACGGACTGGACGTCGAGCCCGAGGCGGTCCTCTCGGCCGGCACCGTCACGACGCGGTATCTCGCCGCCGAGCACGCCGACGATACGGTCTTTCTGATCGGCGACGACGGCCTCCGCGCGCAGTTCGAGGCCGAAGGTGTCGACCTCGCGACGGACCCGACTGAGGCGGACGTCCTCGTCGCCTCCTGGACGCAGGCGTTCGAGTACGACGACATGGTGGCGGGTTACGAGGCGCTGCGGTCCGGGGCGACCTTCTACGGCACCGACCCCGACCGACTGATTCCGGCCGCCGAAGGGATGACCCCTGGGTCGGGGGCGATCGTCAACGCCGTCGGCGGCCCGCTGGAGCGCGACCCCGAGAAGACGCTCGGCAAACCGTCGGCGGAGGCCCGTCGGGCCGCCCTCGACGCCCTTGGCTGTCCGGCCGAGCGGTGTTTCGTCGTCGGCGACCGCCTGAACACCGACGTCGAACTCGGCGAACGGGCGGGGATGACGACCGTGTTGGTCCGGACCGGCGTCGCGACGGACGACGACGTCGCCACGAGCGACGTCCAGCCGGATTACGTCGTCGACTCGCTGGCGGACGTCCCGGCGGCGCTCGGGCTCGATCGGATTTAAATAGGAATTATAAGACGCCCATCTCGCCGAGCCGTTCGGGCAGGTACGTATCGGTGACGAAGTCCAGCCCGCGGGAGGCGAGCGCCTGCTGTTCGGCCTTCTTGCCGATGTCGAGTTGGAGTTCGATCTGTTCGGTCCAGTAGTCGTCCTGGAACCGCGGGTCCTCGAGTTCGCTCTCGAGGGCGTTGACGTCGGAGTCACTGAGCGGATCGGTCGGCAGTTCGTAGTTGACGATGTCGACGGGCTGGATGCCGACGTACTCCGCCTCGGGCGTCGCCAGGTACTCCGAGAGGTGCGCGGACTTGATCGAACCGTAGGCGACGGAGGCGTAGATCCGATAGGACCACGGATCGCCGTCGCAGAAGACGACGGTCGGCAGGTCGAGTTCGTCGTTGAGCCGCTTGGTGATCCGGCGGGTCGCTCTCGCCGGTTGGCCCTTCAGGTGGACGACGATGACGTTGTACGCCTCGTCGAAGCCGTTCTCGACGAGCCGATCGCGCATCCCGCCGGTCTCGACGCACAGCACGAAGTCGGCGTCGTGATCGAGGAACTCGATCGTGTCGGGGTTGTTCGGGATCTGATACCCGCCTTCGCCGACGTCCTCCTGGCAGTGGATCTTCCGTTCGCCCCGCCGGGTCTGCTCGCGGAGGTACAGCGGCCCCATGATCGTCGCGCCGGACTCCTCGGGGCGCATGTGGAAGTCCTCGCGGGTCACCCCGCTGACGATCTCTAAGTCCTCGACGAGTTGGTTGGACTCGTCCTGGCCGGTGAACTGGGCGCGTTCTTGATCCCACGACTCCGAGAGGTAGTACAGCTCCCGCAGCGTCGAGGAACGCCCCTGATCGAGTTGGTCGGCGAGGAACTCGATCGTGTAGATCGCTTTCAGGAGCTTCTGTGCGCCCCGGACGCTGTTGGCCGACCGGGTCGACGTCCGATCCCCGTACACCCAGACGTCCGCGTCCTCGTCGAAGACGATGTTGCTCTTCGTCCGGGTCGGGATCTCCATCTCGGGGACGCTCCCGTCGGCGAACTGGTCGTAGAACTCGCTGGCGAGGTCGATGAGTCGCTCGCGGGCGAGGTCGTCTTTCACGTCTGCGTCCGTGTCGGCGTCTGAATCCGTGCTCATGTTATGCGTTGATGGTGAGTTTTTCGGCCTCGACGCCGTCGACGGAGACGTCGAAACTCGCGTCGTCGTCGATCCCGTACTCGAGCGTCGCGCTCGCGCCGCTTTCGACCGTCGGCGACCACTTCAGGAACCACTCGCCGTCCATCTCGACGACCGTCGCCCCGTCCGGATCGCCGGGATCGCTCGTGACGATCTCCGTGATCTCCGGGGAGACGTTCGTGCTCCCGTGGTTGTGGACCGACAGCCGGACCGTCGATCCCTCGACGGTCCGCTCGACGAGGACGTTGTTCATGATCCGAGCCAGCGAGTCCTCGACGTCGAGCGGTTCGCGCCCGGTCACCTCCGAGAGCTTCCCGGCCATCTCCGGGAGGATGTCGGCGATGACGTCCTGTTTGCGCCGCCGCTTCTCCAGGGAGCGTTGCGTTTTCAGGTGGGACTGGAGGTCCCGGCCGGCCTCCTGGAGGGCGAGTCTGAGTTCGTCCTCGATCTCGGGGATGTTCGCGACGGCGTCCTTCGACTCGCTGGTGAAGGGGACGCTCGTCGAGGCGACGTGAACCATGATCACCGCCGACCCGCCCGGCATCCCGGAGCCGCCGGGCTGGTCGAGGCCGTAGTTGCGCCAGTTGACGTTCTTCAACACGTCGACGGTCGCACACGCCCCGCGCTGGTAGACGAGCGGGACCCGGTTGGCGAACCGGAGCAGCTCCACCGAGCCGTCGGCCTCGATCTCGCCGCCGTAGGCGATCCCGACCTCGACGACGAAAGGGTCGCCGCCGTGAACCGCCGCGTCGCGCGTCACGGCGGTGTAGAAGTCGGCGTCGTACTCCTTGCGTAACCCGGCGAGGACGAGGTCCTCGGAGATCGGCGCCAGACAGTCCGTCGGCGGCGCGAGGATGTCGGTCTCGCGCATCGCCTCCAGAAACCGGGCGGCGACGTCGCGGTCCTCGGCCACGGATCGGACCTTCGGGGGCTCCTCGTCGACGGTCACCGCGTGCGACCAGATCGCGTCGACCACGTTCTCGCGGGCCGTCTCCCCGAACGTCGCGCCGTCGTACTCCTCGGTCGCGTCGGCGGCCCGGTCGACGAACTCCCGGAGCTGTGCGCGGGTGATCCGGTTGCGGGCGTCCTCCTGGTCGTCGAACTTGTCCGCCAGCCGGCCCGAAAGCCCCTCGATCGCCGCGTCGTCCTTGCGGCTCGTCGTCGCGTCGTCGACGAGCCGGTAACAGTCCGCGGCTCGATCGACGGTGATTTCCCCCCACGCGGCGTCGACGGCGTTCTCCCGGACCGTCGACCCGAACGTCTCGTCGAACTCCGTTTCGATCCCGTCGGCGCGTTCCTCGACGAGGTCGGCGAGTTCGGGGTAGGCGATCCGCTCGCGCCCGCCGACGTCGTCGGCGACGCGTTCGGCGAAGGCCGCGGTGGCGGCCGCCGTCTTGTTCGCGACGGCGCCCTCGACGGCCGACTCGACGTCGGCGTCGACGGCCGGCCCCGGCGGGCGCCACGCCACCGCCCGTCCGAAGTGTCTGTCCCGGAAGTTGTCGAGGACGCTCCCGGCGGTCTTGGCCCCGACGCGGGTGAACTCCCCCTGGAGGAACCCCGACAGCGAGTACGACTCCGTCGAGTCGAGCATCTTCAGGAGCGTTCCGAGCTCGACCCCGTGGGGGTGGGGTCTGATCTCCTCGGTCTCGGGCGGCAACTCGTCGGTCGCGCGCTCGGATTTGAACGAGCCGTCGGGCTCGTGGAACTCGATCCTGGCGTGGGGGTTGACGACCGCGGTGTATTTGACGTAGTTGCGGAGCTGTTTTCGCGCCCGCATGTTCCCCTCCATCTCCACCTCGATCCGGGTGCCGTGGGGGCGCTCCCAGCTCGTCGCCTCGTCGGCGTCGATCTCCGGTTCGTTGGTGTCCGTGTCGATCGTGAGCTCGAAGTAGCGCGCGCCGTCGCCGTTTTCGGTCTTGGACGTGATCTTCGCCGGCTTCCCGGAAGTGAGCTGAGCGTACAGTACAGCCGCTGAGATCCCTATTCCTTGCTGACCGCGGCTGTTTTTGACGCTCATCGCCCCGTCGTTCACGACGACGAAGTTTTCGTCGTCCCCGCGTGCTCCGGGAACTGAGATGTCGTAGACGTGATCCGGCGGCTCGGTCTCCTCGACCGTCCGAACCGGGAGCAAGCACATATCCGAGTCCGTGAACCCCTGGAGATTCTGGACGGTCTCCCACAGCACCTCGAGCCGATCGGTCGGCCGATGTGCCTCGTCGAGTAGTCCGTACTCCTCGAGTCGGTGTACGTAGCGGGGCTTCTCGACGCGTTCCCCGGACAGTGCCCGCTCGATGAGCTGCTGGTAGACCGCCGCGTGTTCGCGGCTCGAACCGAGGCCGGCACCCATCAATAGCGCGGGGACAGTATCGGGTACCGTCTCGTAGGACGTTTTGGCGACCCGAACGTCGTCGAGTAGTGCGGTCGGAATCCGGTCGTAGCGCTGTGCCCGGGTCTCGGTGGTCGTCTCGAATACGCCACCGATATCGGTGTCCTCGCCGTAGACCTTCGTGAGGTATCGCTCGCTCGGCTCGTCGGCGTATCCCCCGGACCGCTTGGATTCCGTGCTCGCAACGACGCCCTGCATGTTCCAGAGCACGGACAGCTGTCGGGCGAGCGTTTCGCTCGTCGTCGTGTGGGAGAGTTCGTTTCCGGGGTACGCGTCCGACCCGTCACCCTGGTACAATGCCGCGATGAGCCGCTGTTGGTGTTCGGCCGACATCCGGAAGACGAACTCGGGGAGACGTTTATTTCGGGCCGCATCACCGCACGTCGCTTTCAGGAACAACGCCAGCGGCGAACCGAACGCTTTCACCCGAGTGGAGTTTCGTTCCCGTTCGACTGTCGTCGACGACCCCGTGATCGCCGCGATGGCCTCCTCGGTCGCTTCGATCAGTTCGGATTCGTGCATTCCGAAGGTGAAACCGACCTGTCTCGGCCCGGCGTGGCCCTCGGATACGTAGTGGGCGAGCAGTTCGACGAACGATTCATCGACCGGAATCGTGACGGGAACCGCTGTCGCCTCGCCGCCGACCTGATACGTTTTGAACCGACAGTCGCGGGCTCTCTTCTCCCAGCCGAGATCGAGCACCGTCTCGGCAGGGAGGTATCCTTTCTCGATGTAGTTGTTCTCGAAGCTGTCGCGGAGAACGTCGACACCGTTGTACCGGTAATAGGATCGCTTCCGGGAGCTATCCGGTGACGGTTTCTTCCGTATCGTCTCGCCGGAGCGGATCTCGGCCAGCGTCTCATCGTCGAACCCGTACACGTACACCCGACGATCTTCGAGTTCCTCGATCGGGATGTGTTTGAGGAGGTTGATCTCCTCGACCGGTTCGTCCGTTCCCGGGAGCGACTGAGGTGCCAGGACCGTATCGCCGGGTTCGAGATCGCTCGCCTCGATCTCTTTCGTGTTCCCGTCTTTCGTCACCCCGAAAAGGCTGTGATTGCCGGTCACCTCGACGCTCCGTCCACGGCTCGTGGTGATCCGGAACGTCCGCTCGCGCGTCCGATGCCGGATCGCGTGTGTTGCCGCCTGCCACGACGTTTCGTGTGTTTTCCTGTCGAACGACGGAACCTCGATATCGTCCGGGAGAGGCGCTGTCGCGTCCTCGTCCTCGTCGTCGGGCGGAAGATACGCATCGCACAACACGCCGATCGGTACCGTCTCGACCTCGCCATCGCGCCGCACCAGAACCTGCTGGTCCGGCGTTAGCGACTGCTTGCGTGCGTGAAACCGCGACCCGTACAGCAGTTTCCCGAACACCTTCGGGACCTGCTCTCTGGTGATCCCGGGGCCGTTGTCCTCGACGACGAGCCGGTAGTAGCCGCCGACCTCCTCGATCTCGACGTAGATGTCCGGCAGGATCCCGGCCTCCTCGGTGGCGTCGAGGGCGTTGTCGACCGCCTCCTTGACCGCGGTGACGAGCGCCTTCGCGTCGCTGTCGAAGCCGAGCATCTGCTTGTTCTTCTCGAAGAACTCGGCGATGGAGATGGAGCGCTGGTTCTCGGCGAGCTCCTCGGCGACCGCGCCGCCGCCCTCGCCGAGTTCCGACTGGTACGAAGTCATCTACCGGGAGCTAAACCTCCCGGAACGTAAAACCCCGTCGGGACCGCGGTGAAAGTGAAGCGTTCGGGGCGGACGTGGGACCGGGGACGCGAGTGGTGAGAACGGTTATCGCTCGTCGTCCCCGTCCCGGTCGTCGGCGACGCCCCCGGAGAGCATCCGTTTGAGCGCGGCCACCCCCTCCGCCCGCGTCGCCCCCTTCGAGAGGCGAACGCCCGCGAAGGTCCCGACGTCGGACTCCTCGCGGGGGGTGCCGAGGTGGTCCATGTGGTACGCCAGGCGGACGAGCCACGCGGTCGGGAGCGTGAAGGCGACGAAGGCCACGGCGGTACCGACCGCGGAGAGTCCCGCCGCTCCCGCGGCGATGCCGGCGACGACGTAGGCGAACGAGACGACGACTAAGAGCACCGTCGCGGTGACGAGGATGTCGTTGACGGCGATCACCTGGGCGTTGTACTCGATCCAGCGGCCGTAACTCCGCAGCAGTTGGGTCTCGAACGCGTCGGTGTCCCCCTGGATGGAGCGTTCGATGTCGTCGGCGTCGAGGCCGCCCCGGAGGTTCGAGGCAGTGTAGGTGACGCCCGCGAGCGCCGTCGACACGAAGAGCAACGCGGCGCCGACGGCGGTGAAGACGTTGAAGAACGACGCCGCATCGAAGGGCGTCTGGACGAGCACCGTCGCGCCGGTGACGACGATACCGATCAAGAGCAGGTTCGCCTTCAGGATCTCGACGGCCTTGTTGTCGATCTCCTGTATGCGTGCGACCTGGTACTCGAAGGTCGTCCGGGTCTCCTCGCGGGCCAACGCGAGCGTCTCCCCGTCGGCTTTCGCGGGGTCGGAACCGCCGTCGGTCACACCGGGGTTACTCCGGGGACGTATTTAAGCGTCGGGGCGGCGGGAGGCCGTTTCGCGATCGGGTCGCAGGTGGCACTCGGTGTTCCGCCCGCGCGCGTGCGAGGGCTTTATACCTGCCGCGTTATAAGAACGGATAGTATCAGATGTCTCAGAATAGTGAATACAGCGCCGGGCAGATACAGGTGCTGGAAGGGTTAGAAGCCGTCCAGAAGCGTCCGGCGATGTACATCGGCTCGACGGACGGACGCGGCCTCCATCATCTCGTCTACGAGGTCGTGGACAACTCCATCGACGAGGCGCTGGCCGGGCACTGCGACACCATCGAGGTGCGCATCAACGAGGACGGGTCGGTGACCGTCGCCGACGACGGGCGCGGGATCCCCGTCGACACCCACGAGGAGTACGACCGCCCCGCCGTGGAAGTCATCATGACGGTCCTCCACGCGGGCGGGAAGTTCGACAGCAAGTCCTATCAGGTCTCCGGCGGCCTCCACGGCGTCGGCGTCTCCGTCGTCAACGCGCTCTCGAAGTGGCTCGAGGTGGAGATCAAACGCGACGGCGCGGTCTGGCGACACCGCTTCGACCACGGCGAACCGGAAGCGGACATAGAGCGGGCCCGGGATATGGACCCGGGCGAGGGGACCGGCACCGAGATCCGCTTTTGGCCCGACGACGGGATCTTCGAGACGACCGACTTCGAGTACTCGACGCTGGAGTCGCGGCTCAGAGAACTGGCCTTCCTGAACCCCGGCGTCGAGATTGCCCTCCGCGACGAGCGGTCCGAGGGGGGTGCCGAGTCGGTCTTCGAGTACGAGGGGGGCATCCGTGAGTTCGTCGCCTACCTCAACGAGACGCGGGAGGTGCTCCACGACGACGTCGTCTACGTCGAGGACGACGCCGACGACATCCACGTCGAGATAGCGATACAGGCGACGGCGGGCGTCCAGGGGTCGATCCACGCATTCGCGAACAACATCAACACCCGGGAGGGCGGGACGCACCTGACTGGGTTCAAAACCGCGCTCACGCGCGTCATAAACGACTACGCGGGCTCGAACGATCTGCTCTCGGACCTCGACGGCACGCTCAAGGGAGAGGACATCCGCGAGGGGCTGACCGCCGTCATCTCGGTCAAACACCCCGACCCGCAGTTCGAGGGCCAGACGAAGACGAAACTCGGCAACAGCGACGTCCGCGGGATCGTCGAGGGGGCCGTCCACGAGGAACTCGCGACGTACCTGGGGGAACACCCCGACACCGCCGAGGCCATCGTCTCGAAGGCCGTCGAGGCCGCGAAGGCGCGCAAGGCGGCGAAGAAGGCCGAGGAACTGACGCGCCGGAAGTCCGCGCTCGAATCGACCTCCCTGCCCGGAAAGCTCGCCGACTGTCGGGAGCGAAACCCCGAGGACGCCGAACTGTTCATCACCGAGGGCGACAGCGCCGGCGGGAGCGCAAAGCAGGGCCGCAACCCCGAGTTCCAGGCGATCCTCCCGATCCGCGGGAAGATCCTGAACGTCGAGAAACACCGCCTCGACCGCATCCTCGAGAACAACGAGATCCGGAACCTGATCACGGCGATCGGGACGGGGATCGGCGAGGAGTTCGACATCGGGGAGGCGCGGTATCACAAGGTCATCCTCCTGTGCGACGCGGACGTCGACGGCGCGCACATCCGGACGCTACTTTTGACCTTCCTCTATCGGCACATGACACCGCTCATCGAGGCGGGCTACGTCTACGCCGCCCAACCGCCGCTGTACCGGATCCGCTACAAGGGCGAGACCTACGACGCGATGACCGAGGCCGAACGCGAGGAGATCGTCGCGGAGGTCTGCAACGGCCAGCCGGATCAAGTCCAGCGGTTCAAGGGGCTCGGCGAGATGAACCCCGAACAGCTCTGGGAGACCACGATGGACCCCGACAACCGGATCCTCAAGCGGATCACCGTCGAGGACGCGGCGGCGGCCGACCGGATGTTCAGCGTGTTGATGGGTGACGCCGTCGGCCCGCGAAAGCAGTTCATCAAAGACCACGCCGAGGAGGCGGAGTGGATCGACATATGAGCTCCGAGGCCCCCGACGCGCCGGACGTTCCGGCCGACAAGGTAGAGCCCGTCCGCATCGAGGACGAGATGGAGCAGTCCTACATCGACTACGCGATGAGCGTCATCGTCGGGCGCGCGCTGCCCGACGCCCGCGACGGCCTCAAGCCCGTCCAGCGGCGCATCCTCTATGCGATGGACGAGATGGGCGTCACCTCCCGCTCGGGCCACCGGAAGTCCTCCTCGATCGTCGGCGACACGATGGGGAACTACCACCCACACGGCGACTCGGCGATCTACGACGCCCTCGCGCGGATGGCACAGGACTTCTCGTTGCGATACCCCCTCGTCGACGGCCAGGGGAACTTCGGCTCCGTCGACGGCGACCCGCCCGCCGCGATGCGGTACACCGAGGCGCGGATGGCCCCCATCGCCGAGGAGTTGCTCGCCGACATCGACAAGGACACCGTCGACTTCGCGCCGAACTACGACGACCGCCTGACCGAGCCGGCGGTGTTGCCGGCGGCGATCCCGAACCTGCTCGTCAACGGCGCCTCGGGGATCGCGGTCGGGATGTCGACCAATCTCCCGCCGCACAACCTCGGGGAGGTGATCGACGCCGCGATCCACGTCATCGACCATCCCGACTGCTCCGTGGCCGAGTTGATCGACACGCCCGACTCGGACGGGTACATAAAGGGTCCCGACTTCCCGACCGGCGCGAAGATCGTCAACCGCGAGGGGCTGTGGGACGCCTACACGGAGGGTCGCGGCCGCCTCCGGGTCCGGGCGGAGATGGAGACCGAGTACGACGAGACGGGTAACGATCGGATCGTCATCACCGAACTACCCTACCAACAGAACAAGGCCCGACGGATCGAACGCATCGCCGACGACGTCGGGGAGGGCAAGATCGAGGGGATCCGCGACATCCGCGACGAGTCCGACCGGAACGGCGTCCGCGTCGTCGTCGAGTGCAAGCGGGGCGCGAACGCCGACGTGGTCCGGAACCAACTGCTCGAACACCACCTCGAGAACACCTTCTCGGTGATCTCGCTCGCGCTGGTCGACGACCAACCCCGGATACTAAACCTGAAGGAACTCCTCGAGGCGTTCGTCGAGCACCGTCGCGAGGTCGTCCGCCGTCGCTCGCAGTTCGAACTCGGCGAGGCGGAGGACCGCGCCCACATCCTCGAGGGGCGGCTCACGGCGCTGGACAACGTCGAGCACGTCGTCGACCTCGTCCGCGAGAGCGAGGATCGCGACGCGGCGATGGCGGGGCTTCGCGAGGCGTACGACCTCTCGGAGGCGCAGGCCGAACACATCGTCCGGATGCAGCTCGGCTCGCTCACGTCGATGGAGGCCGGCGAGATCGAGGCGGAGTATCGGGACGTCCAAGCCGAAATCGAACGGCTCGAGACGATCCTGAGCGACGAGAGCGAGTTATTGGGCGTCATCAAAGAGGAACTCGAGGCGGTCAAGGCGTCCTACGACGACGAGCGCCGGACGGGGATCGTCGAGGACGCCGGCGCCGTCACGCGAGAGGACCTCATCGCCGAGGAGGAGGTCGTCGTCGCGGTCTCGGAGGACGACTACGTCAAGCGGATGTCGCTCTCGGAGTTCGATCCCCAACACCGCGGCGGCAAGGGGATCATCGGCTCGCGCCCGAAGGCGGGCGATCGGGTCTCGACGGTCTTCACCGCCTCGACGCACGATTACCTGCTGTGTTTCACCAACCGGGGCCAGGTCTACCGCCTGAAGGTGTTCGAGTTGCCCGAGATGGGCCGGACCGCCCGGGGGACCTCGGCGGTCAACATCGTCGATCTCGACGACGGCGAGGAGATCACCGCGGTCGTCAACACCGACGACGTCGACGAGGGGTACCTCGCGATGGCGACGAAAGACGGCTACGTCAAGCGAACCGAGGTCTCGGCGTTCGAGAACGTCCACTCGGGCGGCATCCGCGCGCTCACGCTCGAACCCGAGGACTCCCTCGTCGACGTGGAGGTCACCGCCGGCGACGGCGACCTCCTGCTCGGCACCCGCGAGGGGATGACCATCCGTTTCGACGAGGAGGACGCCCGTCCGATGGGTCGGTCGGCCCGCGGCGTCAACGGCATCAAACTCGAAGGCGACGACCGGGTGGCCGGTCTCGTCGCCGCCGATTCCGACGACGACCGCGACCTCCTGACGGTGACGAAGAACGGCTACGGCAAGCGGACGCCGCTGTCGGAGTACCGCCAACAATCGAGATACGGGAAGGGCCTCATCGACATCAAGACCGACGAGCGGAACGGCCCCGTCTGCTCGATCAACGCCGTCTCCGAGGGCGACGGACTCGTCATTATGAGCGAATCCGGACAGATAATGCGAACCCACGTCGACGAGGTGTCGAAGGTGAGCCGGAACACCAAAGGCGTCGTCGTGATGCGCCTCGACGAGGACGACCGCGTCGCGGGCGTGGACGTGGTCCCCACCGAGGGACGCGACGGCGGACCCGAGGCGGACGACGCGAGCGACGGCGGGTCCGAAGCGGTCGACGGGCACGACGACGCCGAACCGGACGACGAGTAGCCGCGGCCGCCGGCTGGAGTAGCAACCGTTTTTGTGTTCGCGGCGATAACGTGTCCGTATGAGCGGCGATCCCACCGACGAGGAACTACAGGAACTCCGCGAGGAGAAGATGGAACAGCTCAAGGAACGACAGGGCGACGGGGAGGCCGAGGCCGCGGAGGCCCAACGACAGCAGGCCGACGCCCAGAAGAAGGCGATGCTCCGGAAGGCGCTGACCGACGGGGCCAGAAAGCGGCTCAACACGGTCCAGATGTCGAAACCGCAGTTCGGCGAGAAGGTCGAACAGCAGATAGTCGCCCTGGCGCAGAGCGGCCGGCTGAACGGCAAGATCGACGAGGACAAGATGAAGGAACTGCTCCAGGAGATGAAGCCCGAATCGAAGAGCTTCGACATCCAGCGTCGGTGATGGAGTGCGGACTGCTGTTCAGCGCCGGGAAGGACTCCTCGCTGTCGGCGCTACTCTTAGAGGAGTTCTACGACGTCACGCTCGTGACAGCTACCTTCGGCATCACCGACGACTGGACGCACGCCCGCGACGCCGCGGGGGCGCTCGGCTTTCCCTTCGAGCGCGTCGAACTGTCCGAGGACGTCGCCAGGGAGGCGACAGACCGGATGCGCGAGGACGGGTTCCCGCGGGCCGGCATCCAGGCGGTCCACGAGGCCGCCCTGGAGGCGGTCGCCGACAGGTACGACGTCGTCGCGGACGGAACGCGCCGCGACGACCGCGTCCCGACCATCTCCCGGGCGGTCGCCCAGAGCCTCGAGGACCGACACGGCGTCGACTACGTCGCCCCGCTTTCGGGGTTCGGCCGGGGCGCGATCGACCGCCTCGTCGAAACGCGTCTGGCGGTCGAGTCCGGCCCGAGCGAATCGATCAAGAAGGGCGACTACGAGACCGAACTGCGCGCGTTGATCGAGGCGCGGTGGGGTGTCGGGACGGTCGCCGAGGTCTTCCCCGAGCACGAACAGACGCGGGTCGTCGGGCGAAGCTGATCGCCCGACGCCGTCGACATACACCTTTTTGTCGTGGCGTCGCATACCACGCCATATGAAGTTCGCCATAGTCGGCTACGGTCGCGTCGGGGCCCGGACAGCGGACATCCTCTCCTCGGAGGGCCACGACGTCGTGATCGTCGAGTCGGTCGCGGAGAAGGCGCGGACGGCCGAGGAGGCCGGCCACGAGGTCGTCGAGGGGGACGGCGAGGACGAACGAGTGCTGGACGACGTCGGTCTCGACGATACGGACGCGCTCGCGGCGCTCACCGGCGATCTGAACGTCAACTTCACCGCCTGCATGATCGCCAACGGCCACGACTGTCGGACGGTGCTCCGGATCGACGAGGACTACCGCGAGGAGATCTACCGGAAGTACGCCGCCGACGTCGACGAGGTCGTCTACCCCGAGCGGATGGGTGCCGCGGGGGCCAAGACGGCCCTCCTGGGTGGCGATCTAAACGTCCTCGGCGACCTGACCGAACACCTCACCGCGACGAGTCTCGACATCCCCGAGGGGTCGCCGGCCGTCGGCCGCCGCGTCGTCGACATCGATCTGCCGGGCGACGCCCGGGTGTACGCCCACGGCCGCCGCCGGGAACCGATGACGATTCCGCTCCCGCAGACGGAGATCGAACCCGGCGATCAGGTGGCGCTCGTCGCCGAACAGGTCGACCTCGACGAGATCCGGTCCGTCCTGCACGGCTAGGTCGGCCCCCGAGACGCGGGTGCCGTCCGACCAGCCGCGTCAGTCAGTCGTCCGCCCGGCCGCGTCAGCCGTCCAGCCGCGCCCGACAGACGAACGTCTCGGTCCTCGAAACGGCGTGATCGACGACGAACCCGCCCTCCCCCAGCGCCGACACCGCGTGCCCGAGGCCGTGACGCTCCTCGAGCGGCGGGCCGTCCGCGCCGCGGCCGTTCCGGGTCCAATCGACGATAACGATCCGGCCGCCCGGGCCGAGGACGCGGGCGATCTCCTCGATCGCCTCGGCCCCGGAGAACTCGTGGTACGTCATGGTGGTGAACGCGGCGTCGAGCGCGCCGTCCTCGAACGGCAACCCGTCGATCGGGGCCGTGACCGTCTGGACGTTGTCCGGGAGGCCCTTCTCCGCGTAGCGTTCGTGCATCGCCGCCTGGACGTCGACGGCGTGGACGGTTCCGGCGTGGGGGGCAACGAGGTCCGTGTAAAACCCGGTCCCGCTCCCGAGGTCCGCGATCGTCTCGGTGGGACCGGCCGACAGGAGCGATAGCAACTCCTCCCCGGAGCACCATCGGTACCGCGACGCGTCGTCGAGGCGCTCTGCGCGCTCCGGATCGAACGTGTGGAAACCCATACGCGACGTAGGGGACGCGCCGGCATAACGGTGGTTGATTCCGGGCGGGAGGGCGGCGCTCGATTCCGACCGACTGCCTCCCGACAGCCCTACCAGTCGTCGTTCCAGGGGCGGTCGATGTCGTCGCGACGTCCGTCGAGGACAGCGAAGCGTTCGCCGCGGCGCTCCTCGAGGAGCGCGAGCAACCGTTCGGCCCATCGCAGTTTCTTCGCCTTCTGTGGGGCGACCGTGGGATCGTCGAAGTCCCACCCGGGGAAGACGAGACGGTCGGCCCCGCAGGCGTCGGCGAGAAACGCCGCCCGGTCGCCGTCGGTGAAGCCGCCGGGGTTACAGACGGGGGGGTTCGGGGCCGCCTGCGTCGTCGGGAGCACGGACTCGAGGGCGAACGTCGGGACGTGGCGGTCGATCGCATCGAGGTTGTCGCCGTGGGCGTGGGCGGCGACGGGGACGCCCTTTCGGGTGAGATCCCGCGCCGTTTCGGGGTTCTTGTCGAGGTCGGTCACCATGCAGTCGACGGCGATCCCGGCGTCGAGACAGACGTCGGCGGCCGTCGAGGCGGCGACCACGCTGTCGGCCCGCCCGGCGAGGGGCAACTCCTCCGGGAGCGTCGGCCCCGCGCCACAGACCGCCACCGTGCCGCCGAGTTCGACGTCGGCGGGTTCGAGCGGGTCGCCGTCGGTGACGAGGTCGGCGAGCAGGTCGCGGGTGCGCTCGTCGCCGGCCCGGTCGTAGCCGAAATCGGCGAGTATCGCGGCGTAGATGGGTTCCCAGTCGGCGTATAGCATCGCCACTACCGTATATAAAGACTGAGCCCGAAGCGCACCAAGGTACCCCTACCCGGATATGCCCTTCGGGCTTCCAGTCGGTCATTCCGGTGCATCTGGCATAAGCTTTCTTGTACTGTAAGCCGCCCGTTTGTCACGCGTCAGACGCTCCCTAGCCCGTCGTAGGCACTTCCTACCGCCTCCACAGCCGGCGTGGGTCCGCCCGCTATTTCGGCGCTCAGGGCCTCGAACCCGGCGGCCGTGCCCGCCAGGAGCAGCCCGTCGCCACGGTAGGCGTCGAGGCCGACGTCGCGGGCCGCACCCGCGAGCGCTGTCGCCGACGCCTCCGGAAGCCGGAACTCGACGACGTGGGTGCTCACCGAGGGACCGTGGTCGCCGTCGTCGCCCTCGGCCCCGATCCGGGCGAGGTGGCGGCCGAACTCCCGGTCGGTCGTCACGTCGAGTACCTCGACGCCGCGGTCGGGGTCGCGGGCCCGCTCCCGCCGGAACTCGTAGCCGACGAGCGCCGCGTCCCGCGTCTCGGCGACGTCGTGGGTCCTGACGACGTGGGCACCGCGCTCGACGGCCATCGACGTCGCCGCGAGCGAGACGGGAAGCGCCCCCTCCGTGTCCCGGCCGGCGACCTCCCGCAAGAAGTTCTTCCGGTTGATCGAGACGAGGATCGGCCGCCCGTGACCGCGGAACTCCCGGAGGCGGTCGAACGTCTCCCGGTCGTCGTCGGTCGTCTTCGACTCGGACCAGCCGCCGAAGGCGGGGTCGACCATCGTCTTCTCCGTGAAGCCGTTCCGTTCGAGGGCGTCGTAGATGTCGTCGACGTCCTCGATCGCTCCCGGGCGTTCGAGGTCCGGCGGCGAGGCCATCTTCGAGACCGCGACGTCGTACTCGGCACACACCGTCGGCATCTCCGGGTCGGCGAACCCGCAGATGTCGTTGACCATCTCGAAGCCGGCGTCGAGGGCTGCCTCGGCGACCTCGTGATAGCGGGTCTCGATCGACCAGACCGCATCCCCCGAGGTCGATTCGAGCGTCTCGACGGCCGTTTCGAGGCGATCCAGTTCCCCCTCGGCCGACAGCACCTCGAAGCGCTTGTTGGCGGATTCGAGCCCGACGTCGACGATGTCGGCGCCCTCGTCGATCAGTTCCTCGTCGACGTAGGCGGCGGCCTCGCCGGGGTCGTCGAAGACGCTCGGGTCGTAGGGCGACTCCTTCGAGACGTTCAACACGCCCATGATCCGGGGCGGGTGCTCGTCGCCGATCGGCAGTCCGGCGGCGTCGACTGTTCGCATACCTCCGATTGGGGCGCTCGTCGCTAAAGCCGACCGATACCGGCACGTCGCGTCGGGGATCGAGCGGCCGTCCGGACGCCCCGACGGATCCGCCTCCGACGACTCGTGGCTCGTCGCCGGTCGAAGGCGTCCTGACGACGACTACCGGTCGAACGTCCCGACGAAACTGCGCACGGCGTTTTCGAAGTCGGTCGGGTGTTCCCGGTAGGGGTGGTGGCCGGCGTTGTTCGCGGCGTACAGCCTGACGTCGGGGTTGTGTTGGGCGATCTTGTCGTACAGCGCGGTGCCGCTCCGGAGGGGCATAGTCGGATCGTCGGTGCCCCAGTACAGCAGCGTGGGCATCGTCAGCGCGCCCTCGACGACGATGCGGCGGTTCGTCTCCCACATCGATTCGCGGAGCGACCGTTGCCAGCGGTCCATCTCGGGCGTCTCGCGCTGCCAGTACGGTTCCGCGGGGTCGGATCCGAGCACCGCGGCGGTCTCCATCGCCTTCGGCCGGCGCCGCATGTACGCCCCGGCGCGGACGTACTCCTCGGTGACGTGACCCGTCGAGTACGACAGCGTCTCCTCGAAGTGCCGGAACGTGTCCTCGAGGTACGTCGCCGAATCCGGGTCGTCCGGCTTTCCCGCGTGGAGTCGCTCCCGTCTGTGCTCGTAGCCCGACGCTTCGGGGGCAAGCGTCGCGCTGTTGACGACCGTGAGCGTGTCGACCGATTCGGGGGACCTGACGGCCAGCCTGGCCGCGAGGCCGCCGCCGCGTGACTGCCCACAGAGGTGATACGATCCGACGCCGAGCGTTTCGAGCAGTGCCTCCATGTGTGCCACCTCCGACTCGAAGACGAACGCCTCGGCGCTCGAGGGATTGTCAGTCATCCCGTTCCCGAGGCGGTCGGGAGCGATCACGCGGAACCGCTTCGCGAGGCGCTCGACGTTTCTCGCCCACGTGTTCGCGCTGGCGAACCCGGTCCAGGTCCCGCCGTGCAGGAGGACGAGCGGGTCGCCGCTGCCCTCGTCGTAGTAGCGCGTGCGGACCCCGTCGACGTCGACGAACTCCGCGGTTAGTCCCTCGATCGAGGCGTCGTCCTTCACGTCGTCGTACCCGGTCAGCGGATCGTGTGCCACGCTATATACATACACATATTTCGGGTACTTATGTCCTATCGTGTCGTATTTATCGTTATATACCGACGCATCTCAAACGCGCGGCGCAGGGGGCACTGCTGACAGCCGCTGTACGTCGACCACTGCTCTCCGACCTGACGCTTTGGGGGCGAGCGGCGTCCGAGACCCACGGCTCGAATCCACGTTGCTGGGATCGTACCACGGTGTTAATCAGTACACGATCCGTACGTGAACGCGTATGAACTGCGAGAAGTTCCGGAACGCCGGTGCTCTGTGGGCGATCGGCCAAGGGCTCGTGAGCGCGCTCGTCCCGCAGTTGAGCGTCGCGTTCGTCAAAAAGATGATCGGAAAGAACTTCGAGAACGCCGGGGACCTCGAGGCGAAGCCGGCGTACGTCCGTCAGATCCGCGCGCTCGGTGTCGGCCTGGCCGCGGCGGGCGTCGCCACGCTCGCGATGGACCGCGTCGCCGACCGAACCGACGAGGAGTGATCCGGCCGCCGGTCGATGGGATCGACAACGACCGCCGGAGCCGGCGGTACGGACGGCCCTCGGACGGACGCTCTTATAAATCGCCGAGCCGAACCGGCCGGTAATGGTCGACATCGCCGTCGCCGTCGTCGGAGCCGAAACCCCGGGCAACGTCGGCTCTATCGCGCGCTCGATGAAGAACTTCGGGCTCTCGGAGCTGTACCTCGTCGATCCGCCCGAACTCGACCCCGACGGCGAGGCCTACGGGTTCGCCGGCCACGCACGAGAGGACGTCCTCCCGAACGCCACCGAAGTCGGCTTCGAATACCTCACGGAGCACTTCTATACGGTCGCCTGCACGGCGACGACGAACCAGGACGCCCGGAAACACGTCCGGTACCCGTTCGTCGAACCGGCCGACCTCCCGGGGGAACTCGAGGGGCTCGACGCCGACGTCTGCATCGTCTTCGGCCGCGAGCGCGTCGGGCTGACCAACGACGAGCTCGCCGCTTTGGACCGGATCTGTTCGATCCCCGCCAGCGACGAGTACCCCGTGTTGAACCTCGCGCAGGCGGCGACGGTCGTCCTGTACGAACTCCGCGGGCTGACCGTGGCGGAGACCCAACACCCCCCACAACCCCACGACCGCGCCGACGAACACGAGATAGAGGGGCTCTACGCGACGTTCTCGGAGTACCTCCACGACGTCGGCCACCCCGACGAGAAGATCCCGAAGACCGAACGGCTGTTCCGACGGCTGCTCGCCCGCGCGCACCCGACCGGCCGCGAGGCCCGGACGTTGCGCGGCGTGCTCCGTCGGGGGGCGATGCGTGCGAGCGGCGAGTTGCCGCGCGGGTCCGGCGACGCCGAAGCCGACGGCGAGTCCGGTGACGGCGAAGACGACGCGGAAAACGACGGCGAAAACGGCGCCCGCTGAGCGCTGAAGCGCCAACCGTTTTGCCGGCGGCGGCCCCAGAGCCGGTATGTACGTCTCCGTCAACGCCGCCACGAGCGCCGACGGCAAACTCTCCTCGCGGCGGCGCGAACAGATCGCGATCAGCGGCGACGAGGACTTCGCCCGGGTCGACCGGCTCCGCGCCGAAGCCGACGCCGTCGCGGTCGGCGTCGGCACCGTGCTCGCTGACGACCCCTCGCTCGTCCGCCACGACGAGTCCCATCGGGCGTCGCTCCGGGGGGAAGACGCGTCGCCGCCCGCCCGCGTCGTCGTCGACTCGACGTGTCGGACGCCCACCGACGCCGCGATACTGGCAGGCGCCCCGGAGACGTACGTGCTGACGAGCGAGGCAGCCCCCGACACACGGCAGGCGGCGCTAGAAGACGCCGGCGGGACACTCGTCGTCGCGGGCGGCGAGCGGGTCGACCTCCCGGAGGCGTTCGACGGCCTCGAATCGGCGGGGATCGAACGCCTGCTCGTCGAGGGGGGCGGCGAGGTGATCTTCTCGCTGTTCGAGGCGGGCCTCGTCGACGAACTGACCGTCTACGTCGGGGCCACCGTGATCGGCGGGCGGGACGCGCCGACGCTCGCCGACGGCGAGGGGTTCGTCTCGGAGTTCCCGGAGTTGGCGCTCGAAACCGTCGAACGCCTCGACTCGGGCGTCGTGCTGGAATGGGACGTCTTATAACTCTCGGTCGGCGGGCCGGTCTAGTGATCGTGGCCGGTCAACTCGCCGTACGTCGCGCCGAAGCGGTCCTCGAACAGGTCCATCGTCGTCTCCTCGATGTCCCGGTACTGCTCGGTGTCGCCGCCCTCGGCGTGGTGGACCGTCGCGTGGATGCGCTGGGCGCACGAAAAGAGCGCGAGGTCGCCGACGATCTCGGGGTCGGTCTCCTCGTCCTCGCGCATGAGGTCGAGCATCTCGCTCGGCAGCGTTACCTCGTCGGCCTCGTCGTCGCCCTCGATCCGCATCGTGACTGTCTCGTCTGCCATACGCCCGATTCCGGATGGCGACGGAAGGCCCTTCCGGTGTCGTGTGTCGGCCCCGCCACGGGGGCGGTGTCAGTAACCGAACGCGTCCGTATTCGGCCGATCAGTCGTCCGCCGCGGCGGGATCGGTCGCCGCCTCGCCCTCCCGTTCGAGGTCCTCGAGGTAGGCGTCGGCGTCGATGGCGGCCTTCGATCCCATCCCGCCGGCCGTGATGGCCTGCTGGTAGTGGAAATCGACCACGTCGCCGGCCCCGAAGATCCCCTCGACGCCCGTCCGGGTCTGGCCGCCGCCCGACCCGCCGACCGTCCGGAGGTAGCCGGCCTCGTCCAACTCGACGCCGGTGTCCTCGAGGTAGCCGGTGTTCGGCGTGTGGCCGATCGCCATGAACACCGCGCCGACGTCCATCTCGAAGCGCTCGGTGTCGGGGTCGTCGAGTTTCTCCGTGGGGTGGCCCTCGGGGTTTCGCGCGAGCGTCACCGACTCGACGCCCGCCTCGGCGGAGCCGTCGATTTCGAGCAGTTCGGTGTTGGTCAACACCTCGATGTCGCCGTCGGCCTCGTGTTCGCGGACCCGATCGATCCAGTAGTCCTCCGCGCGGAACTCCTCGCGGCGGTGGACGACGTAGACGGTGTCGGCGAACTTCGTGAGGAAGGTCGCCTCCTCGCAGGCCGCGTCGCCGCCGCCGACCACGATCATGTCCTCGCCGCGGAAAAAGGCCCCGTCGCAGGTCGCACACGTCGAGACGCCGTAGCCCATGAGTTCGTCCTCGCCGGGCACGCCGAGCGTCCGGGCCGACGCGCCCGAGGCCGCGATGAGGGCGTCGGCGGTGTAGACGGTGCCGTCCCGGAGTTCGATCCGGTGGGGCCGGCCCGGATCGACGTCGACGACGACGCCGGTGTCGATCTCCGCGCCGAACTGCTCGGCCTGGGCCTTCATGTCGTTTATCAGTTCCGGGCCGCCGATCCCCTCGGGGAAGCCGGGATAGTTGGCGACGTCGGTCGTCAGCGTGAGTTGGCCGCCGGGTTCGGGGCCTTCGAGCACCAGCGGGTCGTTGTTCGAGCGCGCGGCGTAGATCGCCGCCGACAGCCCCGCGATCCCGGAGCCAGCGACGACGAGTCGTCGGTGTTCAGTGGTGTCCGTCATGTCGATGTGTAGCTTGTCGTCGGGTATGTAGCTTGTGTTGGGTTCACCGATCGGCTCGGAACCGGGTGCCGTCGGGGAGGCGATCCGATCGCGGCGTCAGTCATCGTTCGTAGGTGTCCGTCCACTTCGCGAGCGTCAGCGCGGCCGCCGGCAGGAACACGAACGAGGTCACGAGCGCGAACGTCATCGCGAGCGCGACCGCGATCCCGAAGTTCGCGAGGACGGGGAACGCCGAGATGCCGAGGACGCCGAAGCCGAACAGCGTCGTCGTCCCGGAGCCGATGACCGGGCGGGACTTCTTGACCATCGCCACCCGCATCGCTTCCTCGGGGGCGGCCCCCCGGGCGAACATCTCCTCTTTGAACCGTTCGTGGACGTGGATCCCGTAGGTGATGCCGGCCCCCAACGCGATCGACCCCGTCGCGACGGTCAGGGGGTTCCACGGGATCCCGAAGAGATACATCATCATCGAGATGAGCATCACGGCGCTGACGGCGACGCTGACGATCAACAGCGCCGACTCCCGGGCCGACCGGAGCGCGGCCGTCAGGAACAGAAACGCCATCCCGAAGCTCAGGAGGGTCATCGGGTCCCGCCCCGAGGTGACGTTCTCGATGACGTTTCGGTTGACGACCGGCTTTCCGGTGACCGCGACGCGCTCGGTGCCGAAGTGCCACTCCCCTTCGGCCTCGATGTCGTCGATGAGGTGTCTGACCTCCTCGCCCTCGACGTCGCCGACGAACAGTTGGATGAGGATCTTGTTCGGCGTCTGCGAGCGCGAGCCGATCGGCAGGAGCTCGTTTTCGGCCTGCCGGTCGACGGTCTCGAGCAGCCGCGCTCGGCTCTCCGGGACCTCGCCGGCGGCCATCTCGGTCGCGCTCACGGCGCTCATCGCGGCGTTGACGTCGTCGTGTTCTTCGATCGCCGTCTCGAACGCCGACGCCCGCCGGAACGTCGCCGGGGAGTACGTGTCGATCCCCTCGACGGTGACGTACATCACGTTCGGGCTCTCGGCGGTGTCCTGGAGGTCCTCGAGGTCCTCGCGCTCCTCGATGTCCGGCCAGTAGTCGAGCATCTCCTGCGTCGTCGGCACGTCGTGATACACCGCGGCGCCGCCGCCGATCGCGGCCGCCATGACGAGCAACACCAAAAGCGGGGACGCGGCGATGGCCGTCGCCCCGCCGTCGACGAGTTGCTCGAGCCGCCCGTCGTCGGCGGTCGTCTCGCCGCTGTCGGCCCCCGATCCGTCGGTCGCCGTCGTGTCGTAGGACCCGTCGTCGAAGTGGACCAACAGCGCGACGAGGTAGGTGAGCGAGAGCACGGTCGCGGCCACCACGCCGAAGGCGGCGGTCGCGCCGAGCTGTCTGGTCGGCGGGACCGCCGACACCAAAAGCGCCCCCAGGCCGATCGAGGTGGTCGCCATCGCGAGCAACAGCGTGTTGCCGGTCGTCCGGGCGGCGGCCCCGGCGGCGTCGACCGGTTCGCGACCGTTCTCGCGCTCCTCGATGTAGCGGGTGTGGAGCTGGAGGCTGAAGTCGATCCCCAACCCGAGCGCGATGGGCAACACCCCGAGCATGATGGCGTTGAACTGGAAGCCGACGACCCCCATCATCCCCAGCATGTAGATCAGCGCGACCATCGCGGTCGAGAGGGGCAGCGCAACCTCCCAGGTCCGCTCGACCCGCCCGCGCATGACGAGGAACACGATGGTGAAGATGATCGCGAATGCGATCGCGAACAGCTGGACCATCTCGGGGAGCATCAGCCCGAAGGCGGCGGTCTCGAACACCGGCGTCCCGGTGATGGTCACGTCGACGTGCGGCGGGAGCCACGTCGCGTCGGTCTCGTCGGCGACGGTCTCCGAGACCACGCCGCCCTCGGTGCCCGGCAGAAACCCGAAGTACTGATCCTCGGAATCCGGAACGTCCACCTCGCCGTAGGTCGCGATGACGAACGCCGTTTGCGGGTCCGGATTCAGGTTCGTCACGAGGCGCTCGGCGGTCGGGTCCATCGACGCGGTTCGGTCGATCGCCGCCCGGACGCCGCGTTCGGTCTCGGGGATCTCGCCGCCGTTGCCGGCCCGGACGACGTCCGCGAGGCTCGTCACCGAGGTGAACTCGTCGGCCGAGGTGTAGCGGCCGTCGAGGCGGTCGATGGCCCGGATCGTCTCGGGGTCGTACAACTGGTCGGTCTCGACGGCGACGTACACCGCGTTGCCGACGTCGAACTCGTCGTCCGCCTTGACCTCCTGCCAGTCCTGGTTGACCTGAGAGTCGTCGTCGATGTACAGCTCCATTCCCAGGCTCATGTACACCGAGGTGGCCGCGATGCCCATCGAGGCGACGACCAACACGGCGACGACGGCGAAGATAGCACGGCGGTTCTCCGCCGAGAAGCGGCCGACGCGCTCCAGTTGATCTCGTAGTGGTGTGGTGTCGTCGCTCATGATCGGGTAGGGGGACGGCGACAGCGGGTGTGCTGTCGGTCGGTTCGTCCGGCCGTCCGCGCGGCCGGGGGGCTGTGCTCGAACACGTCAGTTCCCGGGGGCGTTCCCCTGACGCCTCCGCGAGTAGACGACGCCGCCGACGGCGACGAGCGAGAGCAGGCCGCCGGGGGCGAGCCAAAACGGCAGCAGGCCGCCGCTCGCCTCGACCTCGACGGGCAGTCGGTAGACGCTCGACATCTTGGTCTTGCCCTTCTCGTCGTCGTAGCGGACGTCCATCGCGACCGAGTAGGTCTTGGGGTTGGCGTCGCCGGTGGCCGAGAGCTCGAACGTCATGGTGGTCGTCTCGCCGGGGTCCAGCGCCTCGACGTAGCCCTCGTCGTCGTCGCTATCGAGGGGGTCGCTGGTCCCGAGCTTCGCCTCGACGTCGGTGAGCCGCTGATCGCGGTTGTTCGTCACTGTCACCTCGATGAGTCGCGACGAATCCGCCGTGATGGTCGAGTCCGTCATCTCGACGAGGAAGGCGTCTCGGCGCTCCTGGATGTCGATGACGAGCGAGTGATCGGGATCGACCCGGTGCTCCCCGTCGGCGGTTCGGTAGCCGACGTTCATATCGAGCGTCTTCGAGACGGGGTCGGCCTCGCGGCCGAGGTCGAACGGGAGATCGACCGTCGCGGACTCGTCGGGCGCGAGCGTGCCGGCCGAGACGGCGTTCTCGAGCAGCCGGACGTTCGGGTACTCGCCGGCGAGGTTGACCGACACGTCGCGGGCAGTCACCGGTCCCTCGTTGGTGATCGTCACCGCGACGTCGCCCTCCTCGTCGGCGTGCAACGTCGTTTCCTCGGCGGTCATCGAGAAGTTCTGCTCGGCGAGCGCCCCGACGCCGACCGAGAGGCCGTCGTCGTCGTACCCCCGGATGCCGTCGGGGTCGGTGTACCTGACGGTGCCGTCGAGTTCGTACGTCCGTTCGGGGGCGTCGGGGGCGACGCTGACCTCGTAGGTGACGGCTTTCGTCTCGCCGGGGTCGAGGCGGTCGATCCTGGCGGTGTCCCCCGCCCGTTCGCCGAACGTGAGCATCGGACTCGGGGATTCGAGCCGTAGCGCGACGTTCCGGGCCGGTTCGGCGCCGATGTTCTCGACGTCGACGGCGACCGTTCCGGTTTCGCTGATTTGGACGGCGGTGTCCCCGTCGCTCGACAGCGCGAACCGGGGACCGTCGTCGATCTCGATCTCGACGGTTCGGGTGACAGTCCGCGTGCGGTCGTACTCGACCTCGCCGCGGGGGAAATACCCCGACGTGTAGGAGTACTCGAGTTCGACGTCGATCTCGTACTCGCCGGGTTCGGCGTCCTCGGGAACGTCGACCGCGATCGGTGCGGTCGTGGGTCGGTTCTCGGAGACGCTGCCGACCGAGTGGCGGCCGGACTCGACGGTGATCGGCGCGTCGTCGGCGTCGACGTCGATCCGGACGTTCCGGGCGACTGTCACCCGATCGCGGTTCTGCGCGGTGCCGAAGTCGGCCTCGGCGTCGTTGGCGATCTGTAGTTCGAGTTGGGTGCTCGTCCCCGGCGTCAGCGTGGGATCGGGGGCGAACACCTCGAGGTCGGGGTCGCCGCCCGCCGCGCCCTGTGCGCCGACGCTTCCGGCGATCCCGGAGACGAGAAGCGAGCTGACGACGGCGAGGCCGACGACCGCTGTGAGCACCCGGCGGCCGAGGCTTCCGCGTTCCCCGTCGGTCCTCCCGCTCACTGCGATCGCCCCCGACTCGATCGGCGCTTGCCCGCCGCTGTCGCCGAACGCGCGGTCGCGGGTTCGGACGTCCGCTCCGCACGCCGCCGCGACCGTGACACCGATCCGCTTCGCAGTTCTGCCTGGCAAATAGTCATTCGTTATCTGTACAATACTATGAAACACAGATACTTATACCGACCGGTTCGCAGGCCCGATTCAGTCCGCCAAATCCCCGGCCTCCGTGACCGCCACGACGGGAACGTCGACGGTGCGGATGACGCGTTCGGTGACCGAACCGAGGAGGTGGCGTCCGACCCCCTGGCGCCCGTGGGTACCCATCACGACGACGTCGACGTCGTTGTCGTCGACGTACTCCCGGATGGTCCGGTGGACGGTCCCCGGAACGACCGACGTCGTGGTTTCGACGCCCCGTTCCTCGCCGGCTCGACGGACGCGTTCGACCGCCTCGTCGCCGAGTTCCTCGATCTTCGAGACGGCCTCGGGGTAGCCGCCGCTGACGCTCTGTAACGGCCCGCTGTCCACCACGAACAGCCCGTGGACCCGACTGTCACACCGGTCGGCCAAGTAGACGGCGTGTTCGACCGCGGCGTCCGACGTCTCGCTCCCGTCCGTCGGGACCAGTATTTCGTCGTACATACACGTCTGTCCGCGGCGCGGGTACAAAAACCCGGCGTCGGTACCCGACCCAACCCGTGCGGCTTCAGGCGCCCAACAGCATGAACGCCGCCAGCGCGCCCGCGAGGACGAACGCGACCCCGACGAGCATCCCGAGAACGGCCAGTTGGCTCATCGCTCGTTCGGCCGACCGGAAGGTTTTGGCCGCGGACGTACGTTCGGACGACATCGATACCGGGTCGACGGTGGGAAGACACATGAGGTCCACGGTCGTTTCGATCGGTCGTACCGCTGTCCGAGGTGCGGCGACGGGGTACCCCTCGACGGGTGCGCTCACTCCGAGAGGGCGTCCCGCAGCGCCGCCAGCGCGCGCCGGCCCGCCCGTCGGTCGGTCGGACACTCGATCGGGTCGGCCGACCCCCGTTCGACGACGAGCGCGACCTCCCGGGCCGAGAGCCAGTAACCGACGACGACGGCGACGCCCAGACCGATCAGAATTCCACTGAACACGAGTACGGTGCCGAGCAGCCGGCTCGCCCACCCGAGGGTCCGGACGATCGACTCCAGCCCGCCCGCGCCCGGGGCGTCCGGGACGGCGACGAGTTCCCCCGGAGACACCGCCAACAGGAGCGCACCGAAAAGCAATGCGGCGAGCGCGTAGACGAGCGCGCCGGGCACGTACCCCAAAAGCCTCCGGCCGCCCGTGCGCCGGAGCGCGACCGACGTGACGTTCGGCCGGGGCGTCCGAACGACGGCGGGATCCCGCTCGGGGTGGTAACTGAGGACGCTCCGGTCGGTGACGGCGACCCATCCCGGCGAGAGCGTCACCGTAGCGACCGGCGTCTCGCCCGGCAGCAGGCGGTCCTCCGGATCGGGGGTCGAAGACGGCAGCTCGGTCCGGTCGAGCACCCCGGGCTCCGTGAGACCGTTCGACATCGTTCTCCGTGGGGGATTTCGGGCAGTCGGACAAATAGGCTCGGCCGGTTTCGGCGCCCGAGGTAACTCACACTGGTCGACGAAACCAAACGACACCGACTCACGAGTGATCCGCCGGTCGACGGAGCGAACGGCGTGATCCTCGTGCGTCGTGTGTCCGTTCTTCTGTCCGTCAGTATCAGAGGTTCGACGCGAGGTAGCCGGCGATCTCGTAGGCCCCCTCCGCGGCGGCGAGATCGGGTCGTTCGGCGCGGATCGCGGTGACGTCGCGTTTCAGTTCGTCGCTGAGCCGCGCCTCGACCTCCTCGACGATTCCCGGCAGACACGCCATCCCGCCGGTCAGCACGATCGGCTTCTCGAGGGCGAGTTGGTAGACTTTCATGTAGCTGTTCGCGAGTTCCGGGAGGAAGCCGTTCGCGACCTCGTCGACCACCTCGTCGACGTACTCGTCGCAGGCGTCCATCACGCTGTCCTCGATGGTGAACTCGTGGGAGCCCCCGCCTGGCTGTTGGATGACGTCGGTGAAGGGCTCGAAGGACTCGAAATCCGCGTGTCGCTCCTTGTACTCGCGGGCCGTCGTGAGGTCGATGTTGACCCGTCCCTGGGTCTCCTCCTCGACGTAGTTCGCGATCCGGCGGTCGATCTCGTTGCCGGTGATCGACCCCGTCGAGAGCGGGACGAGCTGTTCGCCCCGGCGGTACGCACAGACCTCGAGGTTGGTCGAGCCCATGTTGACCGCCACGAAGATGTCGTCGATCGCGTCCAGTTCGTTCTCGAAGGCCGGCAGCGAGCCACAGAGGGACTCGGGGTAGCTCCGGACCAACTCGCCGCCGATCGAACTCCCCTCGATGACCGCCTCGAGGTTCGCCAACCCGGCCTCGTTGTCGATCGTCGGGATCGCGTACACGACGGCGCTGTTCTCGGGGACGTCGTTGGCCGCCAGCAGTTCCCCGAAGAAGGTCGCCGCCGCTTCGGCGCTGTCGTCGTCCTCCGGCAGCCCCGACCGGAGCATGAACTCGACCGTGTCGGGGTACTCGGTCGCGGCCTCCTCGCCGTAGAGGACGCGTTCCTCGCCGGTCAAGACGTCCTCGTAGGTGGCCAGACACGTCAGCGTCCGAACGACCTCGGTCCCGTCGCCGTCCGGCGATGGGTAGACGACGACGGTTCTCGTGCTGCCGAGTTTGACGCCGACCGGGGCGACGCCCCCGTCGGCGTTCCCTTCCGTCGTCGACGTCTCGTCGGCGTCGGCCGCGCTCGCATCACTGTCTGCCGCGTCCCCGTCCTCGGGGTCCGTCTCGCTCATACCGGATCATCGCCCAAGGGCGTCATATAACCTTTCCTCACACCCGCTGGCGAGAGTTTATATACGATCACGGGGGCAGGGTGCCCATGTTCGAATCGACCCTCGGACGTCGGAGGATGATAAGACGGACCGCCGTGATCCTGGCAGGACTGGGGACCGCAGCGGGAATCGGATACGTCGGCTCGCGGCCGTCGGCCGCGCTCGAGGCGGACGACCGCTTTTTCGCCGACGACGTCCGGGTCGAGCGAAACGACGGCGAGTTGGACGCCGTCACGATCGAGCCGACCTTCGAACTCGCGTGGGCGGACTTCGGCGGCGGCGTCGAGGCCGTCGAGGTGACGCTCTCGGCCGCCCTCGAGGGCGAAGGGGGGTTCGACGTGCTGTTCGACGCCCCCGCCACCGACGGGGCCGTGACGGTCGAGGGCGACGGGTTCGAAAAGACGGACGGGACGGCGACGATAGCGGTCGATCGCCTCGATCTGACGGCGACCGGGTCGGCGGTTACCCTCGACGATTTCGGCGGCGACCTCGAGCCGGGGGCCTCGACGACGACGGGCGTCGAGTTGACGGCCCGGATCGACGTCGTCGGCGCGCAGTCGGAGACGGTGACGACCGTCGAGACGGCGTCGTTCGGGGTGACCGTCCACAACCCCGAGGGGGAAACCTCGACGGTCGGGCGTGCGAACACCGACGCGACGTGATCGCGGGCGACACCTCCGGGGCCGACGGTCGGGGAGTGGGGCGGTCCGCTCGCGGATCCGGGATCTGACCGCCGCGTCGCCGGATACAAGACGGAGCCACGGGACGGTCGAACATGGACCTCGCCGAATTCAGCGGCCGGCTGAACGACCGTCTCGACCACGACGCCTACGCCGACGTCGACGCCAGCGCCAACGGGCTCCAGGTCGGCCCGACCGACGCCGACGTCGAACACGCCGCGTTCGCCGTCGACGGCGCGGCGGCGACTGTCCGGGAGGCGGCGGCCGCCGGGGCGGACGTCCTCGTCGTCCACCACGGGTTCGTGTGGGGCGGCCTCGATCGGGTGACCGGCCCCGAATACGACCGCATCGCCTCGTGTGTCGACGCCGATATCGCGTTGTACGTCTCCCACCTCCCGCTGGACGGCCACGACGAACTCGGTAACGCCGCCGGATTGGCGTCGTTTCTGGACTGCGAGGACACCGAGCCGTTCGGCGAGTACGGCGGCGTCACCATCGGCCAGCGCGCCCGCCCGACCTCGCCGTGGTCGGTCGGGGAACTCCGCGATCGGCTCGCCGAACTCGACACCGGCGGTCAGCCGGTCCGGACCCTCGAGTTCGGCCCGGAGGCGATCGAGGACGTCGCGATCGTGACCGGATCGGGGACCGACTGGATCCGGGAGGCGGCCGACGCCGGCGTCGACGCGCTCGTGACCGGCGAGGGCAAACAGAAGGCCTACCACGAGGCGCGGGCGGCCGGGATGAACGTCTTCCTCGCCGGCCACTACGCGACGGAGACGTTCGGCGTCCGACGGCTCGAGGACCTCGTCGGGGGCTGGGGGATCGAAACGACGTACGTCGATCACCCGACCGGGTTGTGACCCGACGGGTCGCGCTCAGAGTACGCCCGTCGTCGTCGCCGCCTCGATCGCCGCGTCCTCGTCGATGCCGTCGCCCAGGATCGTGTAGCGGTCCCGGATCTCGTGGGCGCTCGTCATCGCCCGGACGAACTGCTCGCCGTCGATCCCGATCCCCTCGGCGGTCGTCGGCGCGCCGATCCCGGCGAGGGCGTCCCTGACGCGGCTCCACTCGCCGCCCTCGCCGCTGTGGAGGTACTCCGTGACGATCGAGGCGACGCCGACCTGGTGGCCGTGAAGCGCCGCGCCCGGCGCGAGCCGGTCGAGTTGGTGGGAGATGAGGTGTTCGGCCCCCGAGGCCGGCCGCGAGGAGCCGGCGATCGACATCGCGACGCCCGAGGAGACGAGCGCCTTCACGACGACCCACGCGGACTCCTCGAGGCCGCGCTTGATCGACGCCGAGCGATCGACCAGCATCTCCGCCGTCATCTGCGAGAGCGCGCCCGCGTACTCGCTGTACTCGACGTTTTTCAACCGGTGGGCGAGCTGCCAGTCCTTGACTGCGGTGTAGTTCGAGACGATGTCGGCACACCCCGCCGTCGTCAGCCGCCAGGGGGCCGCCGCGATGAGTTCCGTGTCGGCGATCACCGCCAGCGGCGGGTGCGCGGCGACGGAGTGGCGGGTGTCGCCGTCGGGGACCGACCCCCGCCCGGAGACGATGCCGTCGTGGCTGGCCGCCGTCGGGACGGAGATGAGCCCACAGCCGCGCTCGTCGGCGGCCATCTTCGCGATGTCGATGGGTTTGCCTCCCCCGAGGCCGACGAGGTACCCCGCGTTCGCCGCGTCGGCCGCCGCCAACACGTCTTCGACGGCCGAAAACGTCGCCTCCTCGACGGTCGTGATCGCGGGATCGATCCCGATCCTCTCGAAGTCGGCTTGGAGCCGATCGGCCGCCAGCTCCCGCGGCGACGGCGTCGTGACGATCAGCGGCCGGCCGTCGAGGTACAGTTCCTCGACGGCGTCGACGACCCGATCGAGGACGCCGTGGCCGACGACGACGCTCCGCGGGAGACGGATCCACGTCGATTTCTCGAACATACCGACCCTCGGTAAGGCGGATGTAAAACCGTTCTCCCCCGGCTTCGATCCGTCCCCGACTCCGCGTCGCGCTCGCGCCCGGCGCTACGTCACTCGACCGTTCCCAGAACGTCGACGAGCCGTTCCTCCGCGTCCCGATCCGGCCCGTTCCCGCGGCCCGTGCGCTCGGAGTCGCGGTGCTCGGCGACGGTCTCCGCGAGTGCTCGATCGTGCGGTGTCGACTCCCAGCCGAGTTCGCGGAGCTTCGTCGTGTCGAGGAGGTGGGGGTAGTCGCGGTACAGCGGGAACTCGTCGGCGGAAAGCCCGACCGCGCCGAGTTCGCGCTCGCTCGCGAAGACGTGGGTAACGTCGGTCTCGCAGGCCTCGGCCAGCAACTCGACCCACTCGCGGAGGATCGGCGCGTGGCCGTCGCCGACGTTGTACGCCTCGCCCGGCGACCCCCGCTCGGCGACGATCCGGAGCGCGCGGGCGACGTCCCCGACGTAGGCCAACTGCCACAGCGACGACCCCTCGCCGGGGACGACGACCCGGTCGTGGGTGTCGACGCGGTCGATCCAGTAGTCGAAGCGCTCCGTGTAGTCGTGGGGGCCGTAGACGACCGTCGGCCGGACCGACATCGCGTTCACGCCGCGGTCGGCGGCCGAAAAGACCGCCCGGTCGCCCTCGGCCTTCCGCGGCCCGTAACTCGCGTCGGTGTCGTCGGTCGCCTCCTCGACGGAGCAGGAGTGAAGCGGCGTCTCGCCTTCGCGCTTCGGGACGCGGTCGGCTTCGTAGGCGCTCCCGGAGGAGACGTAGACGTAGGCGTCGACGTCGGCGAAGACGTCGACCGCGGTGTGGACGTCCCGGGGTTTGTACGCGACGCAGTCGATCACGACGTCGGGCGCGATGTCCAACCCGGCGCGGCGGAGATCCGAATCGTTCGTCCGGTCGCCCTCGATGTGTGCGACGCGGCCCTCGTCCTCGAAGGGGTCGGCGTGCGTCCCGCGGTTGAAGATCGTCACCTCGTAGCCGGCGGAGAGCAGCTCCGAGACCGTGTGACGGCCGATGAATCGGGTGCCGCCGATGACGAGCGCGTGGTCGGTCATACGGTCGGTGCGGCGGCCACGGCGAAAAGTGATGTGGAGGCGGCCCCGTCGAACCGGCCCAGCCGGTGTGCGTACCCGGACGCGGGGGTGTCGCCGCTTCGGTCACCCGAACGGGCGGTCCCTGTCGCCGCTCCGCCGGAGTTCGAGCAGCGTCTCGGTCCCGCGCCGGTCGAACCGCATCGGCCGCCGCCACCACGGCCCCTTTCCGGAGTCGCTCGAGAGCTCCGTCACGAGCCGGTTCGCGTCGGCCCCGGCATCGCGGCTCGAAAGCGGGACGGCGACGTCGTAGAGCGCGGAGGCGTCCGGGTCGCCGTACAGCAACACCTCGGCGTCGAACGGGTCGCGCTTCAAGTGCGCGTTGTCCGCGAAGCGCTCCCGCTCCGTCGGGGCGAGCCCCTGGGGGGTTTCGACGGTGACCGGGTCGATCGCGAGCCGGAAGTGCCCGACGACGTACGCGCCCCATCGGGGGGCGATCCACGCCGCCGGCTCGTCGGTCGCCGTCGACAGCGTCGCATAGAAGAAGACGTGATCGCCGGCCTCCAGCGCCGAGAGCGGGCGGGCCTTCACGGCGTGGGGGTCGCCGTAGGTGTAGGCGGTGCTGCCGTGGAC
>Ga0209946_1000080_pt1 | contig 36299 bp, 44 predicted proteins | sample SalPon2_A_H2O_MG_FD_185704 | JGI IMG/M metagenome (GOLD analysis project Ga0209946, IMG submission 185704) | Salt pond water microbial communities from South San Francisco under conditions of wetland restoration - Salt Pond MetaG R2_A_H2O_MG... | ecosystem: Environmental > Aquatic > Non-marine... | reverse complement strand
GAGCCGTCGCTGGCGGGCTTACTCGACACCGCAGCGACCGTCACGGCACTCGACGTGCTCTCAGTCGAGGGCGAGGACGAACCGTTCGAACACCCTGACTACTTCCGCGACGAGTAGCCGTTCGGGACGGAATTTATGTGACTCACTCACATACTAGATTCTGGTGTCGCAAGCTATGTGCCACCGACAACCAATCGGCGACCTGGAGCGGATGCGCGAACTGACCGGCGAGCACGAAGAAGAGGGCGAGGAGCCACCCGAGGAACGCCCTGCGGCCGAGCCGGTCGGGGATGGAGCCGAGCACGAACCGGAGCCTGACGCCGAGACGGAACCGGTCGCACCGACCCCAAGCGGAGACTGACAGGTCTCGCCGACCAGCGAACGCACGGCGGAGACTGACAGTTCCGCCGACTGCGAACGCACGGCGGAGACTAACAGGTCTCGCCGGCCAGCGAACGCACGGCGAGCCAGAACAGTCACCGCGAGTCGTAGCCCACCGCGAGCCTTTTTTCACCTGCACGCAACGACCAGCCATGCACTTCGGCGTCGACGAGGCAGGGAAGGGACCGGTGCTCGGGTCGATGTTCGCGGCCTGTGTGCGCGGCAATCGAGAGGACCTGCCCGACGGCGTGGCCGACTCGAAGCGGCTGTCACCCACGCGTCGTGAGGCGCTCGACACCGCGATTCGTGACGCCTGCGACGTGGGAGTCGCCGAGATTCCGGTGGCTAGCATCGACGGCGAGGAGGATATGAACACGCTGACCGTCCGCGCCCACGCCGAGGCCATCAACGCCGGCGCGAGGGACGGGGACACGGGCCTGTGTGACGCGGGCGACACCTCCGAATCGCGGTTTGCACGCCGGGTCGCCGACAGCTGTGAGCGCGCTGTCGAGGTAGACGCGCGCCACCGTGCCGATGAGGATAATTCGCTTGTCGCCGCCGGCTCAATCATCGCGAAAGTGGCCCGTGACGACCACGTCGCGTCGTTAGCCGAGACGTACGGTGCGGTGGGGAGCGGCTATCCCTCGGATTCAGCGACACGCGAGTTTCTCCGTGAGTACGTGTCCGAGCACGGCGAGCTGCCGGACTGTGCGAGAGCGTCGTGGAAAACGAGCGAGGACGTGTTGGCGGCGGCAGAACAGTCAGCGCTCGACTATTTCTGAAGGTCCGCCGACCGCGAACGCACGGCGGGGCCGGAGGGGTCCGTCGACCGCGAACGCACGGCGGGGCCGGAGGGGTCCGTCGACCGCGAACGCACGGCGGAGCCTAATCCCTAATCGAGGACGACGTTCCGGAGGATGTTCCCGTACGCCGGCCGGGTGACGAGCACGCCGAGCAGGACACCGACGATGGTGACGATGGCGAACCCTTGGAGGTCACCCAACGAGAGCACGGCGAGGGGACTCATCGCGATGATGGTGGTCGCGGCTGCGGCACCGATGACCCAAAACGCCTTCCGGAACCGGGACTCGAACACCCGGCCGGTGGAGACGCGCTCGCCCTGGAGAATCTCGTCGGCGATGATGATGAGGTCGTCCACCCCCGTTCCGATGACGGCGATGAAGCCCGCGATGTGGGATAAGTCAAGCGCGAGTCCGATGAGCGACGCGAAGCCGAGGAGCAGATACACCTCGGCACCGGCGGTCAGGATCATCGGGAGGGCGACGCCCGGCTCGCGGTAGCGGATGAACACGGTGAGCGACACCGCGAGCACGGCGATGACACCGGTCACCAGCGAGAGGAACTTGAAGTCCTGTGCGAGCGACGGCTGGAGGAAGTAGTTCGTCCCGCTCTCCACGTCGAGGGCACTCGGGAGCGCGCCGGCACGGAGATTGATTTCGAGTTCGCGGGCGTCTTCCTGTGAGTTCGAGCTGATGAAGTAGCGCGGATCCTCGACGAAGTCACCGCTCTCGATAGTAGTGGCGAGGTCGCCCATACTGACTGCGTCCACGACCTCTCCGTTGCGGACGGTCAATAGACAGTAGGCGTTGTCACCGTCCGGGCCGGAGCCGATCTCGTAGTTACACTGGCCCTGATTGTCCGTGTACCCTTCTTCCTGCATGATGGTCGAGAACCGCTGGGCTGCCTCACGGGTCGCGACGGACACGTCGACGCCCCACTGACCGGTCCGTTGGTTCTGGCTGACGCCGTTGACGTTGAGCGTCTCCTGATCGAACAGCGGGACACGCTCGTAACCTCCCTCTGCGGGGTGAAGCCCGACGATCTGGACGCGCCCGGGGTCACCGACGAGTTCGAGCACCTGCGAGCGGTTTGCGTTCGGCACCTCGACGGTCAGATACGTCTGGTTCGCGCCGGTGGTGACGCTGGCGTCGCCGCCGGTCAGCCCGCCGGCGTTAATCTTGCTGTCGAGGACGCGCTCTGCCGTGTCGTACGTCGCCCGGGTGAGTCCGGCTTCGATGACCGACTCGTCGGCGTCGAGTCCGACCGCTTGGAGCGCGGCCGCGAACTCGGCTTGCGTGACCGACTCGTTGTACACCTCGACGGTGCCCTCAGTGGTCGCCTCATCCGAATCGGGATACCGCACTTCGATAGTCGGCGGCGAAAGCCCGAGCTCTTCGGCGATGTTGCGTTCGAGGTCCTGCCCGGAGGTCCCCTCTAGGTCGACCGGGTCGGCGGTCATCCCGACGAGGGGGGCGCGGACGCTGGCTCCGCCGGAGAGTTCGAGCCCGTACTGGAGATTCGTCGGTCCTTCGCCGCCACCGGCTCCGAGGGGACCGAACAGGGCAAGCGAGCCACCGAGCACGAGCACGACCAGCAGGATGAGCCGCCAGTTTTTCCGAATCATTGTGCGACCGCCTCGTACTTGTAGTAACGGAGGAGACTCACGTTGAGCAGATAGGTGTTCATCAGGTCGGCGACGAGCCCGAACACGAGGATGATACCCACCGAGGGTAGCAGGTCGATCGCGAGGAGACTCGCCGCAATCGTCATCGCGGTCATCGCAGCGATGGAGGTGAGCGTCATCGTGACACCGGTCCGCATCGCCCGGTAGGTCGACTCGTAGAAGTCACCGCGCCGCCGGAGGATGTGGTTGTTCAACAGGAGATCCGAGTCCACGGAGTACCCGATGAGCATCAGGAGAGCGGCGACGGTCCCGAGCGTGAGCGGGATGTCGAAGATGCTCATCAGCGCGACCGGGATGACGATATCGGAGAAGGCTGACGCGACGACGGCAATCGAGGGGATGAACGTGCGGAACAGTCCGAAGACCAGCAGCGCCATCCCGAGGAAGGCGGCGCCGATTCCGAGGAACGCCTGCCGTTGGGTATCAGCGCCGAAGGAGGCGGCCCGTTCCTGACTCGATATCACTTCGTAGCCGGCGGCTTGCGCCTGCTGTTGGGGGTCCGCGTCGCTCGGCGGGAAGGTGACGATGTACTCGTTTTCCTCCGAGCGGATCGGCGCAATCGACTCGACGTCGGCGTCGAAGGTGCGCTCGATCTGTGGTTGGGTGTCGGCTGTCTGGATGCGAAGCTCTGTCCCGCCGGTGAAGGCCATGCCGAGCGAGACCGGTGACGTTCCCGTGATGAGGAAGTTGCCGAGCAGGATGACGAGCGCCAGCCCGAGTATCGCGAGGGGGATCGCGACGAGCTGACGGTTTGAGTACCGGGTGTAATCAACATCCGGTATCTCGAACTCTACCATACGGGCACTCGTGTGAGACACCCGATAAGCCTTCTCAAACAGCAGAGGGTACAAGCCGGTGGGTGCCACAGAGCAGCCAATGACAGCGACACTCGAATCGATCCACGTCTACCCGGTCAAGTCGCTTGACGGTATCGAGCCAGACCAGACGACCGTCCGCGAGGCGGGCGGCTTGGAGTTCGACCGCGAGTACGCCATCCGCGACGGGGACGGCGAATACGTCAACGGGAAGCGCGAACGGGCGGTCCACCGGCTCGCGAGCAGCTTCGACCCCGACACCGGCGCATGGACCGTCGGTCCCCGCGAAGGAGAGCGTGAAGCGTTCCAGCTTCCCGAGGAGCGCGCGGCCGCGAGCAACTATCTTAGCGACCACTTCGGCTACGCGGTGACCATCGACCGCGACCCGTCCGGTGGGTTTCCGGACGACACCCACGCGGCCGGGCCGACGCTCATCTCCCGTGGAACGCTGGAGACCGTGGCGAGCTGGTACGACGACATCGACGCCACGGAACTCCGGCGACGGCTCCGGCCGAATCTCATCGTCGGCGGCGTCGAGCCGTTCTGGGAGGACAGATTGTACGCCGACCGCGAGTCGGCGGTCGCGTTTACCATCGGCGGGACGAGCTTCGAGGGACGCAATCCCTGCCAGCGGTGCGTCGTGCCGACGCGTGACCCCGACACCGGCGCGGAGACGTCCGGGTTTCGCGAGCGATTCGTCAGCGAGCGAAAGGCGACCCTCCCCGAGTGGGCAAACGAGGACTGGTACGACCACTACTTCCGGCTGATGGTGAACACGCGCGTCCCACGCGAAACCGTGGGGGCGACGCTATCGGTAGGTGAAAAACTCGAAATCGGCGAGACGGTCAGGGCAGATACCGGACGCTGATGGTGCCGGTCTCCTCGTCGGAGCGAACCTCGACGCGGACGACGTTTTCCATTCTCCCGGCGCGTTCGAGCGTGCCCTCGTCCTCGAGCACGTCTTGGACGGCTTCGCTCGTGTCCTCGGCGGGGACGGTGATGACGTGAATTTCACCCATGCCAGCGCGTTCGTGCCGGGTGAGTTCACCGACCGCCTGGTCCGTAGCGAGGTCCCGTTCGTGGGCGGTCGGCGGCTCCTCGCTCTTGTGGCGGCGGACGTGGCGGCGCGAATCAACCTCGACGATGCGGTCGGCGATTTCGAGCGGCGGCTCGGGGGCGAGCGTCGCGTCGAGTACGTCGCCGGCCTCGACACCGGGATTGTCGGCGAGCGTGTGGACCTGACCGGAGTCGATATCGCGGAGCACGGCGGAGTCGTCCTCGGCGTGGGTGACGACGTACCGCGTCGACTCGCCGTCCACCTCCACGTCTGCGGTCTCGATGTCTGTGGTGTCGTCGCTCATACCAGCGGGACGACCGCGAGCCGTTTCACCCCGTCGGTCACCGGTAGCGCCGGTGGACGAGCCAGCCGGCGGCCGCAGCCACGACGGGAATCACGGGCGAGGCGATCGGCGGAACCGCGTACAGGCCGGAGAGGACAGGCCCGAACAGCCCAGTCGCGGGCGGACGCGGAACCGTCTCGCCGTCGAGCGTGAACGTCTCCGGGATGGAAGCGACGAGCATCAGGTACAGCGAGAGGAGATAGACGAGTCCGGCGACGGCGAGCGCGCGGTCGTACGCCGGCGTCGATTGCTCGCGGCGGTGGCGACGCGCGACCAGCAGGACGGGCGCGACCACGGGCACGACGACGATGAACCCGACGATGACGACGAACGTGCGGACGAACGCGTCGGTACCGCCGACGGCCAGGCCGGCCGACTGCGAGATGGAGATGATAGCTGCGAGCGCGAAGGCGATACCCAGGAGTAGCGCGAACAGGCCACCGACGACGGTGTACAGTCTGAACAGCCGCGAGTCGCTGTGTCGGAACGCGTACGGGAACGCGGTGAGCAGTCCGCCGTAGTCGTCGGTCGTCCCCGCCGCTGTCTCTGCACTCATTGCACGACGTTGGGTGGAGACGCCCAAAAGAGCCGCGTTCAGCTCTCGGTAACCGTGATGCTGATCTCGTCGCCGTCGCGAATCACGTAGCTGGTCGGGTCCACCGATTCGCCGTTGACCGTGATGGAGACGCTGGCGTTCTCGCCGCCGACGTAGCGGGTGCCGTCGTACCACACCCCGCCGTTCTGAACACCGATATCGAGCGTGGACATGGCGTACTCCAGCGTGACGCCGGGCGTGTGTTTGTGCCACCGGCCGTCACCCTCGAAGTGGAAGTGGCGGTTGCGCGTCTCGCCGACCTGGTACTGGTCTTGCGTGAAATCGACCGTCGACCCCATGACCGTCATGGAGAGTTGGCCGTGCTCGTGGGTGTCACCGGCCGCGTTGTACTGTGGTTCCTGTGCGACTTGCGTGACACTCTGGGGGAGGTCACCGGAGCCGCCACCGTCGCCGCCGGCGAGGAACAGGTAGCCACCGACGACCGCCGCCAGCAGAATCGCGCCGGCGAGCGCCAGCGGGACGACGCCGACACCGGAGTCGTCCTCGTCGGTCGCGTTGGCGACCTGGCGCTGTTCGATTGCGCCGAGTTCGTCGGCGTGTTCGGCCCCGAGATGCGAGAGATACGCAGCCTCGGCGTCGAACGACTCCCCGCAGTAGTCGCAGTCGGGCATACACTCTGTCGCCACCCGAGCGCCCTACCTGTTTCGGTGCTCGGCGAGCGCGTCGGCGTGCGCTCGGAGTTGCGAGACGAACGCCTCGCGTTCGGCCCGTTCGCGGTCGGCCGTCGACCCGCGGTGGGAGCCGAGTCGGCCGAGCGCCCGGAGCGCACCCGAATCGTTGGCTGCGAGTTCGTCGGCGACCGTCCGCGGGTCGGCCACGACACGCGAGACGAGCCCCATCGACCGCGCCTCGTCGGCGTCGACGACCCGCCCGGACAGCGAGAGGTCGTTCGCGTGGGTCGTCCCGACCGCCTCGGGGAGTCGGACGGTCCCGCCCCACGCCCCGAACAGTCCGAAGGTGACCCCCGGCTCTGCGAGGGTGGCGTCAGGCGTGGCGACCCGCACGTCACAGGCGAGCGCGAGTTCGACCCCGCCGCCGCGGGCGGGGCCGTCGATACCCGCGACGACCACGGGGGCGGCCTGTTCGATGCGCGTCATCGTCTCCTGTCCCCGGTCGATGAAGGCACGAGCGCGGTCCGCGTCGGTCGCGACCTCGGCGACGGTCGCGAGGTCCGCACCGGCACAGAAGGCCTCGCCCGCACCCCGGACGAGCACGACCGATTCAGGGGACGCCTCGACAGCGGTCGCGAGGGCATCCAGTCCGTCGAGCGTGAGTGCGTTGCGCGCGTCCGGCCGCGAGAGCGTGACGACCCGGACGCCGTCGTCGTCGCGTGTGTGTATCATACGCTGCGGTGACCCCGGCTTCCAAAGGTCTTTGCCACTCGCAAGCCAATATTCACGCAATGGAAGAAATCGCCGCGGTCCGTGACGGAGCAGTATCGACCGTCGGCGATGTCGTCCCGGAGACCTTTCACGACGATATCGTGGCGTTTCTCGACGAGGGCTCGTTTGTTCCGGGCGTCTTGACCCTGCTCGCCGCCGACAGCGTCGGCCGCGACACCCCGGACGTGCTCGACCGTGCCGTCGGCGTCGAACTCATCTACGACGGCCTCCGGCTCACCCGCCGGCTCGCGGCCGACCCGCCGTGGACCGATACCGACGACCCCACGCAGGCCAACATCGACATCCTCGCGGCGGACGTACTCGTCGCCCGGGGTTTCTATCTGCTCGCCGAGACGGAAGCCGCGACGGACGCCGTCGCCGTCGTCCAGTCGTTCGGCCACGACCAGACGGTCAGCCACAAAACGGGCGTGCAGAACAACGAACTCGAAGTCGATATCCTCGAACTCGCGCTCGTAGCCGGGGCATCGACCGGCGGCGGAATGCCGCTTGAAACGGATGCCCTCGCCCGTAAGTTCGCCGAGCACTACGACGACACGGGCGGCTTTCCCGACCCCGGTATCCTGTTCGACACCGCCGCCCGCGAGCGAATCGAGGCCGTGACAGGCGGTAGCGGACGGCCCCTGAATCGAAACGACTAACAACGCAACCGCGATACGTGAAAGTGCGCCTGGGTAGCTTAGCGGTAAAGCGCGTCCTTGGTAAGGACGAGACCCCGGATTCAAATTCCGGCCTAGGCTTCAGCGGCCTTACAGGCTCTCTCGGCTGATTTCGCCCTTCTCAGGAGAGCCAAACGATGTCCAATAACGCACGAAAACGCTACAACCCGACAGCCGCGCCGTCTTGCGATTCGAGAAAGTGTCATGGCACACAAACAACCGGAGGTGCGCGCGGGTGACCAACCAGCCCGATCCGCTGGACAACCTCCCCGCCGGTGATGGCACCCCCAAGGACGGCCTTCCATCGGCTCCGGAACCAGTGGAACTCGATTTCCCGCTCATTAGTGAACGATCACGCGAAGACCTCGAAGCATACGGGCTCAACATGGTCGACGATTACCGCGACTTCAAACAGGAGGTACTCTCGTGGCTCGGCTCGTACGGGAAGCACCCAGAGAAAGGCCAGGGCCTCGCACAGAGTACGCTTCAGTCGACACACTACAAGCTCGAAATTGTCTTCCGGTGGCTCCGGTCGTCCTCAGTCGTACGCCACGCCATCGAGGGGACTGTTCCTCTGTCCTTTGCTGCGGGGAGTATAGTGTCTGAGATGGGTAATGGAACTCTTTGAGTCTACCTCGCTGTTATACTCCAACAGTAGAATCAGTGGGTGATGGCTGCCACACTCAAACGGCGAAGGCTTCTGGGCGGCGTTCTACTTATCCTCGGGGTGAGTATTGGCCTCGCGCAGCTTGGGACATTCCCCGGGATGCTGTTCGGTGGCTGTACGGATGTCGGGGTCCCAGCGGGATAGGGGCAAGGAGTCAGCATCCTCGGGGTTCAGGATGCAAGCCTACTGTACACACCCGATGGAGCGAATGAGTGTAGTATCCCGCTTCCGGCAGTCCTCACCCCAATCGGACTCACCGCTGTAGGGGGTAGATTGGTTCTGTCCACGAGGTAACTACGCGTTCGGCGGCTCCACCTCCTCGTCGCTCGCCTCCCGCCACGAGCGAGTCGGCTCCCAGCCGAACAGTCGCTCGGCCTTCGCGAGCGAGTAGGCCGCAGCGTCACCCTCGACAGCGCAGTCGTCGGGGAAACGACCGTACTGCTCGCGCATCAGCTCTCGGAGCGGGCGACCGAGGGCGTTGTCCGGGCCGACGCAGTTGACCGCCTCGTGGCCCGAGTGCGGGGACTCAAGCGCGGCGGCGACCAGTTCGGCTACGTCGCGGGCATCGACGTACGACCAGAAGTTGCCCGCGCCGGCGTCGAGGTTCTCGACGTACTCGGGGTCGCGACAGGGGTACGCGCCCGGCTCCTGAATCCACGAGGGGCGAATCGAAGTGACCGACACGCCGTCGCGGCGGGCGACCGTCCGTCCGATTTCTTCGGTGACGACCTTCGAAAGCCCGTACGGGTCCTCCGGGCGGAGCGGGTGAGATTCTGGAATCGGGAGCCGGTCGGGGACGGGCGTCTCCTCGGCGAAGAAGAAACCGTAGGCTCCGTCGGAGGAGGCCTGGACGACGCGAGCGCCGACGCGGCCCGCCGCGGTGAGGACGTTGTGCGCGGCGAGGGTGTTGTTCTGGTACACGTCGACGCCCGGGCGCGTGCCGGCGACGGGGATAGCCGCCCAGTGGACGACGCCGTCGGGGTCGAGGTCGGTGACGACATCGAAGACGCTGCCGGCGTCCGTCAGGTCGAGGGCGCGATACGCCACGTCTGGGTGGCCCGCGCCGGGGTCGGGGTTCGTCCGGTCGAGACAGGTCACGTCGTGGTCGGCGGCGAGTCGGTCGAGGACCCAACGGCCCGACTGTCCACGACCGCCGGTGACGAGTAGCTCCATACCGACGGGAGACGCGGGGTGGGCTAAGTCCCACCGTCCGAACCCGTTCGTCGACGACCGATTTCGTGATAACTACCCACATATTAGGTATGTGCATGCCTCGTGGTGAACAGAGGTGATTAAGAAATATTATCATTATTGTTCACAACGTTCTTATACCGCCACCCGAGACAGGGAGGTACAGATGGCACACGAGAAAGATTCGGACCCCGTTGCAGAGAACGTCCGCGACACGGACTCCATGATTCGAGACGTCGACAACCACGCGGCCCGCGAGCTGCGACAGAAGTTCGAAGAGCAGGACTACGTGTTCGCGCCGGGCCTGTACCACGCGCTGGACGCGCGGCTGGCCGAGATGGCCGGGCTCGACGCTGCGTACATGTCGGGCTACTCGACGGTGCTGGGCCAGTTCGGCTTCCCGGATCTGGAGATGGTCACGATGACCGAGATGGTCGAGAACGCAAAGCGCATCGTCGAAGCGACGAACCTCCCGGTCGTCGCCGACGCTGACACCGGCTACGGTGGCGTCCACAACGTCCGCCGCGCCGTCCGCGAGTACGAGAAGGCCGGCGTCGCCGCCATCCACATCGAGGACCAGACCTCGCCGAAGCGGTGTGGCCACATCGCGGGCAAGCAGATCGTCTCGCGAGACAAAGCGCGCTCGCGATTCGAGGCAGCCGTCGACGCCAAGCAGTCGGAAGACACCATCATCATCGCCCGCACGGACGCGTACGGCTCCGCCAACGGCGACTGGGAGGAACACCTCGAGCGCGGTCGCATCTACGCCGACGCCGGCGTCGACCTCGTGTGGCCCGAGATGCCGGACCCGTCGCGTGAGGACGCCGTCAACTACGCCGAGACCATCCACGAGACCCACCCAGACCTCGATCTCGCCTTCAACTACTCCTCGTCGTTCGCGTGGTCCGAAGAGGAGGACCCGCTCACGTTCCAGGAGCTGGGCGACCTGGGCTACGTCTACCAGTTCATCACGCTGTACGCGCTCCACTCCGGTGCGCACTCGGTGTACGAGGACATGAAGAACATCTCGGAAAACGACGAGCAGGCCCAGTGGGACCTCGAAGACCGCTACCTCGGCCACGAAACGGAGAGCCACCACCAACTCTCCTTCGTTCCGCGGTTCCAGGACGTCGAGGCGCAGTTCGACCCCGAGGCCCAGTCCCGAATGGAGGACTCCGCGGGCTTCACCGAGGAGGGCGAAGCCGTGCTGTCGAGCGAACAGGACGACGACGACTGAAGCGTCCGTCGACCGCGGACGCACGACGGAGGCTGAAGTGCTCGCCGACCGCGAACACGCGGGCGCGCTGACGCGCCCGCCGACCACGCGGACGCGGGGCGAGGGCTGACGTGTTGTGGCCGACCCGCGTTGGCCGCATCCGTCGATTATTTGTGACGAGCGGGTACCAACTGAGACACCAACATATGCAACGACGACACACACGCAAGTTCGTTCGGACGTTCTTCACGACGCCGACGGCACTGGAAGGAGAAGAGGACTCGGCGAAGATGCTCAACCGTGCGGCAGACCTCCGCGGGATGGAGGCGCCGGACGTGTGGGTCCCAGACAACGAGGACGCCACGGCCCCGTCGATGCGCGACGAGGGCGCACAGAACATCATCGACGTGCTCGCCGAGAAGGGCGACGGGTTCCCGGGTGAGGTCCACCCGCGCGTCGTCTGGCACCGCGACAGCCCGACGACCCGCCATCAGGGATTCAAACACATGCTCGAAATCGCCGACCCGGACAACGGCGCTATCGACAATCTCGACGGCTTCGTCATTCCCGAAGTCGGCGGTATCGACGACTGGAAGAAGGCAGACGAGTTCTTCACCATCGTCGAACACGAGCACGACCTCGAAGAGGGGTCACTCGCGATGTCCGTCATCATCGAGTCGGGCGCGGCCGAGCTGGCGATGCGCAAGCTCCGCGACGAGATGGGCAAGCCGGACAACAACCTCGAACGCATGTTCCTGCTCGTGGACGGTGAGGTCGACTACACGAAGGATATGCGCGCGATTACCCCGACGGGCGGGCTGCCGGAGTGGCCGGAGCTCCGTCACAACACCTCCCGCGGCGCGAGCGCGGCCGGCTGTATCGCCGTGGACGGTCCCTACGACGACATTCGCGACGTGGACGGCTACAACGAGCGCATGACTGACAATCAGGCGAAGGGGATGCTCGGCATCTGGTCGCTCACGCCGGGACAGGTCGTGGAAGCGAACACGAATCCGCTCCCGCCGGCGACCGGGAGCTGGCTCCTCGACGCCGACGGCCGCGAGGTCGAACTCACCGAGGAGGACGGCGTCTTCGTCTACAACGGCGACCGCATCAGCCTCACCGAGGAGGGCGACGAGTACACCCTCGCGGTCGGGGGCGACGAGCAGACGCTCGATGAGGACGAACTCGTCGACGAACTGCTCGGTCTCACCTCCTACGTCCCGAGCATGGACGACATCGTCGACTCGATGGAGGAGTTCGAAGCGGCCCGCGACGCCGGCACCGGCGCAATCGCCATCACCCGCTCGGCGACGCTCGACATCGACGGCGTCGAGATGGACATCGCCACCGACCGAATGTGGGACGAGGCGACGTATCAGGCCGCGAAAACGCCGATTACGCTGTTCCAGGACGTGTACGAGCACCGTCCGGACCAGCACGACGACCTCGCGGAGCTGTACAGCGAGGACGTGGTCGAGCGAGCAGCGAGCGTCGGCAACTAAGGGCTACCCGGCCCTTTCTCGTTTTATCGAAGTTTCGAGGTCAATCCGCGCCGATAGACTCGTCTGCGGCGAAAGAATCGAAGCCGCCGAGTCGGAACGGCCGCGAGTCGGTGCAGTCCTCGTGGGCGGCGGCGAGTTCACCGATGGCGAGGTCGAACCGGTGGGGGAACTCGTCGTACGCGTCGGCCGATTCGAGCGCGTCGAGGAACTGCTCGGTCGTGAGGTCCTCGGCGTGCGTCTCGTGGAACTCGGTGACGTTGGCGGCCGCCGTCTCGGCGGTCGCTCGGTCAGCGCCGTACTGTTCGGTGAACACCGGCGTCAGGTCGGCTTCGAAGTCGCTCATACTTGCCGGTGGACGGCGAGGATGTAGGGGATTTCGGTCGCGGGAGGCTTCGCCGAATCGTAATCGGGATACCGACGACTCCCCCACGCTCGGTATGGAGCCGATTCGCGTCGTCTGGGGGACCGGACGTGCGGCGACGGAGATGGCTGCCTACGACGCGGCGCTTGCAGCGGCCGGCATCGAGAACTACAATCTCGTCGCCGTCTCGTCGGTGATTCCCGACGGCGCGACCGTCGAGGAAACCGACACCGCACCGGACCTCGGCCCGGTCGGGAACCGACTCACGGTCGTTCAAGCACACGAAACCGTCCCCGTCGGCGACCGCGACCCTGCCTGTGCCGGGCTGGCCTGGGCGACGACCGACTCGGGGAGGGGCCTGTTCTACGAGGCGTCGGGTCGCGACGAGAGCACGGTCCGGGGCGCGGTCACAGAAGGAATCACCAGCGGGCGCTCGCTGCGTGACTGGCCGTTCACCGGCCAAACACATCAGCTCGTCGTCGCCGACCCCGACGCCGAGGCGTACACCTCGGCTGTCGTCGTCGCCGTCTACGGCGAAAGCGAGCAAATCTTGTGAAACTATATCACGGAAAGCGGTGGGTTTTTGCGAGCAAGCCGGCTAGGGGAGTCGAATGCACAGTAACCACGACGAAACGACGGAACTGACGACGGACGAGCGCCGGCAGCTTCGCGCCGGTGGGACCGCCGTCGCCGCCCGGACGCGCGAACTCCTCTCGCGGGAGTTCGTCGTCGGCACGGAGTTGGTGGACAGCCACGACGGTGTCCAGGCCGCGGTCGCGGTCCAGCCGCCGAACGGCACCGTCGTCTCGGCCGGGTTCCAACTGTCTGAACTCGCCGAAGACGGCGGAACCGACGATATCGCACAACAGATTGCAGCGGGCGCGGCACTGGAGGCGATGTCGAATCCCTCGCGCCACCAGCCGACCGGTCAGTAGCCTACTTCCCCCAGAAGGGGTCGCGGTTGCGCTTCTTCTCCAGGTACATCTGGAGGGCCTCACGCTCGTCTGTCGGCAGTTCCTCGGTCACTTCCTGTTCGAGAATCTTCGCGTGCTTTTCCGGCAGTTGTGACCACAGCGTGTCGCCCTCGTTGATTTGCCGGCCGACGGTCGGACCGTCGATGGAGGCGGCGACGCGGTCGCCGGCGCGGGCCTCGTCTACGTCCTCGCCGTCGTCCTGTAAGGATTTGAGCTGACCGACGCGGACGGCCTCGCCGTCTTCCCACTTCTCGACGCGGGAGTTGCGCTTGAGCGTGCCGGCGAGCACCTCGACGCCGACGACGGCGGGGTTCGACTGCCGGAACGTGTGGTCTTGTAAAATCTGGAAGCGACACGGCCGGGCGATTTTGTCGAGCACCTGCTCTTGTTGGGCCTCCTCGATGTCGGTGACGAACGCCTCGTACTCCTCGATGAGCTGGTAGATGACGTCGTCCTCGAAGATGCGGACGCCGTCCTGTGTGGCCTGCGCTTCGGCGTCGGGCAACACGTCGAGGTTGAACGCGAGGATCACCTCGTTGGTCTCCTCATCGGCGGTAGAGGCGACGGCCACGTCACGCGGGGCCACGTCGCCGACCTCGGCGCGGACGATAGGAATCTCCTCTTCGGCCAGCGTGTTGGCGATCGCTTCGAGCGAGCCGAGCGTGTCGGCCTTCACGACGACGCCGTTCTCCTCGGTTTCGACGCTCAAATCCGAGAGTTCGGCCTCGACCTCGGCAATCACGTCGTCAACGTCGCGGTCGCGGACGACCCGGACCGGCGCGCCGGCCATCGCGTCGTCGAGGTCGGGCGCGGCGATCTTGATGCCGGTCGCGGCTGACACCGAGTCGACCTTCTCGAAGTGTTTCTCGGTGCGAATTTCCGCGAGCGGGCGCGGGTGGAGCAGCGCCCGCACGTCGGTCACGATGGGACTGTTCTTCCCTCCGACGACGATGGTGTCCTCGCCGGTGACGGTGCCGTCATACAGCACGATATCGATAGTCGTCCCGAACCCCTGTTCGTCCTTCACTTCGAGGACGGTCCCCGCCCCGGGACCGGTCACGTCGATAGACATGTCCTCTTTCAGATACCGCTGGGACAGCCCCATCATCACGGTGAGTAGGTCGGGAATCCCCTCGCCGGTCATCGCGGAGAGGGGCACGACGCCGATGTTCGACCGGAAGTCCTGGACCCGCCAGTACATATCAGCCGAGAAGCCGTTGTCAGACATCTGACCGATGACCTCGTACAGCTTCTCGTTGAGACGGTCCTCGGCGCGGTCCGACTGGTGGTCGAGCGACTGCTGAATCGGGAGACCTTCCTGTGGTTTCCACCCCGGAATCGTGTCGACCTTGTTGGCGGCGACGACGAACGGCGTCTGGGTCCGCTTGAGGATATCGAGCGCTTCGAGCGTCTGCGGCTGGAAGCCGTCGTTCACGTCCACGACGAGGATGGCGATATCGGCGAGTGCACCGCCCCGCGAGCGCAGCGTCGAGAAGGAGTGGTGGCCGGGCGTGTCGATAAAGAGGAGTCCCGGAAGGTCGAAGTCGTCGGGGTCGACGAGTTCACCTGCCATCTCCCCGATAGTGTCGAGCGGGACGGCCGTCGCGCCGATGTGCTGGGTGATTGCACCGGCTTCCCCCTCCTGCACTGCGGACCCACGCACCTTATCCAAGAGCGTGGTCTTCCCGTGGTCGACGTGGCCGAGGACGGCGACGATGGGCGTTCGCAGCCCCGTCGCGTTGGCCACTGTGGCGTCAGAATCAGACATGAGACGTTCTTAGGTACGCTCGCCGCCGCCGACAGATAACTCTTTCAGAACGCGCTACTCGACGGTGAACGAGCCGACCATATCCGCGGTCTCGTGTGGGTCACAGTGGTATTCGTACGTTCCGGTCGTCTCGAAGGTGTGCGTGTAAGTCGTCCCCGACGGGTACACGTCGCCGTCGCGACCGTCCCACTCAGCGCCGGATGGGACCGACCCCGGCGAGACGTTGTGGCCCGACTCGTCCCACACCCAGCGGACGGTGTCGCCGGCCGCAATCGTGAACGATGCCGGGCTGAACTGGAGATTCCCGTCAGGTGCAACGGTCACGGTCTGTGGAACGTCTGTCGCTGTCGCGGTCTGGGTTGCGGTCGACGTGTCTTCGTCCCCGTAGCCGCCGTAGCCACCGCCACTGCCGTCACCGGTCGTGTCGGTGGCCGTTGGCGTCGCCGTTTGGGTCGGCGTCTCGGTCGCTGTTGCGGTCTCTGTTGCCGTCTCGGTCGCTGTCTCGGTCGTCGTATCGGCAGGCTCGTCGCTGCTACAGCCGGCGAGCGCGAGGAGTCCAACCGGTGCGATTCGTGTGAGAAACCTGCGGCGCTGCATACGTGCTATTGGTGCTCCTGCGTCATACATCTACTGCAGGGTGGATCTCTGTGGCTGACGCGCGTCCGACGCCCCCCTGTCGTTTATGTACTGGCGTGCATACGGAGAGATATGACGGAGATACTCGCGGAGAACCTCTCGGACAAGCGCGTCGTCGGAAGCGACGGCTCCGAAATCGGCACGCTGTACAACGTCACGATGAGCTTCAAGAACGGCTCGCTCCAGCATCTCCTCGTCGACCCCCTAGAGGGCGTCGGCTCCGGCCACCGCGTCAACGACCGCGGGCGCATCGAGATTCCCGTCTCCAACGTGCAGGCAGTCAAAGACCACATCGTCGTCGCCCGCTAGATGCGCGTACTCGACGCTTCAGCGTTCATCGACGACTACACCACCGACGACGAGATGGTGACGGTCCCGGCCGTGCGCGAGGAGCTCACCGACGACGCCTCCGGATATCGGTTCGACGCCCTCGAAGGCGCTGGAATGCGGCTCCACGTCCCCGGCGAGGGACCACAGACACAGGTGGAGCGGGCCGCCCGCACCACCGGCGATTTCACCGAGATATCGGACGTGGACCGCCGGCTGCTCGCGGCCGCGTTCGAACTGGACGCCGTCCTCGTCACCGACGACTACGCGATGCAAAACGTCGCCAACGAACTCGACGTGACGACGGAAAGCGTCTCGAAGGAGGGCATCGAAGAGCGACGCGACTGGGACTACCAGTGTCAGGGCTGTGGCCGCGTGTACGGCACGCACCGCGAACGGTGTGAGATCTGCGGAAGCGACCTCGAACGGAAGAACCCTCAGTAGTTCACCTCGGCGACGACGGTGCCGTTTTCGGCGGTGACGGTCACCGTGTCGCCGCCGTTGTTCCAGATTGCACCCGATGCCTCCCAGTAGCGGTGCCCTCCGCGGTCGTCACCGCTCCCGGTGTGGAGTCGCACCGACGCACCGGGCGCGAGCGTCAGGCTCTCGAAGGTGTGCTCGTGGTCGGCCGCGTCGGCGACCGTCCAGCCGTCGAGCACGAGCGGGTCGCCGCCGGTGTTCGTGAAATCGACGTACTCGTCGTTCAGGTTCTCGTTGTCGTTGCCGGCCGCGTCGGCGTGCACCTCGATAGCGAGTGGTCCGTCGTTCGCCGCGTCAGTCTCTCCCCCCTCGCTTGCACAGGTCCACAGTCCGGTCGCTCGCGTCATCGCCTGTGACTCGGCGGCGTAGAACTCACCGCCCCGCGAGAAGTCGGAGTCGTAGACCCGGGCGTAGCCGTTGGCGACCAGCCCGTAGTTGACGTTCCGCCCGTCGTGGACGACGTAGACGAGCAGCCGGTCGTAGTAGCCCCGCGTCTCGAGGGACTCATCGAACGCGAGCCGGACGGTTTCGCCGTCGAGGCGACTCATCCGGTCGCTCGCGCGTTCACCCCACCGACGGAGACAGTCGCGGCCGACCTGCGTCTCGGGGATTCCCTCGAACTCCGCCGGGTCGTTCTCGCTGTACACCTCGGGCGTGTCGACACCGACGAGTCTGAGCGTATCTTCCGTCCCGTTGTCGTACACGATATCGAGCGTATCGCCGTCCACGACCCGGGTGACGGTGACCGTCAGAGAGGTGTCCGGCAGCGTGGGCGTCGCTGTCGTCGTCGCGTCGGGCGGCGGCGTCGACCCGACAGACTCCGTCGGTGCGTCACTCACCGGCGTCCCGACGCAGCCGGCCAGCAGGACGAGACAGACCACGGCGAACCGTCGCATACACGACGCCACGGCGACGATGGGTATAACATCTCCCGGTATCCCAGCGGTTTAGTAATTAGACGTATCTAACCTTTCGTAGTGGAATGGTGAACTCGCTTCGGGAGGTGTGGGTATCGTGACGCCGTGGGTAGAGGTCGCTATCGTCGCGTTCATCGCCCAGTTGACGGTGTTGCCCGGGGAGAAGGTGCAGTTCATTATCGCGGGGCTGTCGACGCGGTTCCACCCGCTGATGGTGGTCGCCGCCGCGGGAGCAGCCTTCGCAGGCTGGACTGCACTCGAAGTCCACCTCGGCAGCGCGTTACAGACGGCAGTTCCGGGCTACTATCTCGACGCGGCGACGGGGCTGTTGTTCCTCGGCTTCGCGCTGGCGCTATTCCGGAGCGCACCCTCCCCCGGAAGCGACCCCGACGCGATGAGCCGCGGGACGGACACGACCACAGCGGTAGACAGCGACCGGGCGAACCTCACTGACGGCGGCGACCTCGACGTGCGCGTCCCGGTCGTCGGCTGGCGCGTGCCGAACCTGTTTGGCGGCTTTCTCCCCATCTTCGCGCTGATGGCGGTCGGCGAGTTCGGCGACAAGACGCAGCTCGTCACCATCGGACTCGCGACCCAGTACGCCCACGGCACGGCCATCTGGGTCGGCGAGATGGCGGCCATCATCCCGGTGAGTCTGGTCAACGCGTTCGTCTTCTACCGATTCAGCCACCGGTTCAACGCCAGAAAGGCCCACTTCGCCGGCGCGATTCTGTTCGCCTTCTTCGGCGTCGACACGCTGCAGTCGCTCGTGACTGACGTCTCCGTCTGGGAGACCGTCGTGAACACGGTCTCGACTGCTGTCACCACCGCCCTGTAGCATCCGCTCGCGGAGCGAGCGGTTCACCGTCGCGAACGGAGTGAGCGACGGCTGTGTGTTTTTGATGCAGATTTTTGAACTGAGTGGCTCCCCGCAGGCGCGGCTCCGCCGCGCCGAGGAAGCCCGAAGTTCAAAAAGGTGCGTTAGTGGAAGGCGATCGGCGTGCCGGGGGAGTCGTCGCGGTCGATCTTCTCCAGCGCCTCCTCGAAGTCTTCCGTGTGGACCTCGGTTCGCTCGTCGCGAATCGCGAACATGCCGGCCTCGGTACACAGCGACTCCAGCTCCGCGCCGGAGAAGCCCTCGGTCTTGCCCGCGAGGTCGGCGAAGTCGACCTCGTCGGCGAGGTTCATGTCGCGAGTGTGGATGGCGAGAATCTTCTCGCGCCCCTCGACGGTCGGCTCCGGCACCTCGATGAGGCGGTCGAAGCGGCCCGGTCGGAGGATGGCGCGGTCGAGCATGTCGAAACGGTTGGTCGCGGCGATGATCGAGATGTCACCGCGAGCCTCGAAGCCGTCCATCTCCGATAGGAGCTGCATCATCGTGCGCTGGACCTCCGCATCGCCCGACGTCTTCGACTCCGTGCGCTTGGAGGCGATGGCGTCGATCTCGTCGATGAAGATGATGGCGGGTTCGTTCTCGGCGGCGAGTTCGAACAGGTCGCGCACGAGCCGTGCGCCCTCGCCGATGAACTTCTGGACCAGCTCGGAGCCGGCCATCTTGATGAACGTGGCGTCGGTCTCGTTGGCGACGGCCTTCGCGAGCATCGTCTTGCCCGTTCCCGGTGGCCCGTGGAGCAGGACGCCAGTGGGCGGCTCGATGCCGACCTCGACGAACTGTTCGGGGTTAGTGAGCGGGTCCTCGACGGCCTCGCGCACCTCCTGGACCTGCTCGTCGATGCCGCCGATATCGCCGTACTCGGCGGTCGGCTGCTCGGTGACCTGCATCGCCTGTGCGCGGGCGTCGGTCTCGTCGTCGAGCACGCGCTGGATGGTGAACGAGTCGTTGATTGCGACGCGGTCGCCGGCCTCCAGCGTCTCGGAGAGCCGCGGCGAGAGATTGGTCAAGACCTCCTGGTTGTTGCCGTGCTGCTTGAGGACGACCTCGTCGTCGTTGACCTCCTCGACGGTCGCGATGTACAGCGAGGACGTCTTCAGCGTCTCGTTCTCGCGCTGTAGCTGTTCGACCTCACCGCGGAGGTCGTCCTGTTGGCTCCGGGCGTCTTCGAGTTGGGTGGCGAGCTGGTCGTGAACGCCCATGATGTCGGCGAAGTGCTCGCGCAAGGCGGCGAGCCGCTCCTCTCGCGACATCTCGGGGTCTAAGTCCAGCGTTGGTCGTTCGGGAAGCGATGGACTGCGAGACATTTCCTGAAGATAGGTGCGAGACGTAAATGTGTCTTTGGGTCTCCGAGCTGGCGGCGGCGTCAGGACAGCTGTTCGAACTCGGCGACGTAGCCGTCGTACGCCTCGATTGCCGACTCGACGACCTCGGGCGAGCGCATATCGACGCCCGCACCGGCAAGCAACTCAAGCGGGTACTCCCGCGAGCCGAGCCGCAGGAAGTCGAGGTAATCTCGTGCCGCCGGCTCGCCTTCCTCGAGGATGCGGTCGACGATGGCGTTGGCCGCCGAGATACCGGTCGCGTACTGGTAGACGTAGTAGTTGTAGTAGAAGTGCGGGATGCGCATCCACTCGCGCTCGATGTGGTCGTCTACGTTGGCGTTCGCGTAGAACTCCCGCTTGAGGTCGCCGTACATCTCGTCCATCGCGTCGGGCGTGAGCGCGCCGCCCTCCTCCACGACGTTGTGAATCTGGTGTTCGAAGTCCGCAAACAGAGTCTGGCGGAACAGCGTCGACCGGAACCGTTCGAGATACTCATCGAGGACGTGTCGCCGGAGCGTCTCGTCCTCGACGGTGTCGAGCAGGTAGTGGGTGAGCAGTGCCTCGTTGACGGTGCTTGCGACCTCGGCCACGAAGATCTCGTAGTTGGAGTAGACGTACGGCTGTTCCTCGCTCGTCAGCTCGGAGTGCATCGAGTGGCCGAGTTCGTGTGCGAGCGTGAACATCGAGGTGGCGTCGTCCTGATAGTTCATCAGGATGTACGGCTGGCTGTCGTAGGTGCCACCGGAGTAGGCCCCCGACCGCTTCCCCTTGTTCTCGTACACGTCGACCCACCGCGAGTCGAGTCCCTCGGCCAGTCGCGACTGGTACTCCTCGCCGAGTGGAGCGACGGCCTCGATGATCCACTCCTTCGCCTGTTCGTACGGGACTTCGGGCGGCTCCTCGTCGGTCAGCGGCGTGTAGAGGTCGTACATCTCCAGCGTGTCGACGCCCAAGCGGTCGCGCTTCAGGTCGACGTGGCGCTGGAGCACGTCGACGTTGTCCCGGACCGTCTCGACGAGGTTATCGTAGACGGCCGGCGGAACGTTCGTCCCATCGAGGGCGGCCTCGCGGGCCGTCTCGTAGTTGCGGGCGCGGGCGGTCTTCACGTCGGCCGTGACGCTGTTCTTCAGCGAGGAGCCGACCGTGTTTCGGAACGCTCCCCACTCGCCCATATACCCCTCGTAGACGCGCTGTCGGAACGCGCGGTCCTCGTCCTTGAGGTGGGTGGTGAAGTTGGACTGGGTGATCTCGATCTCGTCGCCGTCGGGTCCCTCGACGACCGGGAACGACATATCCGCGTTCGCCAGCATGCCGTAGATGTCAGAAGGTGCGCCAGTCACCTCCGAGAGGTCGGCGAGCACCTCCTCGACCTCCGGCGAGCGCGTGTGCGGCTTCATCCGGAGCACGTCGTCGAGATAATGGTCGTACTGGTCGAGTGCCGGCTCGCTCTCCACGAACGCGTCCAGCTCCTTGCGGGAGGCGCGTTGCAGTTCCGGCTCGATGAACGACGCCGCGCTGGAGGCGTCACTCGCAAGCGACTGTGCGCGGGCCTTCAGGGCCTGGTACTCCTGATTCCGGGTGTCCTCGTCCGACCGCATCCGGGCGTAGGACGTGACGTTCGCGACGGTTCGCATCAGCTCCTCGCGCAGTTCCAGCACGTCGAGCAAGGTCTCGGCGTCCTCGGTGACCCGCCCCTCGTAGGCGCTCAGCTCGTCGAGCCGAGACTCGACCGTCTCGTAGGCCTCCTCCCACTCCGCGTCCGAGACGAACATCTCCTCTAGTGCCCACGTGAACTCCTCGTCGATATCGCCGCGTTCTGGGACCGAACTCATCGGCAGAAATTGCGCCCGCGAGTCGCCTAAACCCACCGGTACGCGAACTCAGTCGGTGCGGGTGAGCCGGTCCGCGACGCGGGCACCGGTCTGTCGTTCGACCCGTCGACGCCCGAACACCGACGCCAGCGACGCGACCGCCTGCTCGTCGCGCTCGAACCGAACCGGGTAGGCGACCGAATCGAGCACGAGCGGTTCGGGCGGGGCCGCGCCGAAGCTGTCGGCTCCGGTCACCGGCTCGAAGCCGAGCACGCGGCCGACGAATTCGGAGTCGCGCTCACCGCTCGCGACCCACTCGACCAGCCGGACCGCCCGCCGGACGAACGACCGTGGGAACCCGCCCGCCTCGAAGGTACACACCAGGAACTCGCCGTCGCGCTCGAACCCGGTCCGGAGGTCGCGTTCCGTGCCGGTCTCGTCGGGCGTGAGGTTGTGGAAGTCGTGACTGCCGGCAAGGCGGTCGAGCGCATCTTGGACACGGCTATCGTCAGCGTCGGGCGCGTGGAGGAAGTAGCGGTACCGGCGCGACCGGGCGTCGTACTGGGCGTGGAACGTCTCGGCCACGTCGGCGCTGGCCCACGCCCGCACGTCGGCCGGGAGTTCGCTGTTGAGCGCGACGGGCGAGAGCCACTCCGGGCAGTCGAGTGAGACGGTCTGTGCGCGGGCGGAGACGCCGGCGTCGGTCCGGCCCGCCGCCGCGTAGCCGTCCGGCGGGACCTGCGGGTCGGGGGTCACACCGAGTGCGGCAAGCGCCCGAAACAGGTCGTTCTCGACGGTTTCCGCGTGAGGCTGGCGCTGGAAGCCCCGGTAGGCGGTCCCGTCGTACGCTACCCGGAACGCGCGGCGCATCTACTCGGGAAACTCGGAGACAGGGACCGTCTCCTGGTCGCCCGTCTCCATGTCGCGCAACGTGTAGTTGCCGTCCGCGAGGTCGTTCTCGCCGACGATGACGACCGTCTCTGCGTTGATGGAGTCGGCGTAGCCGAGCTGGGCACCGAAGCTCCGGTCGGAGATGTCGGTCTCGACGACGTACCCCTGTGCTCGAAGCTCGCGGGTAACACTCGCCGCCTTGGATTCGGTGTCGCCCACCTGCAGGACGTAGTAGTCGGTCGAGAGCGACTCGTCGGGGGCGACGCCGGCGCGTTCGAGCAAGAGTGGAAGCGTCGCGTAGCCGGGCGCGAACCCGACCGCCGGCGTCGGCTCGCCGCCGAAGGACTCGATGAGGTCGTCGTAGCGCCCGCCGCCGAAGACGGAGCGTGACACCTCACCGGTCGCGTCGAAACACTCGAAGACGACGCCCGTGTAGTAGTCGAAGCCGCGGGCGGTTTCGAGCGACAGCTCACAGTACTCGCTCGCGCCGAACTCCGCGACCGCATCGAGGACGGCGACGAGATTGTCGATGGCCTCGTGTGCCTCCTCGGTGCCGGCGAAGTCGGCGAGGGCATCGAGCGTGTCGACGGTCGTCGCGGAGAGCCGCTCGTCGAAGGTCGCGGCCTGCTCGTAGCTCAGGCCCGCGTTCACGAGGAGGTCGTGATACTCGTTCTCGTCGAGCTTGTCGCTCTTGTCGACGGCGCGGACGGCCTCGGGCACGTCCACGTCGGCGTCGAAGCTCCGGAGCACGGCCCCGAGGATGTCGCGGTGTGAGACGCGGAACTCGAAGTCGTCGGCGTCGAGACCCAAGTCAACGAGGAGCTGTGCACCGAGCGCGATGACCTCGGCGTCGGCACGGGGGTCGTCCGTCCCGAAGATGTCGATGTTGGTCTGGTAGAACTCGCGGAATCGGCCCTGCTGGACCTGCTCGTACCGCCAGAACGGGCGCGTCGAGAACCACTTGATCGGCTTCGACAGCTCCTGCTGTTTGGCCGCGACCATGCGGGCGACGGTCGGGGTCAGCTCCGGCGTGAGGGTGACGTGGCGGTCACCTTTGTCCTCGAAGGCGTACAGCTCCTCGACGATGTCCTCGCCGGACTTGTCGGTCCACATCTCGGCGCGTTCGAGGTGGGGACTCGCCGTCTCGCGGAAGCCGTAGCGGCGACACGCCGCCTCGACGGTATCGATGATCTCGCGGCGAGCGGCCATCTCCTCGGGGTAGAAGTCGCGAAAGCCCTTCAGCCGGTCGTACATACGCGTCGGTTCCGCGGGCGGGCGTAAACGTCCTACGGTCGGGTGTCAGGGTTCGACGCGCCGGCCGTCCTCCAGCTCTTCGAGACCGAGCTCGACGAGCTGGTCGAGTACCTCACTCTCCGTCAGTCCGTACTCGCGAGCGAGGGCTCGTATCTCACGCGCGGTCGACTGGGAGGCCAGATACTCGAATCGCTCCATACCATGCCAGTAATACACACGGTAATAAGTGTCAGTCAGACAGCCGTCAGCCGCCCGTCAGGGAGCGGTGGCGGCGGCGTACTGTGAGAGGAACGTGATGCAGTTGTACACCGCGTGGACGAAGACGACGACGAGGAGGTTCTCGCTGCGCTCGTAGAGCCACCCGAGCACGAGGCTCAACACGAACAGCTGAGCGAAGTACGGGAGCGCACGTCCGAGCGGCGTTGCGACGAGGTTGCCGACGTGGCCGAGGGTGAACACGACCGACGCGAGCACAATCGCCGCGATCGGCGGGTACGCGTCCTTCAACCGGCCTTGGATAACTCCCCGGGCGAGCAGCTCCTCGCCGGGCGCGACAAACAGGATGGTGAAGGGAATCAGATACAGGGCGGTGTCGGGTTGCCGCTCAATGACGCCCGGCAGCGTCGTCTCCGGCAGCTGCACGTCGAACTGGGTGTACAGCGCGCTGAGCACTAACACGACGGCGAGCAGTCCGAACACGCCAAACACGGCCAGTTTCACGTCGTTGCGCGTCGGGAGACGAACGTTGATGATGTCGAATCTGTCCTGTAGCTTCAAGAAGAGCAGCGAGGTGAGTCCGAAGCCGACCCCCTGGAGACCGACGGTCTGGAGCGCGTAGAGTCGCCAGTCGTCCTGAGTGAGGACGACGCCCACGCCCTGTAGCAGTCCCAGCGCGAGCACGGACGCGACGATGCCGACGAGGAAGGCGACAATCGCGAGCAACAGCCCGGTCCCGACCGCGCGGAGCCGCTGTATGGGTGACCCCGTCCCTGACGTATCGTGTGACACACCCGCGATAGCAGCCGCGGGAGGTTACCTCTTACTCAATCAGGTAGTTGTGTTTATTTCGCACGGCTGCGGCCTCGGCCGTCTCCTCGCCGCCGAGTAGCCCGCGTGCGGCGTTCTTCCCCCACTCGACTGCCGGCTGGGTGAACGTCTCGACGCACATCAGCTCGCCGGCCATGATACAGGCGGCCTCGAACGAGACGAGCAGGTCACCGATGCCGCGTTCGTCCACGCGGTCGAGTTCGACGCGGATCGAGGGTTTGTCGGCGGCCGCGAGACTCGCCTCCGTCGCCTCGAACTCCGCATCAAGAAGGTCACCGAGCGTCGCGTCGCCGAGGTAGGCGAGTCCCTCCACGTCGACGGCCGGAATTTCCCTGTCGTCGCGGGCGGTCGGGTGGACGAGCGTGACCATCGTGTCGTGGCGACCCGCGCGGTACAGTTGGAGTTGGGAGTGTTGGTCCGTCGCGCCGAGCGCGCGAGCGGGCGTCTGGCCCTGTCCGTCCTTTCCGAGCGACTCGGCCCACAACTGGGCGAACCACTCGGCGAAGGGTTCCAGCGCCTCGGCGTAGGGCATGAAGGCGTTGGTGTGGACGCCGCGGCGCTCGAGCGCGACCGCGAGCGCGCCATACGCGTAGGCGGGACAGTCGTCGATGCTCCCGGTGAGGGAATCGCGCGCCTCGCGTCCACCGTCGAGGACGGCCTCGATGTCGTAGCCGAGGATGGCCGGCGCGACGAGACCGACAGCAGAGAGCGCAGAGAAGCGACCCGGCACGCCGTCCGGGACGGCGAGCTTCGGAAGCTCTTCTTCGGCAGCGAGGTCGGCGAGCGGGCCGGACTCGCCCGTCGTGACGACCGTGCGCTCGGTCCAGTCGACGCCGGCGGCCTCGTAGGCGTCCCGGACGACGAGGAAGTTCGCCAGCGTCTCGGCGGTCGTACCGGACTTCGAGACGACGTTGATAGCCGTCGAGTCGAAATCGAGGGCGTCGAGCAGGCGATTCGTCGCCTCGGGGTCGACGTTGTCGAGGAGGTAGTGATTTGCCTCGCCGAGCGCGGCGGTGATGGTCTTCGCGCCGAGGGCGGAGCCGCCGATGCCGACCGTGAGCACGGCGTCGGCGTCGATGGGGTCGACGGCGCGCTCGATGCCGGTAGCGCTCGTCGTCTCGGGGAGGTTCAGACTCGCGTAGCCGAAACGGGCGTTGGACATGCCCGCCGCGATAGTTTCGTGAGCGTCGGCCACCGCGTCGTCGAGGCGGTCGAGCGCGTCGGTCGAGACGCCGGGCGTGGCGGCGCTATCGAGGGCGTTCCCGATATCCAGTTGCATACGCGAACGCCCGACGGCCGGAGAGATAGGCGTTCGGTCTCAGCGGTGGAGCGTGGCCGGCGCGGGCGGCATCGACCGCTTGTGCGCGCTCTGTTCCACGAGGTCGACGACGCGGTCTATCGCGGATTCGGGGACACCGAGCGACTCGGTGGTCGCCGATTTGGAGAAGGGACCGTCGACGTGGAGCGCGAGAACCGCGTCGAGCGTGTCGTAGTCGAGACCCATCTCCTCCTCGTCGGTCTGGCCCTCCCACATCTCGGCACTCGGAGCCTTCTCCACGAGGTCGTCGGCGACGCCCATGTGGGAGGCGAGCTGGCGCACCTGTCGCTTGTAGAGGTTGCCGATTGGATTGCAGTCGACGGCCTGGTCGCCGTACTTCGTGAAGTAGCCGGTCATCGCCTCCGAACGGTTTCCGGTGCCGAGGACGACGCCCGACTCGGCGTTGGCGACGAAGTAGTTGAGGACCGCCCGGGTGCGAACGCGGACGTTACCCGCGGCCATTTGGTCGTCGACGCCCTCGGGATACGCCTCGAAGAAGGCGTCCACGATGGGGTTGATGTCGAGCACGTCGTACTCGATTTCGAGCCACTGGGCGACGCGTTCGGCGTCGCTCATGTTCTGGTCGGTGTTCACGTCCGAGGGCATCACCAGCCCGTGGACGGAGTCGGCACCGAGCGCTTCGACGGCGAGCGTGGCCGTGAGCGTCGAGTCGATGCCCCCCGACAGGCCGATGACCGCGCCGTCAGCGCCGGCGTCGTCGACGACCGCTTGGATGAAGCTCGTGATGTGGTCGCGCTGTGCGTCGAGTTCCTCGGCCGAAAGGTCGAGCGTAATCGCGTTCCCCTCCACCAACGGCACTGACTGTGACATGAAAGTGTATACGGGAGCGAGCGACAAATAGGTGCTGTGGGCGGCCCATTCGTGGACACGCGTGGAGTTCTGTGGAAACGCTACGTTCAAGTAGAGCGGTCGGGTACTCGTGAGTGATTCGGGAGTGCCGCTGGTGAGCGGGCGACGCTCGCGAGTCCCGGTGTGACCGAAGAGAGTGCCGTTGGTCCAGTGGTAGGACATTAGCTTCCCAAGCTAATAGCCCGGGTTCAATTCCCGGACGGCACATGGTCTCGAACGCTCGCAAGCGGTGACTCTCTATTCGATCCGCTTCTCTTCTCGAACGGTCTTTTCGCTCTCGACGTTCCCCGTGTTGAGCGTGTCTGCCGGCTCGAACAGCACGATTCGACACTCTTCGTCTGCGACCGGCTGGTGGTCGATTCCGGCGGGGACGACGTGGAACTGGCCGGGCGTGAGCGTCACGTCCTCGCGTTCGCGGAACCGAATCGTTAGCTCGCCCTCGTGGACGAAAAACAGCTCGTCGGCCTCCTCGTGGTGGTGCCAGTCGAACGCCCCCTCGATGCGGGCGAGCTTGACGTGTTGGTCGTTCAGTTCGCCGGCGACGTGCGGGTCCCAGTAGGAGTCGATTTGCTCGTAGGCTTCGTTCAGGTCGACGACCATACCGGAGGTAGCGCGCGGACGGGTACGGATGTGTCGGTCACAGCCACGGGGCGAACTCGCGGGAGTCGATGACCGACAGCAGGCGGTCGGTCGCGTCAGCGTCGTACCGGAGCGGGCGTCGCCACCACGGTCCCTTCCCGGAGTCTGCTGATAGTTCCGTGACGAGGGCATTCGCGTCGACACCGCCGGAGGGAGCCGACAGCGGGACCGCGCGGTCGAACAGCCCCGACGCCTCGTCACCGGCGAGGAGAACGGCCGCGTCCATCTCCGCGCGCTTGACGTGGGCGTTGTTGGCGAAGACGGCCCGCTCCGACTCGGGAATCGTCTCCCAGTCGGTGACGGGATCGCGAGCGAGTCGAAGCCCGCCGACGAGATACGCACCCCACGACGAGGGGTGCCAGTCGGGGCGGTCGTCAGCCGTGTCACTCGCGGTGTCGAGCGTGGCGTAGAAGAGCGCCCAGTCGCCCGCGGCGAGGTCAGAGAGCGGGCGCGCCTTCACGCCGTGCGGGTCGCCGTAGGTGTGGTGGTCACACTCGGGGTAGCCGGCAAACTCGGGGTCGAGATGGACGGACATGTCCCGGATCTCGTCGGGGATCGTCATCCGAAGGTCGGAGGCGAGATCGCTGTACGTCGGGACGGGCTCGCGTGTCGGTTCTGTCTCGGGAATCGGCAGGAAGTCGAACGTGCCGTCGGCATAGACGGGTGCGCGGATGCCCGGTTGGTTCGTGTTTGCGCCGACGTTGACTGCGACGGCGCGCGTCACGCCCGCCGCCCGGTGACGCGAGTCTGCATGTGTTCGGGAAAGACCTCCTCGACGGCCTCGTCGCCGCCGGCCTCGCGGACGAGTTCGCGGAGCTCACCCTCGTAATCGCCCTTTTCGAGGTCGGCGGCGGGGGCCTCCTCGACTTCGAGCGTCTCCTCGGCAAGTCGGTCGACGGCGCGGCGACCGAAGCCGGCGAGCGGCGAGAGGTAGTCGATGTCGTGGCGTTCTTCCAGCGACTGTGCCCACGCGCGGGAGACGCTCGGAACGCGGTCGTCGCGCCGAGTGCCGTCGGCGACGGCGTCGTACCCGTCCCCGGCGACGGCATCGAGCGCGCGTTCGTGGAGCATCTGGATGCCGTTGCGCTGAAAGCCGTCCTCGCGGAGTTGGGCGACCACCTCGTCGCCGACCTCGGCGTCGAGTTCGCGCTCGGCGAACGGAAATCCGAGCGCGTCGGCAGTCGCCTCGGCATGGGTGGCCGCATCGCCGACGCCGAAGCCGACGTGGACGAGTGTCACGTCGTAGAACTCACCGAGTAAGAGCGCGGCGAGCGACGAGTCCTTGCCTCCCGAGAACAGCACGCCGGCGTCCATCTACCGGCGTTTGATGTTGAACTCCTGCTTGTCGGGCTGGAGCTCCGAGAGCAGCGACTTCATCTGCTCGTCGTCGATTTTGCCGTTCACGCGACCGGACCGCGACAGCGCGACGACCTGCTGTTCGACCTGCTCTGCGAACTCGGGTTTCGACATCTTCACCGAGTTGAGTCGCTGGCGGGCGCTGTCGGTGAGCGTCTTCCGCAGTGCGGCCTTCTTCTGGGCTTCGGCCTGCTGGCGCTGTTGTTCGCGCGCCTCGCTTGCACCCTCGCCCTGCTTTTGCTCTTTCAGCTGTTCGAGCCGTTCCTGTCGAAGTTCATCAATCTCGTCGTCGTCCTGACTCATACCAGCGTGTACTTGCGCGCGATGAAAAACGGTTTCGCCGCGTTAGAGTTCGACAAGAAGAACGGTCAGACTGTACTCTCGCTGTCGAAACTTACGGATATACCGATTGAGTGCCACCGAGACATCCCAGATGAGGAGACTGTCAAGGAAGTCACGATCAAGAAAGAGCCGACTGGAGAGCGGTACGCCTCCTTCGCCGTTGACGACAAGGATGAACCTTCCAAACCGTCGCTTGAAGATGTTGACGCCGACGACATGGTTGGCATCGACGTGGGGATTCTGAAGTATGCCCACGACACTGACGGCACAGCAGTTGGTTCACTTGATCTCTCGGACGAACGCGACAGACTTGAACGAGAGCAACGGAAGCTCTCACGCAAAGAGCATGGGTCGAACAACTGGGAGAAACAACGTCAGCATGTCGCTGAGTGCCACCAGCAAATCAAGCGCAAGCGGCGTGATTTCCTACACAAACTCTCGAACTACTACGCTCAGGAGTACGAGCTAGTCGCGGTCGAAGACCTCAACGTGAAAGGGATGATAGAATCGCCGCGTAACAGCCGCAACACGGCATCAGCGGCGTGGAATACGTTCACCGACCTACTCGAATACAAGTGCAAACGCGAGGGCGCGCACTTCGTGGAGATTGACCCTGACGGCACTACCAAAGAGTGCGCTCAGTGTGGCGTCAAAACCGAGAAACCGCTGTGGGTACGTGAACACTCCTGTCCTGCCTGTGGTTTTGAGGCTGACAGGGACGCAAACGCGGCGTGGAACGTTCTTTCTCGCGGACTCACCGACCTAGGAGTGGGTCACTCCGAATTAACGCCTGTGGAGACTGCGCTCCCTGTGGACACTGCGGTTGTGTCTGCAAAGCGCGTCGTGGAAACAGGAAGCCCCTGCCTCAAGGAGCCGCCAACGGCGGCGAGTAGGCAGGGGTAGTTCACACGTAGCGTTCGAGCTCCGGGCGGTCGAGGTCTTCGATGACCTCGGTGGCGGTCTCATCGAGCAGTTGCTTGCCGTCGCCGGTGACCTCGCGGCCGCGCTTCTCGTTCGTGTTGATGTAGCCAGCGTCGTCGAGCTGCTGGAGCAGCGTCCGGATGACGTTCTTCGAGCCGTCAGTCTTGCGGTTCGGGCGGACGCGGTAGCGGGTCGACCCCTGCTTTTTGTCGCCGTAGGCGGTGGAGAGTCGCTCGACGCCGACGGGACCGTCGACGGCGACCTTCCGGAGGAGCGATGCGCCACGCAGCGCCCAGAAGTTCTCCTGCTGTGGGGGGAGTTCCTTCGCCACGCCGGTCTTGGTGAACTCGGCCCAGTCGGGCCGGTCGAGTTCGTCTTCGAGCTTGGCGGCGGTCGCCTCGATGAGCTCCTCGGTCGGAGCGTCGTAGAGTGTTGCCATTAGGTTCTGTTCCCGTCGGGATTGTTTAACTCTGACGTTAGACGGGAGTCAGAGCCGAGCGAAGCGAGGCTGTGACTCCGACACGGGGTCACGAGCCGGCGGCGAAGGTGTCGGAGCCGAGGACGCCGGCGATACCCCCGCCGACGACGGTCGGGAGGACGTAGGTGGCGGTGCGGTGGATGATGACGGCGGCAGCGGCGGCCCCGTTCGAGACACCAAGCGCGACGAGCAGCGTGATAAGTACGGCCTCGACGCCGCCGAGTCCACCCGGAAGCGGGGTTGCACCAGCGATTGCACCGACGGGGACGACGACGAGTGCGACGGGGTACGCGACTGTCTGGCCCAGCGCGAACAGCGAGAGCCACAGCGAGGTGGCCAAACAGAGCCAGCCGAGGAGCGCGAACCCGAAGGTGAGCGCCAGCCCGCGGCGGTTCCCGCTCACGCGCTCGATGGCGTGGAAGAACCCCTCGACGCGGGAGCGGATCGCGTCGGCGGTCGGGGGCGACCGTCGCGGAACCACGCGACCGACGAGGCTCGCGACCGGAGTGGCGACTCGCACGGCAGCCGCCTCGACGCGGTAGCGGTAGTTCCACCCAACGACGGCGAGGACGGGGACGGCGATAGCGAGGGCCGCGACGGCGTAGGAGGCAAACTGGAGCCGCGACCCGAACGAGACTTGCGTGGAGAAGTACACGATACCGACGGACGCGAGCCCGATGGAGGGAACGAAGTTGATCGAGTCGACGGAGGCGATGGCCGCCAGTCCGGTCTCGTACTCGGTGCCGGCGCTTCGGGAGATGAACAGCGCGGCGACGGGTTCACCGCCCGCCTGTCCGAACGGCGTGACGTTGTTGGCGAACGTAGCGGCGGCGAAGACGAGGATGGCGACGTGTGCGCGGATGGAACTTCCCAGCCCCGAGAGGACGGTCCACAGCGCGAGTCCCCACGCGGAGAGCCAGCAGACGGCGACGGCGAAGACGGCAGCGAGCACCGTCGGGTCGGCACGGCGGATGGCGTCTACCACGTCCGTCGGCCCGACGGCCCACAGCAGGCCCGCGAGGACGACACCCGCCAGCGCGAAGCCGACGACCGACGCCCGCAGGTCGATATCCATGGCCGTCGGTTCACGGGCCGGCCGTTTAGCTGTTTGCAGACGCTAAGCCCCCACCCTCAACGAGCACCGCAGTCCGCGCCAGCGGACAAGGAGCGCAGTAGGGTGGAGATACAGCGTCCCCAGAAATCTTTGATTTCTGGTGTGCGAACGAGACGCGTCTCGTCTCGTCAACGCCGTCATCGTTGTTCGTACACTGTACGACGGCAAGCCTACAGGCCCACCGCAATCCCCCAATGCATTTATTACGTCCTACGTGTGTAGCGTGCATACGGTGAAACGGAAGACAATCACCATCCGCGAAGACCAAGACGAGTGGATTGAGGAAAACCATCTCAACCTTTCGTCGTTCATCCGCGACCAACTCGACCAACTCATCGAGGAGCGAGAGTAACAGATGTACTACGCCTACAAGTATCGTCTCAATCCGTCCGACGCCCACCGTGAGGAGTTGGACCGCCACCGCGATATTTGTCGGCAACTGTACAACCACACGCGCTACCGCCTCAGCGAGTACCAAGACGAACACGGCGAACTGCCGTCCATGACAACGCTTCGGTCGAACCTCCCCGACCTCAAGACGTGGTGGGATGACCTCTCGGACGTGTACTCGAAGGTTCTCCAAACCGTCGTGGAGCGCCTGTTCGACAACCTGAAAGGTCTCTCCGCGCTCAAGCAGAACGGCTACGGTGTCGGTCAACTCAAGTGGAAGCCACCACGGGAGTTCCGCAGTTTCACGTACAGTCAATCTGGCTTCAAGCTCGACAAGAAGGGCGGTCAGACTGTGCTGTCACTCTCGAAACTCGGAGACATCCCGATTCGGCTCCACCGCGCCATCCCCGACGACGCCACCGTGAAGCAGGTCACAGTTAAGAAGGAACCGACGGGCGAGTGGTTCGCCACCTTCGGCGTCGAAATGGACCGCGAACCGCCCGAACCGCCCGAGAATCCCGAGCGGTGCGTCGGCATCGATGTGGGTATTCTCAAGTACGCCCACGATACAGACGGGTTCGCCGTGGGGTCGCTTGACCTTTCAGGCGAACGCGAGCGGCTGGAATGCGAACAGCGGTCACTCTCGCAGAAGCAACGCGGGTCGAACAACTACGAGAAGCAACGCCGACGAGTCGCGGAGTGTCACGCTGACTTGAATCGCAAACGCCGTGACTTTCTCCACCGACTCTCAGCGTACTACGCTCGGGAGTACGACCTCGTGGCCGTGGAGGACTTAGACGTGAAGGGGATGATGGAATCGCCGTCGAACAGCCGCAACACCGCATCGTCGGCGTGGCGAACGTTCATCTCGATGCTCGAATACAAGTGTGGGCGCGAAGGAACGCACTTCGTCGCAGTGAATCCGAGAGGGACGACGAAAGAATGCGCGTCATGCGGCGTCGGGACGGTGAAACCGCTGTGGGTCCGTGAACATTCCTGTCCCGCCTGCGGGTTCGAGGCAGACAGGGATGCAAACGCGGCGTGGAACGTTCTTTCTCGGGGCCTCGAAGATGTAGGAGTGGTTCACTCCGAACAAACGCCTGTGGAGACTGCACTCCCTACGGGAACCGATTCGGTTCCTGCACAGCGCGTCGTGGAAGCAGGAAGCCCCGCCCTCAAGGAGCGCCCGAAGGGCGCGAATAGGGTGGGGTAGTTCACCGCGTTCGGTCTCGCCACCGACACGGCTTTCCGCCAGCCAGTTCGGGGGCGAATATGGACGAACGGGCCGCCCTCGGACTCATCGGCGACGCGCTGCCGGACGCGGGCGACGACTGTGCCGTCGTCGGGTCGACCGTCATCACGACGGATATGCTCCACGAGACGACCGATTTCCCGCCGGGGACGACCCGCTACACCGCCGGCTGGCGTAGCGTCGGCGCGTCACTATCCGACGTTGCCGCGATGGGAGCAGCGGCGACCGCCGCGGTCGCCGTCTACGGCGCACCGAGCTTCGAGGAACGGGAGCTACGTGACTTCCTCCGGGGCGCACGCGAGGTGTGTGAGACGACGGGCGCACGCTACGTCGGCGGCGACCTCGACGGCCACGAGGAGTTCACCGTCGCGACGACGGCGATGGGCGAGACCGACACCCCCGTCATGCGCGACGGCGCGACCCCCGGCGAGTCGGTCTGTGTCACCGGGCGAATCGGCCGGTCTGCTGGCGGCTTCCGGCTGTTCGAGACCGACCCCGAGCGCGCGAACGAGCTGTTTCGGTTCGAGCCGCGTGTCGCTGCCGGCCGGGCGGTCGCGCCACACGCGAGCGCGATGATGGATTCCAGCGATGGGGTGGCGCGCTCGCTCCACCAACTCGGCGAGGCATCGGACTGCGGCTTCGCCGTCGAGTACGACCGATTTCCGGTACACGAGAGCGTCGAGACGGTCGCAACGGACGGGACCGACGCACGCGAGTTAGCTGTGCACTTCGGCGAGGACTTCGAGTTAGTGTTCACGACCGACGACCCCGAACACGTTCGCGAGGTGAGTCCGGTTCCCGTGAGCGTAATTGGCGAGGTAATCGAGGCTGGTGTCGAGATGGACGGCGAACCGCTTCCGGACCGCGGCTACACACATTAACTCATCAGCTGGAACGGAACCGGAACGAAACAGAGCGCCCCGAGCAGGAAGGTGAACGCCCCGATCGCGAACCGGCCGCGGTCGAGTGGTTCATCGTAGATTGGTTCGGCGAAGCCGGCCGCGCCGGCGAGCACCGCCATCCCGCCCCAAATCCCCCAGAGGAACGCCGCACGGCCGCTGTTCGTGAAGAAGAACAGGTACGCAGCCAACCCGAACAGGAGCCCGGGGACGACGTTCGAGATGGACTCCCCGCGCTCGCCGGCCATCGCACGCAGGATGTGGCCCCCGTCGAGTTGGCCCACCGGAATCAGGTTCAGAAAGGTGATGAACATTCCCGTCCACCCGCCGAAGACGATGGGACTAACAGCGAGCGTCGGGTCGTCCGGATACTCCAGTGGTTGGCCCACCAACTCGGCGAGCAGTTGGATGAGCGGCGGATAGCCGAACTGCACCTGGACGGTGTCTGAACTCTCGATGATTCGCTGTGGCACCGTAATCGGGTCGGCCGTCAGTCCGATAATCGTCACGACGACGGTCGCGACCAGTCCGGCGAGCGGACCGGCGACGCCGATGTCGAACAGCGCCTTCCGACTCGGGAGTCGCCCCTTCATCCGGATAACCGCGCCCATCGTCCCGATGAGCGTCGGGAACGGGATGAAGTACGGGAGCGAGGCGTTCACGTCGTGATACCGGGCGAAGACGTAGTGGCCGAGTTCGTGGGTGGCGAGCACGGATAACACCGCGGCGCTGAACTTCCAGTTCTCGCCGGTGACCAACTCGACCGGTCCCCACGCGGGTTCGTGATACCAGATAGAGCCGACGAACAGCGTCGTCACGACCGTGAGCGCGAACATGATGACGTTCGTCCACGGGATACCGTCGAGACTGTTGCCCGCAGGCGTGGCGACGAGCGCGTGTCGTCGGGACCGAAGTTGGACTCCCGAGATGGGGTCTTCCTCGCTGTCGGTAATCGTCTGGAGGCGTACGTCGTAGCCAGCCTCGCGGAACAGCGGCCACACCTGCCGTTCGAGCGTCTCGGTCGGCAACAGCGGTTCGCCGACGTAGACGACGCGGTCCTCCTCGGCGCGTCGCTCCTCGACATGGAACACGTCCGCGAGCGCTGCGGGCGTCGGGAGGGAGTCGTATCCCTCGTCGTCACTCATCACCGAATGAAGGGAGGACAAGGGGATAAACCCCCGTGTGGAGGAAGGGGACCGAAGCGCCGGTCGTCGTTACGCTGGGGTGATACGCCACGTGGTCGCGCTCGTGTACGACCACTTCTCTACGTCGATTTCGGTGGCGGTGTCTCGGAGTTTCACCATCAGCGCGCCGATCTCCTTGGAGGAGAGGCCGACCTCGTCCGCGATGAACTTCGATTTGAAGTACAGCTCGCCGTCCTCGGCCTTCTGCGCGAGGTAGTTCTTCAGTCGGCTTTCCTTGCTCTCGGCGTCGGACTCGGTTGCGGGGGTTGTTGCGCTCATAGGGTATCTCGCCTCACTTCCACAAGGAAGCCACATCGGTATATAAATACGAGACGCTTCGACTCACTTCGGCTCCGTTCGGAGAAAACCAGCACAAATCGGGGTGAAACGAACCGTTCACAAACGCCTCAAAATTGCTTAGACATTTTACGAACTGTTCTAAGACATTCAATTCGAACCCAGAAATCCGGCGAACAGACACCGGTGTTCCCGCAAAGATGCGGCGAAAACAGCCGATA
>Ga0209946_1000078_pt1 | contig 37062 bp, 42 predicted proteins | sample SalPon2_A_H2O_MG_FD_185704 | JGI IMG/M metagenome (GOLD analysis project Ga0209946, IMG submission 185704) | Salt pond water microbial communities from South San Francisco under conditions of wetland restoration - Salt Pond MetaG R2_A_H2O_MG... | ecosystem: Environmental > Aquatic > Non-marine... | reverse complement strand
CGCTCGCGGGCCACCGATACGGCATGACGAACGCACTGGAGGTCGAGAACCTTCAGAAGAGTTACGGCGACGTCGACGCGCTCCAGAGCGTGTCGCTCACCGTTCCCGACGGCTCGTTCTTCGGCCTGCTCGGACCCAACGGCGCGGGCAAGACGACGTTCATCAACGTGCTCGTCGGCCTCGTCCGTGCCACCGGCGGCGAGGCGCGAGTGTTCGGCCACGACGTCGAGGCCGACTACCGGGAGGCACGCGACCGCATCGGGCTCGCTCCCCAGGAGTTCAACGTCGACCGGTTCTTTCCGATCCACGAGGTGCTCGAGCACAAGGCTGGCTACCACGGCGTCCCCCGCGAGGAGGCCGCGGCGCGGGCCGAGCGTGCCCTCGAACAGGTTGGCATCTACGACAAACGAAACACCCGATTCGACTGGCTCTCTGGCGGCATGAAACGGAGATTTATGCTTGCACGGGCACTGGTGACCGACCCGGACCTGCTCATCCTCGACGAGCCATCCGCCGGCGTGGACGTCCAGCTCCGGCGTGATCTCTGGGACCTCGTGACGAAGCTGAACGAAGCGGGGACGACCGTCCTCTTGACTACCCACTACATCGAGGAGGCGGAGCGGCTCTGTGACGAGGTGGCGATCCTCGACGGCGGACAGGTGCGAACCGTCGCGTCACCGGTCGAGTTGATGGACCGCGGTGCCGACCGGGTCGTCGTGACGCTGCGTGATCCACCGACCTCGCGGACCGCACTCGAGGCGGCCGTCCCCACCGACGACCGGATCGAAGCCGTCGATATCGACGACGACCAGATCACTGTCACCGCCCGCCAAGGCGGGCTCGTCGCACCGGACCTCGTTCGCGCGCTCGACGAGGCTGCGTACGGCATCCTCGACATGGAGATCGAACGGACCTCACTGGAGGAGGTGTTCGTCGAGATGACGCGTCCAACAGGTCAAGACGCCGGTAACGGGGCTCCCGCCACCGGCGACAATGACACTATGGTCGGTGGCGACGCCGACGTCGACGACCGGTCTGCCGAGTTAGTACGCGACGGAGGGGATCGATGAGCGGCAGCGTACGGTCCGTCGACCTCACCGGCTTCTACACGCTCACGAAACGAGAGATTCTGCGGTTTCTCCGGCGGCCGAGCAACACGTTCGCGCCGCCGTTCATCACGAACGTGCTCTACTTCTCCGTGTTCGGGGTGATCCTCGGCGAGCGTGTCGGCACGATCGCTGGGGTCCCGTACATCTTGTTCATCCTCCCCGGGCTCGTCGTGCTCGGTGCGGTGTCGAACAGCTTCGAGAACGCCTCCTTCTCTATTTTTCACGGCAGATGGAACGAGTACATCGACGAGGTCCTCACCTCGCCGCTGTCGTACACGGGAATGGTGTGGGCGTACGTCCTCTCGGCTGCGACCCGCGGACTGCTCGTCGGGGGGCTCGTCGCCGCCATCGGGTGGGGGATCGTGTCGGCGCTCTTCCAGCCGGTTCCGCTCGAGCGACCGCTGTACCTGCTCGGGTTCCTCCTCGTCATCACGCTGTTGTTCGCGAGCCTCGGCGTGATCGGAGGCCTCCTCGCGAACGACTTCGACGACCTCACCGTCATGAACCAGTTCATTCTTCGGCCGCTCGTCTTCTTCGGTGCGGTGTTTTACTCGCTCGAGGACCTCACGCCGTTGTTGCGCGACGTCTCGCTTTTCAACCCGATGGTGTACATGGTAAACGGCGTTCGCTACGGCTTCCTCGGTGTCGCCGAGGTCGACCCCGGTCGGTCGTTCTTGGTTCTCGTCGCGATGACCGCGGTCGCCGCAGCCGTCGACGTAGCGTTGTTCAGCCGCGGGTACGGGCTGACGGAGTGAGCGACAGACGCCGCAGGCTCGCACCGGACCGTACCGCTTATTCGCCGGCGCTTACAACGAGCGAGCGGACATGGACGCGCTCCACGCGAAGTACCCGTTCTTCGAAGGAGCCCGTGACGCCGTCGCCGGCGCGTCGACCTCGCTCCCAGCGCTCGTCGACGACGACGCGCCGGCCGTCGAGCGGGCCCGCGAGCGCGTCGAACGGGCACTGTTAGCGGGCACCGTCGAGCCCGAAGCGGGCGCGTTCGGTCGTGACGCGGTCGACCACGACGCCCGTACGGAGCTCCTCTCGTACCCGATCGCACGGATCCTCGTCTCACTGCTCGACGCTGCGCCCGCGATCGACAAATACGCCGCCGCAGAGGCCGCGACCGCGCGAACGCGGATCGAAGCGGACCTCGCGAGCGACGACGGGCTCGCCTCGACGGCGACGCCGACCGTCGACCTACAGACGGTCTTGGCCGAGTTCGACCTGGAGACGGCGGTCACCGCGGAGCCGGCACGGCGCGGGCGGGAGCCGACCGACTACTGGGTCGACGTCGGTGCGTACCTCCGTCTCGTCGACCCCTCCTGGGGAGACGCGTGGCGGCTCGTCAACCGACCGCTCGCCGACGGGGCCGTCCGAGTCGACCGCGAGGGGCTGTTGCGCGCGCTCGAGACGGCCATCGAACAGCGGGTCCGCGACGGGCTCCCGTTCGAACTATCGGACGACGACGTGATCCGCTCGGAACTGGCCGCACGCGTCGACGAGCTCCGCCGGCTGCTTCGGGAGCGTTCGTACGCGGGTCCGGTCGACGTGGTGGTCCCCGCGCTGTTCCCGCCGTGTATGCAGAACCTGATCGAGAAGGCCGAGCGTGACGTCGAGCTCTCGGCGACGGAGAGCTTCGCGCTGATGGCGTTTCTCGTCGGCATCGGAATGTCGCCGGACGAGGTCGTCGCGTTCTGTGCAGAGACGAGCCTCGACGCCGAGGGGATTCGCTACCAGACGGCGTATCTCGCCGACGACCGTGGTACGCAGTACCCGCCGCCGACATGTGAGACGCTCGCAAAGCTCGGCATCTGTCACAACGAGGACGACCACATGCGGGTCGCGCCGGACCCGCTCGGCTACTACGAGGCCGCGGTCGAGGCGGCCGACGACGACCTCACCGACTGGCGCGACGCCGCCGGCGTGACGGAGTCGGCCGAGGACGCTGTGCCAGACGGCGGCCACGTCGAGTGATACGGTAGCACGGACTCAATCGTCGCCGTTCGCGCGCATGAGGTACGCGCCGACGAGCGCCATCAACAGGACGAACCCGGCGAGAAGCCCGACCAGCGCGAGCGCGCCCGCCTCGGGGAGCGACGAGCCGTCGAACGTCACGCCGATGGCGACGAGCCCGGCGACGAACACCGCCGCTGCGAGAAGCGAGACGGTGATCTGTCGACGTAGCTCCGCATCGATTTCCATGCTCTCGATTTCTATCCGCACTAAAAAAGAACTTCGATGGCGCTCGTCGCAGACGGGCGACGGCGTCGCCGTGCCGTCGGTCCGGTCGGTGACCGCCGAGCGCCGCTCACAGCACGTCGAGGGCCTCTTCGACCGGCATGTGGCCGTCGCGGACGGCCTCTAACACCGTGCGGCGCTCCGCGTCGGGGTCGGTTCCGACCGCGTCGAGGGTGACCTTTCGCGTCTCGCCGACGAACTCGGGGAAGTCGGTGCCGTCGGCGAGGGCGGTCTCCTTTTTCACGCGGTAGGACCCGGCGTCGGTGGTGTACAGGTCACCGGGGTGAAAAAAGTACCAGTCCTCGCGGTCGAACCGCACGGCGATTCGCGCTTTCGCGCCGAAGTTCTGTGCGAAGTACAACAACGACTCCACCTCCTCACCCGAGAGGTAGATCGGGTCGCCGGCACTGGATTTCGCCTCGATGGCGTAAAACGTCTCGCCGTCGCCGGCGAGCACGTCGGGGAGCTCTCGCTCCGTGGCCGCACCGCTCGCGGGCGCCCGCATCACGGCGAATCCCGCCTCGTCGAGCGCGTTGACTAGCTCGCGCTCCCGGCGGTCTCCTTTACGACTCGCCGACACGTCGGTGCTCACCTCGGCTGATCACGCGCTGTATATCCGTGAGACACCTAAAAGCGCGACGGCTCGGCCACGCGAATGGGACGGCATCTGAGCCCCCTACTCTGCGAACTCGACGCCCGACACGGTGAACTGAGCGCCTCCGGTGGGGCTCTCTTCGACGTGCACGTCCCAGCCGTGGGCCGTCGCGACCTGGTCGACGATCTGGAGGCCGAACCCCGTCCCGTCGGGCTGACTCGAGTACCCCGCCTCGAACACGCTCTCGCGGTCGGCCGCGGGGATACCGTCGCCATCGTCGTCGACCGAGAAGCCGTCCTCGTGGGTCCGAACCCGAACGGTGAGCGGCACCGTCTCGTCCGTCCGCCCGTGTTGGAGGCTGTTCCGGAACAAATTCTCGAGGAGCTGTCGGAGCCGGGTTCGGTCGGCGACGATCGTCGCGTCGGTCGCAGCCTCGAGCGTCGCGGCCTCGCGCGTGCTCACCTGTCCCCAACACGCCTCGGCGAGCGCGTCGAGTGCGACCGGCTCGGGCTCGCCTATCACGTCGCCGGCACGCGCGAGCGTGAGCAGGTCGTCTATCAGCTCGTCCATGCGGTCGTGTGCGCGCTCGACGACCTCGAGGTGCTCGGAGTCGCACGCCGCTCTGGCGAGCGACACTCTCCCGGTCGCGACGGTGAGTGGGTTCCGGAGGTCGTGGCTCACGACGTCTGCGAACTCCTGGAGCCGCTCGTTCTGGCGCTCGAGCTCGTCGCGACGCCGCCGCAGTTCGTCCTCGCGCGCGTGTTCGTCGAGTGAGGTCTCCGTCGCGGTCGCAAGGATGCGCGCGAGGAACTCGTCGGTCGCGTCGAACGCTTCCGGGACGGTCTCACCGACGGAGATGGTACCGTACTCACCGAGTGGGAGGATCATCAGGCTCCGGAGGCCGCTGCCGCGGTCGACCGCGGCCGTGTCGGCTTCGATGTCGTCGTACACCCGTGTCTCACCGGCGTCGAAACACGCCCAGTTGAGACTGCCGGAGTCGGGCGTGAACACCGGCCGATCTGCGAACAGCTCGTCGACCGCCTCGGAGGCCGCCATCGGGACGAGCCCGCCGCGGTCGTCGTCGTAGAACCTGACCATGACGACTGAGAACCCGAGGATGTCTTCGGCCGCTCTGACCACCTCCTCGGCAATGGCCTGCCGCGAGTCGGCCCGAATCAGCTCACGAGTCGCGTCGTGGAGGCGTTCGAGCCGGTGCTCGCGGGTCTTGAGTGTCTGCTCGCGGTCGACGCGGTCGAGTGCGCCCTCGAGCTGGTTCGCGAGAATCTCGACGAGAAGGACGTCCGTCTCAGAAAACTCTTCGGCCTCTGGCGAGGAGATGACGAAAACGCCGTGTTCGCCGATCGGATGTACCACGACGCTCTCTGCCGGCGTCGACTCCGTGAGTCGGTCGTCGCCGGTCGTCTCCGTGAGCCGTATCGGCTCACCCGAGCGAAACGTCTCCCAGACGAGGCGTGCGCGTGATCCCGGCTCGTTCGACCGGTCGTACGCCGGTAGCTCGTCGAACAGCTCGGGGACGGCGTCCGCGTGTGCGACGAGTTCGAGCCGGGTCTCGTCTGCGTCCAACAGATGGACGCCCGTCAACGGCGCGTCGATGAGGTCGGCGGCGGTGTCGACCGCCAGCTGGGCCGTCTCGGCCGGGGTTTGTGTGTAGGTGAGCGCGTGGGTTTGCTCGCTGAGGGCCTCGAGCCGGCGCGTCCGCTCGGCGAGCTGTCGGCGCGTTCGGGTGGCGTCGACCGCGCGGCAGATCCGGGCGGCGAGGAGGGTGTCCTGTTCGGCCTCCTTCCGGAACCAGTCGGTGGCACCCGCATCGATGGCGTCGGATACGACGGCCTCGTCGTCGGTCTCGCCGAGGACGATGACCGGCAGCTCGGGCCACTCCGCTCGAACGGCCTCGAGGAGCGCGATTCCGGCGCGATCGGGGACGTCGTGGTCGGTGACGACGCAGTCGACAGAGTGTGCACGCAGTGCTGTCAGTCCCTCCTCGGTGTCAAAAGCGGTCCGAACGGTGATTCGAGGGGCGGCCCGCTCGAGCCGCGTCGCGGTCTGCGCTGCGACCCCTGGGTCGTTCTCGACGTGGAGGACGTCGATCGGCTCGCCGGGATCGCCCATACACTCCGTAGCACGCGAGCAGGCGATAATAATTGTTGTGTCCGCCCGAGCGCGGACGCGACGAGGGACCGATTCCGGCTCACCCCGAGCCCCGCTCGAGCACTTCGAGGAACGCGTCGACCGTCCCAGAGAGGTACGCCTGCCCGAACGCCGCGACGACGACGGCACCCGCGGCGTTAAACAGGAGGTCGCCGACCGTGTCGTCGAGTCCGTGCTGTGCCAGCGGCATGTCGACTCCGGTCCGCGCGGCGAGGATGTCGAGGCCGAACTCGAAGAGCTCCCAGACGACGCCGAACGCCATCACGAGCACGAGGATGAACGCGAACGCGAACCGCCCCGGCAGCTGGATGTCGTCGTGGTGGACGTCCAGCGCGCGTGTCACGGTGTAGCCGACGCCCGCGACGATCGTCGCCGACAGCGCATGTGTGAGATGATCCCACCACCCGATGGTCGCGTACAACCCCGCCGATCCGAGCGTGTGTGCGAGGACGGCGAAGGTGATCCAGAGGCCTAACCAGGGGTCGAGTGGAACCGCGTAGTTGCGCTCGAGCAGCGCTGGGGAGGCGGTGACCGCGAGCGCGAGACACCCGTTCGTGATCGCCTTCGGTCGCGAGTAGACGACGCCGTATACGACGACGGCGACCAACACGGCCTGGAGGACGCGGGTGAGCCGCCGCTGGGTGTGCACCGACGGGCGCGGCAGCGACCGGCGACGAACCGCCACGAGCGGCGGACTCACCGCCGGATCACCGCCTCGATCCGACGACGGAGCTGTGCGTCCCGACGCGACAGGTACGCATCGAAGAGCAACCCGGCCGCGATCCCGGCGAGCGTCACCCAGAGGAACTCGTGCATCAACGCCTCGTTCGCCGCGTCAGCGGACTCCCCCGGGGTGACGAGCAGCGTCGTCCCAGCCCACCGATCGAGCGTCCACCGAACGATCGCCCACACGCCCGCCGACGCGAGCGTCGTACAGACGACGAAGACGACGGCGAACCACCGGGTGAGTCGAAGCGAACTGAACGCCCGGAGCTCGACGGCGACGACGAGTGCGAACCCGGCGACAGAGAGTGACGCACCGACGGTGCCAACCTCGCCGCCGACCCCCCGAGTGAGGATAGGCGCGAGCGCGAGCGCGAGGAGCTCCCAGGGAAGCATCGCCCACCACGACCGCGCGGCGACCGGGGGGACGAGAACGATCACACCGGTGGCGGCAACGAAGACCGTCCACCCCACGTCGCGGTCGAGGACGCTTCCGACGAAGACGACCGCGAGGGCACCGACCAGCATCCACGCGGCGACGGCGTTGCGTCGTCCCTCCCGCAGGAGCCGTGCCAGCACATCCGGACGGTTGGCCGGTTCGTCGCCGTCACTCATGTGCATTCACGTTCGTCGTACCGACACAAAACACCGCGGGGAGGCTCGTCACCGCCACGCGTTCACGGTCGATACCGGTCGGGGACGTACCGACGCAATCGCCTCGGGGCGTACCCGACGACGACAGGAGCGAGCGAGGCGAGCCGACGACGAAGCAGGGCGTACACGCCGCCAACGGCGAGCGCGAGTCCAGCAACGAGCTGGAACGGACCGTCGAGGACGACCCAGAGTGGGATCCCTAGCGCAGAGAGTGCCGCGAGGTCACCTGGCGAGCCGTCGTACTGGATCCAGCGCTTCGGTCGGCGCCATCGCGCGCGAACGTGGTCGTAGACGGCCCGATCGGAGGTCGCCTCCCACGGACGCAACTCGAGTCCCCCGCCGTATCGGTCCATCCGACAGTGGACCGTCGCGGCGACGAAGAAGGCGGCGACGGCGGCACTCGTAGCGGCCGGGACGAGGACCGCGGCGACGAGCGCTGGGAAGGCGACGAGCGCGTACAGCGTCGGATAGTGGAGTGTGCGTCGGTGTCCCGCGTACAGGTCGAGGTCCGGTGCGACGCTCCCCGCGAGCGAGCCCGTCAGCGCGGCAGGGGCCACCTCGGGGGCGAGAAGCGACACCGGTGTCGCGAGCGCCAGCCCGACCATCGCGTGCGTCGGGAGCATCATACTTCCTATACGTAGGTGGTTGGACGTAATATGTACTTCGGGCAACCAACAGCGGTGAGAGACCGTCCCGAGAGACTTTGTGCGAGTGGTGTGTACGATCGGCGATGCGCTGGCTCTTGCTCGTGGTCCTCCTCTGTGCCGTAGGCGTGTACGCGCTCGGGCCGGGATCGGTGGCGACGATGGGCGCAGAGGTGACCGTCGAGCCGACGACCGGCGCGGACGCGGACCGCTTCGCGCTCGACGTGAGCGATCCACGGCTCTGCGGACCGCGTTGTGGGGCCGCCGACCTCACGCTCACGAACACGCGATCGACGCCCGCACAGAACGTCTCGATCCGGACGACCGTCTACGCCGGACAGACGGCCGGGGGAGTCCCGCTCTGGACGCGGACGGACCTGGTCGGTGACCTCGAACCCGGCGAGACGCGAACGCTGACGCACCGGGCTGGCTGGGACGACGGTACCGTAGAGCGGGTACGGACGGCCGGCGGCTGGGTGACGGTCGAGATCACCGTCGGGTCCGACGAGACGACCACGACCTTCGTCGGGACACACCAGCTCGGGTGAGGTCCGACGGCCGTGCTCACCCGCCACGTGCGAAGACGATGAATAACGCGAGTCCGACGCCGGCGAGGAACGCGGCCGTCGAGTGTGACGCCTCGTACGAGCGGGCTTCGGGGAGCAAGTGAGCTGCAGAGAGGTATACCAGAACGCCCGAGACGAATCCTAACAGGAGACCGAGCGAGCGTGGACCGAGGCCACTGACGAGTGGATACGCGAGGAATGCGCCGAGTGGGGTGGTCGCTGCCGCAACAAAGAACGCGTACACCGCCGCGGTGCGTTCGGTGAATGACCCCTTCAGGAAGACGAGATACGTGATGGCGCCTTCGGCGAGTTCGTGGACGACGAGCCCGGTTCCGGCGAGAACGCCGGTGAGCAACGAGATGTTGAACGTGACCGTGTAGACGATCCCATCGACGAGCGAGTGGATCCCGATCCCCTCGGCGGCCGTCACCCCGAACGCGAGGGTTTCTTTGCCGGTGTATCGGGCGATGACGACGTTCGAGAGGTACAAAAAGAGGAAGCCGGCGAGCGCTCCGAATCCGGCGTCAGGATGGGCGGTGACCGCGTTCGGTAGCGCGAACACGAGCGGCGTCGCGAGGAGAATACCGGCAGCAAAGCACATGAAAAACGGAAGCGACCGCTCTGCCCGTTCGCGGTGGCGGACGATCGCGACGATGCCGATCGTGTTCACTGTGGCGGCGACGACGGCGAACGCGGCGATCCACATGAACGTGGTCGAAACGGAGATCACGACCGAATAGTTGTCCACTCAACACAAAAACGATCTGTGTGCGTGTCCCATCAGGAGAATCTGTCGACGTACACGAACGATCACAACAGCTAACATACAAGAGAGCGTACAGTATCGTCCGGGGATCGCCCGGGTGAGACCAATGTACGATCACATCCTCTTTCCGACTGACGGAAGTGATGGCGCGAGCGCGGCACTCGACGAGACGAGAGCGCTAGCTGAACTCTGTGATGCGACGGTACACGTGCTCTACAGCATCGACACCCGGCCGCCGGGAATCGGGTTAGGCAGCGACCCACAGACAGACAACCCCTCCGGAATGGTAGGCACGGTCTCTGGGGGACCAGGTGGGATGGCCGACGAGCGCGAGGGTACCGCGGAGCTGCACGCGGACGTCAAAGCGCACGCGGCCGACCTCGTCGAGGCGGCCAGCGAGGAGTTCGGCGACGTCGAAACCGAGACCGTCATCAAGAGCGGCACGCCGCACAAGGCGATCTTGGCGTACGCAGACGAGAACGACGTCGACGCCATCGTGATGGGGACACACGGTCGGACGGGACTCGACAAGTACCTGCTTGGAAGCGTTACCGAAAAGGTCGTCAGGCTCGCCGACGTCCCGGTGTTGACCGTGCGTGCCGACGGCGACTGAACCGGGACCGAACGGGCGTGGACGGCGTCACGGTCCACTCGCCGTTTCACCAGCCGACAGCGGCACACCCACGTGCGACGAGAGGGTTTATATCGATCAGTCATGTAGAGTAGTGCATGTACTCCAATATACTCGCACCCACTGACGGGAGCGATCGGGCCGAGGCGGCCATCGAGGAGGCAGTCGACCTTGCAGCCGTGTGCGATGCTCGCGTACACGGGCTGTTCGTGACCGACAGCGGACCACTCGAACACATCGATGGCAAGTATCCGCAGGCGGTCTCCGACATTCGACGGCTGGGCGAGGAGGCGGTTGAGCGCGTCGCTACGGTTGGGGCCGATCGTGGTGTCGAAACGACGACCGCGGTGATGTCGGGGACGGTCCATCGTGCGATAGCCGACTACGTCGACGACAACGACATCGACGCCGTGGTGATGGCAACACACAGCCGTGAGGGTGTGAGCCGACACTTCCTCGGGTCGGTGACGGAGCGAGTCATCCGGACCGTCGACGTTCCCGTCGTTGCTGTGACCGGTCCAACAGAGACGTGAGTCTGTGACGAGTCGGTGATAGAGATACGAGCGCATACCCCCGCCTTCACGCCCACCGAGTGCGGCTCCTCGGGCACGGTCTCTCACCACGGCGAACGTACACGGTCGATCGGCACGTAGAAGGGTTTTAGACCGTCTAGCCCGCAGATATCGATATCTCATGGCGACCTCCAACCGCGGGGACAACGATCGCATCTCGTCGTATCGCGAGCGCTTCGACGCGCTCGATGCAACCATCGCGTCGGTAATGGACCGGTGGAGCATTCCCGCGTTGCGGGTCGCCGTCGGCGTGGTGTTCGTTTGGTTCGGCGCGTTGAAGGTGCTCGGCGTGTCGCCGGCGGCCGACCTCGTCGCCTCCACGGTGTACGTCTTCCCCCCGTCGGTGTTCGTGCCGATCCTCGGGGTGTGGGAGGTACTGATCGGTATCTGTCTGCTCTACCCGCCGCTTACCCGCGTCGGGTTGTTGCTGTTGGCGTTCCAGCTGCCGGGGACGTTCCTGCCGATGGTGTTGCTCCCCGACGTCGTCTACGTCACCTTCCCGCACGCGCTAACCGTCGAGGGCCAGTACATCGTAAAGAATCTCGTGATCATCGCTGGCGCGCTCGTGCTCGGTAGTACCGTCAGGAGCGAGCGAAAATCCGACGCCTGACGCGACCACACTCCAGAATTCTGCGGTGGCGCGCGCCTCGTGAGCACGCCGGAGGCGGGCTCGCGAGCGCGTGCGAGGGATGAGCGAGTCGCCCGTGGGCGACGAGCGAATCGGCTGGGGAGGGTGTGGCTGAAACTGCGCCTGTGTGTCACGAAGTCGTCGTATTCATACAACCACCGACACACTCGTATTGGGGAGGGTGTGGCTGAAACTGCGCCCGTGTGTCACGAAGTCGTCGTAGTCACACAGCCACCGTCGTACACATATTGGGGAGGGTGTGGCTAATGGGTGTCCTGCTCGCGTACCACGGCATTGTCACGGAGGGCGCCCACCAGACGCACCCCACTTCAGGAAATAAATAAACGAGGAGATGCCGAGGACGACGGCCACAGCGAGCAGTGAAAATCCAAGTAGACTCCCACCAGAGAAGCCAACGATCGCAAACCCCACGATGGCCAAGACGACACTCACGAGGATTCCGATCGTACCGAGACACTCGTCGGGGTGAGGGATGCCGAAAAACGCGAACGGTTGCATCTTACCCACCCTCCTCTCCGGGGCGCCATCGATCAGCAGACCACACAGACGGCCCGGACTCGGCGGGGACAAGGCGGCTCATCACGGGTCACCACCAGAATAGTTGACTCACTACCACGAATGCGTATCGGGAATTCCCCGCACGAAAGAATCCCGTTACACCTCGCCGAGACGCCCGCTCACTCCACCCAGACGGTCTTTCGGTTGACGAACTCCTGGATGCCAATCGCCGACAGCTCGCGGCCGTAACCCGACTCGCCGACGCCGCCAAACGGCACGCGCGGATCGGATTTGACCAGTTGGTTCACGTATACGCAGCCGGCGTCTATCTCGCGGGCGAGCGATTCGCCACGCTCGTGGTCGGTCGTCCAGACGCTCGCACCGAGACCGAAGCGTGTGTCGTTTGCGACCGCGACCGCCTCGTCCTCGTCGGCGACGCGGTAGACCGACGCGACGGGACCGAACAGCTCCTCGGAGTCGGCCGGGCAGTTCGCCGGCACGTCTGCGAGTATTGTCGGCGGGTAGTACGCGCCGTCGCGATCGAGGGGCTCACCGCCGGTGAGGACCGTCGCGCCCGCCTCGACGCTCGCGGTGACTTGGTCGTGAAGCGTCTCGAGGAACCGGGGGCTCGCCTGCGGGCCGACGTCCGTCGACGGATCGAGCGGGTCGCCGACGGTCAGTGCCTCGGTCTCGTCGACGAGGCGGTCGAGAAACGCGTCGTAGACGTCGTCGACGACGACGAACCGCTTGGCGGCGATACACGACTGGCCGCCGTTCTGGTTGCGCGCCCACGCGCCGCGTTCGGCGGCCGTCTCGAGGTCGGCATCATCGAGGACGACGAATGGGTCGCTCCCGCCGAGTTCGAGGACGGTCTTTTTCAGCTGATCGCCGGCTGTCGACGCCACGGCGCGGCCGGCCGGACCACTGCCGGTCAGCGTCGCTGCCTGGACGCGGTCGTCGGCGATGACGTCGTCGACGAGCTCCGAGGGCGCGAGCACCGACTGGAAGACGCCCTCCGGGTAACCGGCGTCACGGAACAGCTGCTCCAAGGCGAGCGCACAGCCGGGGACGTTCGAAGCGTGTTTGAGCACGCCGACGTTCCCGGCAGTGAGGTATGGCGCCGCAAAACGAATTACCTGCCAGAACGGGAAGTTCCAGGGCATCACCGCGAGGACGATTCCGAGCGGGTCGTACACGGTCTTGGCCGTGGTGCCGGGCGGGCTCGCGTGGTGCTCCGCCGAGAGGTACGCGCTCGCGTGTTGAGCGTAGTGTTCACACCCCCACGCACACTTTTCGACTTCCGCACGTGCCTGTGCGATCGGTTTCCCCATCTCGCGCGTCATCAACTCGGCGTACTCGTCGGTTCGCTCCCGCAGGAGCTCTGCGACGCGTTCGAGGTGCGTCTCACGCTCGCGGATCGGGCGATCGCGCCACGCGTCGAACGCCTCGTCGGCGCGCGAAAGCGCGTCCTCGACGTCGGCTGCCGTGGCCGGCTCGTACGTCTCGACCGTCTCGTCGGTGGCCGGATTCACCGCTCTGATGGGATCCATAGATACACCAAAATGTGACGGGCGTCGGTGAAATAAACGTGTGTCAAGGGGCAACCAATCGTGATATCGTGTGAACACGTGCCCTCGCTCGAATTCGGTCGACTGCCGCGGGTAACAAGTCCGTATCACTCGGGACGGGACGTACAGAACGGATGCATCCGAGCGCGGACGGCGTAATTGAATACGGTTACAACCGATTCCGCTCTCGAGTACCTGTCACCGCTTCCAACCGGCGACAGCACCCCCACCGGTTCCGCTGTTCACTCAGAACCGCTCGTGGATGTTCCGTCGGAAGAGGTTGAGTTCGGCGACCGCTGTCGGCGAGTCCTGTGCGAGCGCGAAGGCGATCGCGTCGGCGACGTCGTCGACGCCCACCGTCGTCGCTGGATCGAGCGCCTCGGCGTTCGGTCGGTCCCGGAACTCCGAGCCGAACTCGGTGCGAACACCCGTCGGATTCACCATCGTGACGCCGACGCCATCGGGCCCGACCTGGCCGGCGACACTCTTCGCGAATCCCCGAAGCCACCACTTCGAGGCGGCGTACACCGGACTCGACGTGCTCGGATAGATTCCCTTGTAGCTGCCGACGAACACGACGGTTCCGCCGTGCTCGCGCAACGCGGGGAGCGCCGCGCGGGTCGTGTAGAAGGCCCCGTGGACGTTCGTCTCGGTCACCGCCTCGAACTGTTCGACCGGAAGCGCGTCGACCGCGTCGGTGTGCTCCTCGCCGATCCCGGCGTTGACGACGACGCCGTCCAATCGCCCGAACCGCTCGTCGACCGCGGTGAACAGCGCCTCGACCGCCGCGCGGTCCGTGACGTCGGTCGGGACGACGGCTGTCTCGACGCCGGCCGACCGGCAGTCATCAGCAACTGCCTCGAGTCGCTCGGCCCGCCGAGCCGCGAGCACGACGCGCGCCCCGTCGGCCGCGAGCCGGCGTGCCGTCGCTGCACCGATACCCGCGCTCGCACCCGTTACGACGACGACCGGCGCGTCGTCGTCGGTCCTGTCGGGAGGCGCAGACGCACTCATCGGCGCCTCCAGGAGACGCATCGATCGATTGTGTGAATCACACCCGCCGCTACGTCGTCGACGGTCAAAGTCTACCGGTGCTGGACCCCGAGTGGGCCAGCCTCGTCACCCGCCGTCAGTCCACTCCGGCCGAACACGCGTGCTCGACGGCCGGTCGACTCGTCGGCGACCCGGCCGGACCACCCGCGGTGACCTCCTGTGTCACCCGGATCACGGTCACCCGTTCGGCCGACGCGTCGTGTCTCACGGCGGCTCGATCACAGGCCCAGTCGGCGTACCCGGTCGCGACCGGACCGTCGGGAGCCGAACGACCGACGGCCGACAGGAACTTGCGGTGGCGGACACTCGGGTAGACGGTTCCGTGATCCGGCGGCCGACCCACCATCTCGCCCGCTATCCGGACCGTCGAGCCGTTCGCGAGCCGGACGTCCGTCGTGTACCAGCTGTACGAAGTCGTCGGGTCCGGCGCGTATAACCCCCACCGCTGTTGGTTGATGTGCTCGTCGTCGAGCCGGTCTGGCAGGTCGACCGCGCCGGCGGTGCCTGCAGCGAAGACGAGCAACCACACCAACACGACCCAGCCGAAGGCGGTCGCGAGGACTCGCCCGCCAACGAGCGCCGTCTCCGCACGTCTCGTCTTCGCGGGTGCGTCGCTGTGCGACCCGCCCTGCCGCCTGAGGGCCGCGAGGAGCCGACGTTCGACCGGCTGGCGACCGAGGCGACCCAGCGTCGACGGGGACGGTCGCCAGCGACCCGGTATCGACGGCAGGCGTCGAGCGAGGGTCTCCCACCCGGCCGTCGGGACGAACGCGAGCACCGCCGTCGTGAGCACGAGCGGGAACACCCCCACCGAGACGGTGAGCGCCATCCCAGCGAACGCGCTCAGGTACGTTGCCACGCTCACGAGCCGATAGCGTCCCACGGGAGCGAGCAACAAGACAGGCGCACCGACGAGTAACACGACCCACCCGTAGGTGAGCGCGGTTGCGACCCAGGTGTGGTCGGCGACGGCGGCACCGAGCGGGGTGGCGATCGCCGCGTTAGCGAGCGCGATCGCGAGGGCATCGCCGGCGTACCACGTCGACCCGGCGTGCTTTTCGACGGCGTTGGTCGCGAAGACGACGAGCGGCTGTGCGAGGAGTGCGGCCGTGCCGGCGCTCGCGACCCGCTCGCGGGCCGACCCCCGACGCAGCGCGTCGACCGACCACCGCTCACCGAGCGGTGTCGCGAGCGCGACGACGAGCAACACGCGGAGCAGTCGGTCGCCACCGTTGAGCACCGCCGGATTGCGCACGTGAATCGAGAGTACCAACAGCAGCGAGAGCGCCCCGGTGAGTCGCGTTCGGTAGCCAAGCCCAAACGCGAGCGCGAGCACCCCCGCGAGGAGAACGAGCAGCCACTGCACCCAGAGGGCCCCAGAGAGCGCGTGCAACGAGAGACGAGCGAGTTCACCGTATGCGGCCTCGTGGGCGGCGAGCGGATAGACGCCCGCGTCGGTGTAGAACCGCTCCAGACTCCCGACGCGCCAGACGAGGTCGACGAGGAGCGTCCCTGCGAGGCCGATTCGCACAGCCGCCAGCGATCGCGTGTCGACAGCCACACCAGCTCGAATCTTACGGCCAACTGCCCGACTGACGCGCCGCCAGCGCGACTCGTCGGCGTCTCTGCCAGCGTCACGGCTGGCCGACTGCGGTGCGTCGTCGACCGTCGGGTCCACCGAGCACATGGAGTCTCGAACGATTGCGGTACAGTGCGTGAGTTATCACGTCGGCCGAAGGTATACCTGTTGACGCGTGCTGGCGCGTCGACTCCCGTGATACCAGACCCATCTGGCCGGGGCCGAACGCTTTTTACTGGACTCGTGTGAGGAGTTCGCATGGACCTCAACGACGTCGCCGATTCGGTCGAGGCCCGCCGCGACGACCTCGTCGCGCTCGCGCGCGACATCTGGGAACACCCACAGACGGCGCTCGAGGAGACATATGCCGCCGAGCGGCTCGTCACCGCCCTCGACGACCGCGGCTTCGACGTCACCGTGGGCGTCGGCGACGTCGAGACGGGCTTTCTCGCGCGGTACGGCGATGGCGATCCAGTCGTCGCGACGATGGGCGAGTACGACGCACTGCCCGGGCTCTCACAGCGCGTGAGCGCGGAGCGGGATCCGGTCGAGGTGGGCGGCGCCGGCCACGGCTGTGGCCACAACCTCTTCGGGGTTGGGTCGCTAGGGGCCGCCTTCGCCGTCGCAGATGCGATAGACGAGGGCGTCGCAGGGACCATCGTGTACGCCGGAACGCCCGCCGAAGAGGCGGGTTCCGGGAAGGTGTACCTCGCCCGCGCCGGGGCGTTCGACGACGTCGATGCGGTCGTCTCCTGGCATCCCGGGTGGTACAACGCCCCGACGAAGGGGTCGTGTCTGGCCGTCGATAGCTTCACCGTGACCGCCGAGGGGACCTCCTCACACGCGGCTGCGGCACCCGAGGCCGGTCGGGGCGCACTCGACGGGATCCAGCTGCTCAACACCGCCGTCGAGTACATGCGCGAGCACGTCCCCGACCCGGTCCGGCTCCACTACGTGATCACGAACGGCGGCGACGCCGCGAACGTCGTGCCACCAGAGGCGGCGGCCGAGTACCTCGTGCGAGCACCGAGTCGCGAGCTCGTCGAGACGGTCGGTGCGTGGTTCGAAGACGCGGCACGTGGCGCGGCGCTCATGGCAGACGTCGACGTCGAGGTGACGAAGACCAGCGGCGTGTACGGCGTTCGTCCGAACGAGGCGCTCGGCGACGCGATCCGTGAGACGATGGCCGAACTCGGTGGATTCACCGTCGACGACCCGCTTGCCGCCGACCTTCGTGCGTCGCTCGGTGACGTCTCCGGGCAGCTCGCCGAACTCGAGCCGGTCGACCGCGACCGGGCCAGTGAGGTCGCCTACTTCACCGAGCCCATCGACGCGGTCGATACCGGAGCGGTTGGATCGTACTCGACCGACTCCGGAGACGTGAGCCAGCTGGTTCCGCTCGGGCGGATGACGACCGCGACGTGGCCGGTCGGGACGCCAGCACACTCCTGGCAGGCGGTCGCCGCAAGCGGTTCGACCGGTACAGAAGGGATGCTGTACGCCGCAAAGACGATCGGCGGAACCCTCCTCCGACTCCTCACCGACGAGGACCTCCGCACGGCGGTCACCGACGAGTTCGAGGCTCGCGGCGGTGCCGACGGCTACGAGTCACCGATGCCGGCGGACGCCGACCCGTACGCACTGCTCGGCGTCGAGCGCCCCACGTTCGAGCCGGGGGCCGACGTGGCGCGCCCGGGTGATGCGAACACAGTCGACGACGACGTGAGCGCAGCTAACGACGACTGAACCGTCAGTCGGCGGGTGTGGGCGAGACGCTCGGTGAACCGGTGACGGTCGCCGCGAGGATGCCGATCGTCTGGCCGAGCCCGACGACACCGAGACCGGCGGCGACTGCCGTCGGCGACCCGGCGAGCGCGACGACGACTGCCCCGACGACACACCCGCCCGCGCCGACGGCGTACGCACTCGCGGCTCGTTGCACGCGTCGGCTCGTGAGCGCGAGACCGATCGCGGGCAAGAGGATCCAACCGTACAGAGCGACCGTCAAAAGCAGCGTTGCGGGCGCAGCGATCACGCCGTCGCGCGCGAGGAACCCAGCGACACCGGCCAGTGTCACTGGGGTTCCGAGGACGATGATCATCTTCCAGGTCCGGAGGGCACCGTCCGCCATCTCGCCGCGCGATCCGACGAGGAAGGCGACGAGAAAGACGCTCATCACGACGTGTGCGACGAACAGCGCGTGCTCGGAGACGACGCCGACGACCGTGGCTGCGGCGACGAGCCACGCGGCCGGCACGAGCAGCGCAGGGCCGTTCGCGCGGAGAGTACGAGACACGGCTGTGACTGTGTCGGCATCAATTGTAAACGTCCGTGTCCGTCGCGCGTCGGCACAGAACCGACAGTGTGGTCGTCGAACGTTCGGATATTCGTCGATACGGACACTACATGTACTGTCTTCGTCCGGTACAGAAGACGATCATCTAGCTAAGTCCGTGGTCCCTGTACACTCGCAAGCCTTAACATCGGAGTGGGCATTCGTTCTATTGCAATGGCAGAAGGCGAAGTTGACTTCTTCAACGACACTGGCGGCTACGGTTTCATCTCGACTGACGACGCGGACGACGACGTGTTCTTCCACATGGAAGACGTTGGCGGACCGGACCTCGAGGAGGGACAGGCGATCGAGTTCGACATCGAGTCGTCCCCGAAAGGCCCCCGCGCGAGTAACGTCGTTCGGCAGTAGACCCGACCACGGCGGGTCGTCCGGCACGCGCCGACGACGGCTCTTTCACGTTCAAGTATCCTTTTCCCGCACCGCGGACACCGTACCGTCGCGGGGCACTTTCACACCGAGAGCGTGGCTGCACCCGAATTATCCTGGGATGCGCTCAGATGTGTTGTCCCCAGAGCCCGCGCCCTTTCGACACCTCGACGTCGCCCTCGACGCGCGTCTGACACGCGAGTCGGACGTCGTGGCTCGGGTGATGCGGCGGGAGCCAGAGCCTTGCCGACTCTTTCGTCGTCGGCTCGCTGACCTCTCCGTCGACTTTCACGGCGCACGTCCCGCACGACCCCATCCCGCGGCAGTTGAACGTCTCCGACTTTCCGTTGTACACGGAGAGCCCAGCCTGCCTCAGTACGTCACGCAGTACGTCGCCGTTCTCGCACTCGATCTCCTCGCCTTCGTAGGATACGGTAGGCATGTGACGTCGTCGCGTACGCGGTCGCCCCTCAAAGAGTCTGGCATCCACGCCGAGGGACGGTGGCAACGCCCAGCGGACGCGCGCACCGGCAAGCCTGTGTGCGCACTGACGAGTCCACGCGTGTGCCGGGCGTCCGACGTCGACGGGGCGTTTTTTACCCTCGGCACCGCAGGACGGTGTAATGGGACTCAAGTGTCTGCTCGGACACGACTACTCCGCGCCCGAAATCGAACGCGAGCGCGTCGAGGACGGCGACGAGGTCGTCACGACGCTCCGGGAGGTCCAGACGTGCGCCCGCTGTGGCGAGACGCGAGTCGTCAGCGAGAACACGGAGGTCACGACGATGGCACGGCTCACCGCCGAAGCAGAAACCGTCGACGAGAGCGCGACGAGGACGGAGACGCTGTCGGGCGACCCGTCACCCGACGAGCTGTCGACGAACGACCCGCCGACGACTGATCCGTCGGCGGTCGAACCGTCTGCCGACCAGCCGGCCGCAACCGAGCCGTCGATGGCCACAGCGGAGGAGCCGGCGGCCTCAGGTGACCCGCAGACACCGACCGCCACCCCGGAGACAGACGAGGGCGTCGAGTTCATCGAGGAGACGGCTTCGGACGCATCGGCTAGCCGATCGGTGACCGCGGACCCGACGACCGACGAAGGGGCGACCGCGGACTCGACGACCGACGATCAAATGGACCCAGCCGACGACCGAGCGGACCCGGCCGACGACGGCGCCGAGATACTCGAATCCGAATCGGCTGCGGGCGGCGAGGACGGCTCGCCGACCGCGACGGGGGGCACTGATCGGGGCGACGGCCGCGAACGCGGCGCGTGGCCGTCGGTCGACGCACCCGCGGAGGCGCCCGCGGAGACCGACGGCGAACACCGCTCGTGGCCGACCCACGACGCCGAAGACGAGGGATACGATGCATCGGCGTCGAGCAGATCGAGCGGGAGCGGCGACGAGGCCGTGGCGTACGTCGGCGGCCCGGCGGCCGAGGCGCCTACGACGGTGCGGTCCGATACGGCCACCGGGTTGGAGCGGTCCCGCGAGCAGCGTGCCGCGTCCGCCGAGGAGACTCGGCTGCGTGGACCGACCGAGTACTACTGTCCGGCGTGTGGGATGACGACGGATACGGAAGGAAGCTCACTGCGGGCCGGTGACGTCTGCCCGGAGTGCCGAGGCGGGTACGTCGCCGAGCGCTCGCAGTGACGGGTGTCACATGCCCGAACCGTGCTGCCAGATGTGACGGTCCGGGCGTGACACCCGCTCGAACGCTGGTTTTCGAGACGTAACTGGTTTACCCACCCCTGTCGAACGGTCGGCGCATGAAGGAGTACAAGATGCGTCGCGGGGAGCATCTCGAAGAGCGCATGCCGGACCTGAAGGGATCTATCGAGACGTACTTCGGACCCATCACGGGAACCGAGACGTACGACGGAAACGACCTGTACGTGGTCGAGACGCCAGAGAACCCCGTGTTCGACCGAATCGTCGCCGGCGCGGCGACGTACAGCGGCAAGAAGGACCGACTCGCGGTACACTTCGAAGAACGACCGGCCGAAGACGTCATCGCCGAGGGGAACGCCGACGCCGCTGCCGACGCCGTCGACGCGAAGAACGAGTTCCTCCTCGAAGCGACCGGCCGAGACGCAAAGTCGCGCCGTGACTCCCTCAAGCGGGCCGTCGAAGACGACGCCCCAGACTACTGAGCGAACGCGGCACGAAGGGGGTCACGACCACGGCGTGTCGTCCTCGCGAATGACCTCGCCGCCGGCGATCTCGCTCACGCTGCAGTTCGCAAACGAGAGCTCGGTGAGCGAACGGATCGGGTCCAGCCCGCGGCGCTCACCGACCAAGAGCCGTATCGGATTTACGTGTGTGACGACGGCGGTCGTCCCCGGCCGACCGACGACGTCCGCGGCTGCGGCGCGAACGCGCTCGCGGACCGCCGTCCAGCTCTCGCCACTCTCTGGTGCAGTCGAGAGCGCGTCCGTCCCCGCCTCGAGGAGGTCGAAGTCCGGGTGTCGTTCGAAGAACGTCGCAGAAGACAGTCCTTGGAAGACGCCGAAGTCGCGCTCGCGGAGCCGCGGATCGGTTTCGACGTCGATGCCGATCGCCTCGGCGATCGCGGTCGCGGTCTCGTGTGTCCGTCGGAGGTCCGAGCACACGATCCGGTCGACGCCGTCGTCGGCTGCGAGCGCGGAGCCGACCTGCGCCGCCTGCTCGCGGCCCCGGTCCGAGAGCGGCACCGGCGCCCAACCCTGTATTCTCCCCGCCGCGTTCCACCGGGTCTCGCCGTGACGGATCAGCAGTGTAGACACGGTCGAACCTGGTCCGCCCGCGAGAAGTTGGTTTCGCTGGACGAGCAACCGCCTCCCGTGCCGCCGGGAGCCTGTGCCGGGCGCCCCTGACGGACGACACGCTCATACCGCTTCGTCGGGTACTCGCGGGAGATGGCCGCACAGCCGATCCCGTCGTTGCTCGCCGAGCGCCTGTCGGAGACCGCGAGGCGGCTCCAGACGGCCCGTCGCGTCGCGCTCGCGGCGCTCGACGTCGACGAGACGACGTGGGAGTACGCCGGACGAACGTGGTCGTGGCCCGCCGGCGAGGCCCGGACGTACTTTCACGAGCTCGCGCCCGGCGAAGCGCAGGTGCTCGAGCGAGCGAGCGAGCGATACGGCACGCGACGGGTCGGCGTGGGAACCGGACGCGTCGCCGTCGAACTCCCGCCCGGCGCGGTCGATGGCGACGAGCCATCCGTCGCCAAGCTCGCTCGGTACGGCCCTTCGGCGGAGATGGGCGCCGGGAAGCCACAGAACCGCCGGGAGCAGGCGCTGTGGGAGACGGTCGAGAGTCATCCGTTTCTCCCCGTGCTCGCGGCCGACGACGACGGCGACTGGCTCGTGATGCCCCGCGCGACGGTTCCACCCCCGTCAGCAGATCGGGAGACGGCGATGTCCCGGATCCGACGGGCGCTCGCTGCCCACGACGACGCGTTCCACTTCGACGAGCTCAAGCCCGAGAACGTCGGCCGCTACGACGGTCGGTACTGGATCGTCGACTACGGCCGGCCGCCGGGAGAGCCGCGGTTCGTCGAGCCGCCGTGAGCGCGGGCTAGACGGCTCGGCCGAACCGTCCCGGTTAAGTGTCGGCGACCGCCTGGTATCGCTGATGGCGTACTACGTGGGCGTCGATCTCGGCGCCACGAACGTCCGGGCGGTCGTCGGCGACGAAATGGCGAGCGTGCTCGGGGCGGATACGCGCGAGACGCCTCGCGGACCAACCGGTATCGCTGTGACCGAGGCGGTGCTCGAGGTCGTCCGGACAGCCTGTCGTGCAGCAGGGATCGAACCCCGCGACGTCGTCGCTGCCGGCATCGGGTCGATCGGGCCGCTCGACCTCGCTGCCGGCGTCGTCGATGGGCCGGCGAACCTCCCGGACTCGGTCGAGCGAATTCCGCTCGTTGGTCCGGTCTCACAGCTGCTCGAGACCGAAGACGTGTACCTCCACAACGACACCAACGCCGGGGTCATCGGTGAGCGGTTCCACGCCGAACGGAACCCCGACGACATGGTGTACCTCACCATCTCCTCTGGCATCGGTGCTGGGGTCGCCGTCGACGGTGAGGTGCTCTCCGGGTGGGACGGAAACGCCGGCGAGGTCGGCCACATGACGATCGACCCGAGCGGCTTCATGACGTGCGGCTGCGGCCTCGACGGCCACTGGGAGGCGTACTGCTCCGGCAACAACATCCCGGCGTACGCCAGGGCGCTTCACGCCGAAGACCCGGTCGAGACGAGCCTCCCGATCGACGACCCCACGTTCACCGCCGCAGACGTCTTTGCGGCGGCCGACACCGACGCGTTCGCCGACCACGTCGTCACCCAACTCGCTCACTGGAACGCGATGGGAGTCGCCAGCGTGATCCACGCGTACGCGCCGCTTGTCGTGAGCGTCGGCGGCGCAGTCGCGCTCAACAACCCGACGCGCGTCCTCGAGCCGGTTCGCGAGAAACTCGCCGACATGGTGTTCATCAACGTCCCCGAGATTCGACTTACCGAACTCGGCGACGAGGTCGTCGTCGAGGGGGCGCTCGCGAGCGCGCTCACACGCGGAACCGGCGACAGAACCCGCGTCGACACCCCGCCGTGACCTCGTCGTGAGCGCTCACCCCGCGTCGTCTGGGTCGGCGTCCGCGTCGTCGCCCGTGGTGCGTCCGTCGTTCGCGTTCGCGTCGACTACGTCTCCGGAAGGCGGCTGTACGGCGTCGAACGTCCACGCCTCGAGGTCCTGGGTGACGCCCGACGGCGCTATCGGCTCCGCGTGTCGGTCGGTGGCTGCCGTCTCGCCGCCTTCCGGTGTCCGCGTCGCGGCCGGACCGTCGAGGGGCGTCGTCCCAGTGCGATCCGCATCGGCGTCGCCCGACGCTTCGTGGTGCCCGCTCTCGCCGGCGGGCTCGCGTGCCATCCGGTAGGCGTCGCGGTACCGACGCAGCTTCCGGACCAGAAGGAGCCCAAACGCCCCCTGAAACGCGACGACGAAGACGAACAGTGCGGGGAGCCGCGAGAGTCCGAGGGTCACCCCGAGCACCGCCGTCGCCGGGCCGACCAGGGTGTTGTACAGTCCGTGGATCGTCGCGGCGATCACGACGCCTTTGATCACGATCGGACCCCGTTGCCCGGGATTGAACTTCGCCAGTCCTAGGTAGTAGCCGGCGAACGCAGAGTAGACGACGTGGCCGGGACCGGCGAGCGCCCGAAGGGCGGTGATCCCGTCGCCGGCGCCGAGCGCGGCGAGCCCGAAACTGAGCTCGGCGAGTTCGACCGTCTGTGCGATGTACAACAGGTTCTCGATGACGGCGAAGCCGAGCCCGGCTATCGCCCCGTACACCGCGCCGTCTATCACCGCGTCGAAGCGGTCGTCGACGTACGCGTACAGCCGCACCGCGAGCAGCTTCACCGACTCCTCGACCGGCCCGACGACGAGGAAGAAGAACAACACCGGTCCGACGAATCCGAGCGGGGCGAAAAACGGACGCGTCACGCTGTTGAACACCGCTGCGAACGTGGCGGTCAACACAGACAACAAGAACGTCACGACGAGAAGCGAGAGTGGCTCTCCGTCGGTCACGTCGGAGACGTATACGTACGCAGCGAGCCCGAACGCCGGGATCGCAGACAGCGAGACGAGCGCGGCCACGGCCGGATCGAAGAGCAGGCCGACGCCGACCGACGCGAGGATACCGAGGAGGATCACGGCCGCGAGGACGACGACGATCGCCTTCACCGACCGCGTCAGGAGCCAGTGGAGCGCGACCGCGACCCCGTCGAGCCGGGTTCGTTTCTCCCAGGTGGCGACGTCGTAGAGGTCGTGGCCGTCGTCGGCCGCGTGTTCGACGGGATCGGATCGCGAACCCATACCGTCTCATTGGCCGGCATTGGACTTAACGTGTCCCCACCAGCCGCGTCGATGCCGGAGGGTCCAAGCGGCCGGGCGTCGAACGGCCAGTATGCGACCGTCCGATCGAGACCAGTCAAAGCCCCATCCCGTGAGAGGTGAGCCGGCGTGAACGCCAGGGTTCGCGGCATCTACGCCACGGCGCTCACCCGTCTGTTACTCGACGCCGACCACACCGTCGTCGACGCGTCACCCCCGATTCGACGCCGGTTCGACGCCGACTTTCCGGCCGGACCGCCGGCCCTCTCCGTCGAGACGACCGACGACCGCCAGGGCGTCGGAGTGCGGGGACCCGAGGCGGCAGTGACCGCAGCGAGTGACCTCCTCGCCGAGGTCGCCGTCGACACGGTGGCGTGGACGGACCCTACCCCGCCCGGCGCAGTGTTCGACGCCGAGGTCACGGCGACCAGAGAACGCGGTGCCGTCGTCGCACTCGGCGGCACGACCGGTCACGAGGGATTTCTCCCGTATCGAAACGTCGGCCCGCGCGTCGAGACTGGCGACGTCGTCTGCGTGCAGGTCCGCACGTCCGTCCCACCGTGGGCCGAGAGCCGACCGACTCTCGGGACCGGGGTTCGCGTCGACGCCGGACTCGTGACCCTCGAGCCTGGCGAGGGAACGCGGGTGAACGCCCGCGACGACGAGGCGGCACGCGAGCTGGTCGGCATGCTCGACCTGCTCGACATCGAGCCGCCGAGCGGCTGGCGCGCGGTGTGGGGGCCGGCCGCCCTCGAGGCGGACACGGAGGCGCTCGATCGTGCGGTCGACCGGGCGGCCGACGAGGCAGCTCGGCTCACGGCGGCGATCGACGACGCGTCGTCGGACGCCGATCCGAGCGCGGTCACCGGCGTGCGCGAGGGTGAGGCGACAGCCCGGGAGGGAGTGCTCGCCAGACCGAACACCGGTGCGTGGATCTGGTTCGGTCGAGCGTCTCGATTCGCACTCGACGAGGTCCGTCGTCGGGTGACGACGACGATGCCCGGCCACCATCGGATCAAAGCCGGGACCGCGTCCGCGTCCGCTGGCGTCGACTTCGCCGAGGCGGTGTGTGACCCGGACGGGGACGCGGCGTTTCCGTTCGCAGCGGTTCGTGAGGCATTCGGGCCGACGGTCGGGGACGCACTCCGGATCGAACACGGCAAGCCCGACGGGCGACGCATCACCCTCGGTGAGGGGACCGTGACGGCGATAGACGACGAGACCGTGACCGTCGAACGCGAGATGAGCCCAGGGGGGCGCTACGACGGGCTCGACACCCCGCGCAGGGCGGGCGACGTCGCGGAGACCAAACTCGCGGAAGGGCGGTGGTGGTACCCGACCACCTACCGAGGCGCAGACGGAACGGTCAGGGGAACGTACGTCAACGTCTGCACGCCGGTCGAGGTGTTTCCGAAGGCGGCACGGTACGTCGACCTCCACGTCGACGTTATCAAACACCCGGACGGACGGGTCGAGCGGGTCGACGACGCAGAACTCGACGAGTCAGTCGAAGCGGGTGACACGCCTAAAGCGCTCGCAGACCGCGCACGGTCGGTCGCAACTGCGCTCGAAAACGCGCTGTAAGGCAGTCACACGCGGGTGTACATGGTGAGTCGACCGCGACGACGAGACGTGCCGGTCGCAGCGACGAGACGTGCTGGTCGCGACGACTAGAAGTGGTTCGCGGCGTCGGTCTCGTATTTGAGCTCCCCGCCGCGACCCCCCTCGACGGTGGAGGCGCCCTGGTCGCCCGAGGAGGGGACCCGGACCGTCACGTCGGTGACCTCTTCGAAGTCCATGATCAGGTCACGACGGATGTTCTCGGCAGTGATGTTCGAGACGCCACAGCCGGAGCAGCCGCCCCCGAGCTCGACGACGACCTCACCCGTGTCGGGGTTGGCCTCGCGCACGACGCTCGTACCGCCGTGCATCTGGATGATCGGCATCTGTCCGGTCATCCACATCTCGATCCGTTCCACGAGGCTCTCGTCTGTCATGCACGCCAGTTCGCGCCCGGCCCTTTGGAAGGTTGCGGTTTGGCACCCGTTCACAGCGTCGAAACGAAGTATATCACCGATGATGGGTGACGATCGCGGTGGGCCAACCGAGCGTCAGCGCTCGGTCCCGCCGCGTGTCGTCGCGTCGTCGCGCGCGCCGGGGCCTCCATCGCCCGCTCCGCCGTGTCCAGGGTCCTCGGCGTCGCGTTCGTGGTCCGTGACGTCTCGGTCGTGGCGCTCGCTACCTCGGTCGTGGTCTCTTTTAGCGTCCGAACTCGCCGCGCTCGGAAGCTGGGTGGGATCCGCCGGTGTCTCACCGTGAACCGAATCCTCGCGCTCTAAGGCGTACAACAACGGCCCCAACGCGACGAGCACCAACACGCCTGGAAGCGGCGCGTCGGGAACGGCGAGTGCGGTCGCCACGCCTGCCCCGGTAGTCACTGCGACGAGTCCGGCCCACAGCGCCGGCGACCCCGCGTCGACGTCGATTCGGGTAGCGTCCCAGTAAACGAGTCCGGCGACGACGACGAGTGCAACCGAACCGACAGCGAGCGTCCTCATCGAGCCCACGATCAAGGGAACAAAGTCGATCACCGATACCACAACGCGGGTGACACGATTGGAAGTGACACGGGGAGAGTTTGGGTGAACGGTGAAAACGCGTGTCGTGGCGCTTCAGGGCGCCTCGCCGGTCTCGATGGTGAACGAGTCCCGCGGGTACGCGACACAGGTGAGGGTGTAGCCGTCCTCTAACTCGGCGTCTTCGAGCATCTGTTGGTTGTCGTGTTCGAGGTAGTCTTCGGACGGGCCGTCGGCGACGCGGCCGGCACACGAGACGCACTGTCCCTGTCTACAGGCGTACGGCAGGTCCCAGCCGTTGTCTTCGCCCTGCTCGAGGATCGTCTCGTTGTTCGCGAGTTCGATCGTCTCGCCTTGTTTGGCGAACTCGACCTCGAAGTACTCGACCTCGTCTTCGGGGATGTCGGCCGGTCCGGCGCTCACAGCGCCACCCTCCTCGAGTTCGCCCTCACCGCCCTCACCGCCGGCGGGGATCGCTCCGCCACCACCGCCACCGCCGAGCGCCCGGTTGCCGGGCTCGGGGAAGTCGGTCTCTGGCAGCGACTTCGCGCGGCGTTCGAGGATCTCATCGGAGATGTCACCGGTGGGCTCCCACCCCGTCCCTTTGAGCGTGCTGACGAGCACGACCGTCAGCGTCGCGATCGCTGCGAGCGCGATCGGCAGTGGGCTAAACATACACACCGGTATGAAGAGGTGGTTTAATACCGTTTTGATCGGGCCAACTATCCAAGAACCCGACGAGGCGGCTCCGAGTCGGCCGTCGACGCTCACCCGATATCGTGAAGCGAGGATCCCGTTCGAGGCTGGAGCCGCACCCGTGTCGCCCAGAGCGGTCCCTTTATCGCTCGCCCGACCGATCGAGTCGACATGCAGGTGAAATCTCGCCACCACCTCCGGAGCGACGAGGTCGCGGCGATCCAGGAGGCGGTCGCCGATGGGCTCGACGTCGACGTCGACGGTGACACGTTCGAGCTCGTCGAACTCGAAGACACGGCCGTCGACCTCGTCCTCGTCGACGGCCAGCCGCTCGTGTTCTACGTCGACGCGGAACCGTTTCTCACCGTTCGTGGCGCGAACGCGTTAGAGCCGAGCGCCGGCGTCGTCACCGTTGACGCGGGCGCGATCTCGTTCGTCTCCGACGGAGCAGACGTGATGCGCCCGGGCATCGTCGAGGCCGACGCCGGCATCGCCGACGGGGACCTCGTCGTCGTCGCAGAAGAGACCCACGGAAAGGCGCTCGCCGTCGGTCGCGCGCTCACCGACGGCGACGCGATGGTCGGCGACAGTGGCAAAGTGGTCTCGTCCATTCACCACGTCGGCGACGAGCTGTACCAGTTCACGGCGTGAGCGGTCCCGTAGCGATCGCTCGGCGCTCTCACTCCGTCTCTGTCGACCCCTCGAGTTCGAACGCGACCGTCACCTCGGCCTGATACTCGCGGGCCCCGTCGGTGAGCTCGACGCCGAGCTCGTCGACTTCCGCCCAGTACACGTTCTCTAAGGTGGCTTCGGCACGATCGATCGCCGCGTCTGCGGCGGCGTCGAAGCTCTCGTCGCTCGTTCCGATCAGTGTGATCTTCTTGAACGTCATTGGGTGTCACGTCCAGCGTTCGGATGTCGACTGCTGGACACGTCTTGAATCGAGCCCACCGATCATATAGATTCGGGGCCGCGGACATCGACACATCAGCCCGACGGCGCGCGGGATGCCGCCGAGCCGCTCGTGGCAGAGTGGTGCCGCCGAGCCAATCATGGCGGAATATTTGTACGTCCACGCCCTTAGTACGCCTAATGAGAATCGGGCGTCTGCTGGCGAAGGGGGGCGCGGTGACGCTGGTCGTCGGCATGGTCGTCGCGTTCTTTCCGGTGGTCGTCGCACTTGTCGTCGGCACGAACTGGCGAGGGTCCGCCGACGGGCTCGGCAGGCTCCCAGGCATCAGTCACGACGCGCCCGTGTCGACCGCCGTCGCCGGCTTCGGGTACGGCGTCGTCTGCTGGGCGCTGCTCTTCGTCGGCGGTGCCGGGGCACTCGGCGTCGACCTCGGTGACGTCGACGACTCCATCCCGACCGATTCGGGCACGATGGCGCCTGCGGACCGGCAGGCGACCGTCGTCGACGTCGTCGACGGTGACACGATCGACGTGCAGTTCGCCGACGGGTCGTTCGACACGGTTCGACTGCTCGGCGTCGACGCGCCGGAGACGCGCGGTGGAACGTACCCGTCTGAGTTCGAGGGGGTTCCAGACGACTCGGCTGGCCGCCGGTGTCTGGCCGAGTCGGGAGCGGCCGCAACCGCGTTCGTCGAGCGCACAGTCGAAGACGAGACGGTCACGCTCCGATTCGACGCGCTCGCCCCGACTCGAGGCGACTACGATAGACTGCTGGCGTACGTCGTCGTCGACGGAGCGAGCCTCAACCGCGGGCTCGTCGCCACGGGGCACGCGCGCGTCTACGACGCGGCGTTCGAGCGTGCTGAGGCGTTTTACGCCGCGGAGACGGAAGCGCGCGCCGCGAGTGCCGGGCTCTGGTCGTGTCGACGCTCCGCTCCGTGAGTCGCTACCACCGGCACGTCCCGTCGACAGCGCGCCGTCCACAGCGGCGACGACCACCGCACCGGCCACACACCAGCGAACGATTCACGATTCGATCACCGCTCTCGAACGGCCGCCGTCTCCTCGTGACGGTCGAGCTCCGCTCCACGACGGTCGGCCGCGTCGTCCGTCTGTCCGACTGATGCGTCGGCTGCGATCAGGCGCTCCAGTCGACGCTCGAACTCGGCGTCACCGATCTCGCCGTCGACGTATCGCCGCTTGAGCCGCTCGACGGGAGGCTCCACGCTCGGTGTGCCGGCCACCTCCACGTCGGCCGACCGCGAGAGGAACTCGTCGGCGAGGTACCCGCCGAGCGCGCCGCTCCCGACGACGTAGGCCGCACCGATCGCCGTCGCGCCGAGCACCCCGGCCGTCGCAACCGGAGAGACGGTCGCCGCGACAGTCGCCGCCAGGATCGTCACCGGCAGCGACAACAGCACGACTAGCCCGCCGGTGAGCGCGCCGACCCGCGGTCCGGTTCGCCCGGTAGCCGTCCCCAGGCGACCGGCCACGCCGCCGCCTATCGCGGGAGCGAGCAGTCCGACGAACGGCACGAGGCTCGCGAGTATCGTCACGCCGACCCCGACACTGGCCGGCCAGAGCGCGTCCGAGACCCACCGCCGATCGGAGTCGTCGTGAGCCGCCTCGCCGGTCATCGGTCGGTACGCTCCCGAGCGAACGGACGCTCGACCGTGCGTCGACGCCGGCGAGCGAGCTGTTCGAGTCGACCCCGTTGACGGCGGGTGCGACCACGTGTCATAGCAGTATTGTACGGAATACACACGCATATATGTGTGGGTGACCGGACGCGCTCTGCGGACGGACAAGACGCGCCGACAGCGTCACCGGACGTGTGGTGACGACTCGACTACAGGTAAGTGAACCACTCGTCGTGGTCGTCGACCCGTCGCTCGATGACGTCGAAGAACGCCTCCTGGACGTCCGCGGTCACCGGTCCGCGACTCCCGTCGCCGATCGGCGTGTCGTCGACAGAGCGGATAGGCGTCACCTCGGCGGCCGAACCGGTGAAAAAGAGCTCGTCCGCGGTGTACAGCTGTCCCCGAGAGATGGCGGCCTCATCGTGGACGGTGTAGCCGCGCTCTTCGGCCAGCGTGATCACCGTGTCGCGGGTGATCCCTTCGAGGATCGACTGAGCGGGTCCGGTCGTGTACAGCTCCCCGTCGTTCACCATGAAGATGTTCTCGCCGGGCCCCTCGGCGACGTTCCCCTCTTTGTTCAACACGATCGCCTCGACGTAGCCGTTCCGCCGTGCCTCCTCGCCGGCGAGCATTGAGTTGACGTAGAGGCCAGTGGTTTTGACGTTCGTCGGCACCTGTGAGGAGGCGTGTTTTCGCCACGAGGAGACCATCACATCGACTCCATCCTCCAGCGCCTCCTCGCCGAGGTACGTCCCCCACGGCCAGGCCGCGAGCACGAGGTCCGTCGGGCAGTCTCCCGGGGAGACGCCGAGCGAGTCGTACCCGTAGTACGCGATCGGCCGGATGTAACAGGAGGTGAGGTCCTGACGGTCGAGTAGCTCGAGCGTCGCGTCCGTGATCTCCGCACGTGAGAACCCGACGTCCATATCGTACATCTTCGCCGAGTCGAAGAGCCGGTCGAGGTGCTCGTCGAGCCGGAATATCGCCGGCCCTTCTTCGGTCTCGTAGCTTCGCAGCCCCTCGAACACGCCCGTCCCGTAGTGGAGCGCGTGCGTGAGGACGTGGGTGGTCGCATCCTCCCAGTCGAGAAACTCTCCGTTCTTCCAGATCGTGTCGACGTCCATCTCGTCGAAGCTCATGTACCGATCGACGAGGCGTCCGGGCTTAAAACTGTGAGTCTACCGGCGGCTGGTCGCTACGACCGCGCGGTCGGATCACCGGAGCGCGTCGACGAGCGCGGCCCCCTCGACGTAGGGGATGTCGTGGCGTGCGGCGTACGCCGCGGCGTCGTCGGGTGCGAGTGCATCACCCGACTCGTCGTCGAGCATCTCACAGACCACGACCGCGGGTGCGGACTCCGTCTCGGCCGCCAGCGCGAGCCCGAGTTCGGTGTGGCCGACGCGGTCGGCGATCCCACCCGACGCCCCCCGGAGGACGTGGACGTGGCCGGGCGCGCGGAACGCAGCGGCAAAGTCGTCTGGGCCGTACGCCGCGGGCGCCGATGCGACGGTCGCTGCCGTACTCGCGAGTTCCGTGATCGTCAGGGCGCGGTCGGCGTCCGTGATCCCGGTGAACGTCTCGCGGTGGTTAACCGGCAGCGAGAACGACGAGCGGTCGTCGTACGCCGGGTCGTCGTCGACGGCCGGGTGGTCCAACGTGTCTGCGAGAAACGGGAGCCCGAAGGCGTCGGCGACGACGTCGTCGACCGCGACGCAGACGAGTCCCCCTGCGTCGTTTCGGAGGTGTGCTACCGCCGTCGGGTCGACCGCGTCCGCCGGGTAGACCAGGTCCGTCTCCCCTTCTCGGTCCGCGGAGTCGTGGACGCAGACGGGGCGTCCGGCGTCGAACGCGGTCAGCGCTCGCTCGACCTGGGCCGCCGGGTCGTCCCCGTCGGCCCCGTCGGCGTCGGTCCCGGCTCGCATCATGCCACCTCGCCCGCGGGCTCGTTCGCGCCGACCGGACCGTCTGCCCGTGCGGCGGCTTCGACGCGAACCTCAACCGGGTCGTTGTCGTCGAGGTCGAGCGACGTGCGGAGTTCGTCCGGAGCGATCAGTTCGAGTTTGTCCTCGTCGTGATGGGTTCGGTCGGGGACGATCGCGTGTGCCGCGTCGTACGCCTCGTCGCCGGCGACGAGCGTGACCGCGTAGCAGGCGGCCGCACCGTAGGTTCGGTCCTCGTCTTCCCAGGCGTCGATCGGTACGGCGTCGATGCCCGTAATCTCTCCCCGGCGGCGGACGCTCTCTTCGTCGAGTTCGACGTTGAGCGTGCCCGGGAACGGCTCGTAGCCCAGCCGCGTGGCGAACTGCTCGGCGTACCCGGGGAGAGTGATGTAGTGGCGCCCTTCGCCCATCCCTCCGGTGACGGTTCCGGAAAGCACCAGCTCCACGTCGGTCTCGAAGAGACGACGGTAGTCGGCGTACTCGCCACGGAGTGTGGCCTCGCCCGCATCGGTGAGGCGGACCCACTGGCCGTCGCCGACGACCTCTCGTTCGAGGAGCCCAGCCGACTCGAGCGTCTGGAGGCGTCGGGAGGCGGTCTGCGTCGACGCGCCCAGCCGGTCGCCGAGGGCCGCACACGACACCTTCGTCTCGGAGAGCCCCCCCGCCAGTGCGACGTGTTTGAGCGCCGTCATCGCCGCCGGGTCGGTACCCGCCGCCGTCGGTTCAGTCATACATACATGCACGCGCTCGGCACCGAAAAGGATATCGAACGTGGAATGTATCTCACGATCGTGATACTCTTCCAGAAGCGCACACGTTAGACACGGGGTGTGAGACACATATCTTCGTTGGTCGCGGTGAGAGACGGTCTCCGAAAAGTAAGGTACAAATACGAACGGGGATTGCATGTGGATGCGGGCTCGTAGATCAGTGGCAGATCGCTTCCTTCGCAAGGAAGAGGCCCGGGGTTCAAATCCCCGCGAGTCCATCCCGAGACATCCCGAGCGGAAAGGAACAGACGGCGTCGGGTCCCTTTTACCATCACACGTCTCTGGCTGGTAGACTTGAAGAGGTCTACCCGCGCAGTTTGCCGGGTCGGAAGGAAGACGTGTCATCATTGTCGAGCCCCCGTACAGCGATTGCGCGTAGTCCATCGTTTCGCCGGGATCAAAAGTCTATAAGTTGCCTACGCTCTTTGCCGGTGACTCTCACTAATCACCTCACTGTTGAGAAGGAGCAATGGTCCCCCAGTAGTACTATCAGAGAGCAGCCAGATTCCCTCTTGCCGACCCTATTAGCACTTATAAACGATCTCGAAAAGTGGGGGACTGCGGCCGCACGTACATATTGGCACGTAAGTACGTACGTGCAAGATTTTAGAGGGGTAATTGGAGCACAAACTGTCGTTACTTGAGCGGGCGGCCCTGGTGGCACCGACTCAGTCATCCGAAAAGACTACTCTGAGGCACTCACCCGGCATCTAACCGAAGAAACGGACTCGCTATCTCAATCGTGGACTTCTGTTCCGGTCCGAAAGCTTGTGAGCTCGTCAATGCGGCCCTCAAGATCCTCGATCTCCTTGCGTAGTTCCTCGGCCTCTTCACCCTCCGTCGCCGCGAGCTGTTCCTTGAGGCCTTGGAGGCGCGTCTGTTTGACCTCCTCGTCGACGTCAGCCTTGCGGACGTACTCGGACTCTTTGATGTCGTACACGTCGCTCTCGGACAACCCTGTAACCTCTAAAGCGTCATCGACTTTGCTCCGGTCGACACCCGTCACTCGTTCGCGGTCGATCCCAGCATCCTCCAGTTTCGACAGTACCTCGTCTTCGTCCTTTAGCGATCGATTCCGGCGAGTCGTGCGCTGGACAGACCCGAAGGGGCCGCTCACGGGTCGGTCGTGATGAAGGCGATTCAGGAGTACGTCAGCTACGTCTTGACGGAGGTCGTTGGCGTTCCGTTGTGCGTCCGAGAGTAGGGGTAGAGGTTCACCAGCGCGTCCGTCTCCATCTCCGATAGTGTGGTCACGTCGTGGCGTTCGAGCGCGTCTACGAGCAACAGCGCGTCCGCATACACGTCCAGGTCTGGCTCTGATCGCTCGTCGGTATCACCGGCGGGCTCGCTGTCGAGAAGCTGGCTGGTGGTCGGGCCGTCCTGCTCGGTGATCATGCCCGCATCCTCGTCAATCTCGAACCGTGGGTGGAGACTCAACACGGCCGGGTATGGATCGGCGTCAGCCGGGAGCCGGTCAAGCTCGAAGCCATCGTGCGCGTCTTGTATCCGCCGGTACAGCGTCTCAAACTGGTCGCGCTGAAGCGGTCGTTTCTCGCCTCTGTCCTCGAACTCGATTATGACACGTTGCTCTTGTACGTCGGTGACGCGGAATCGCTTATGCGAGAGTGGGGTGATCAGCGTCGCTCCTCCGGGAAGATCGTCGAGTTTGTCGAGGAGCGCGTGCCACGAGACGCTGAACGTCATACCCGCGAAGAGGTATCCGGAGACTAAAACCGTGAGGGGAGGCATCTCAGGCCGATCGGAGCCGTGGCCTTGGTGAGTGGTGGCATGGATGCCTTGATGGGCATCAAACACGGGACCCTTGGCGAAGAATCTATGTGCATTATGTACAAATAACACGGACAAATGGTGAGTGTCAGAATGTCAAAAAAGCGAGTGAATATCAGCGTCGATCCCGATGTCCACGCCAAAGCCAAAGAACTGGGTCTCAACATCTCCGGGGTAGCCGAACGAGCACTTCGCACCTACGTCCAGACACTCCAGCACGGCGATCAGCCTGTATCCCCACCCACCATTGACACACCGGTTGACCTGACGAACGATGAGGCTTCCACGCCGAACGTGGCTCAGCACGCCGAGTCATCTGTCGAGGAGATCTTGACCGACTACGAGAACTACGCGAGAACCGTCCTGAACCGCGGCGACACAACGCTTGACCAGCATCGCCGATACATCGGTCGGCTGCTACGACGGGCGGACAAGCCTCCAGCCACTATCCAAGAAGCAAACATCATCGACTATCTGGAGTCCGAACAGCCCATGAGCGGCTCGAAAAAGAACAACATTCTCTCGGCGCTTCGCGTATTCTTCCGCGAGTACCTCGATCAAGACGTGGTTGACGAGTTCGAGATGCCAACGACAGGTCCCAGCCCTACCCAGGTGCCGACGAAAGACGAGCTTCAGACCTTCTACGCGGCTATCGAGCGGCACAAGTACCAAACGATTTTCCTGATGTACGCCACATCGGGGCTCCGCTCGGCCGAGCTGGTTCAGCTCACGATGGAGGACATCAACCAGGACATGCAGATGCTCGTGCCCGACAAACAGTCCGAAGTCAAGAAAACTTGGGCGTCATTCTATAACGAAGAAGCTGAGGCCGCCTTCGGGGCGTTCAAACCCCATCGTGACCCCGACGACGAACGGGTCTTTCAGGCGAGCAAGCCTACGGTGAACAAGACGTTTCGTCGTCTCTCCGAGGAGTCCGGCGTGAAGGTCACCCCGCAGATGCTCCGGCGATGGTTCGCCTCTGAGATGTCTTCACTCGGCGTAGACGCGACCTACATTGATGCGTTCTGCGGTCGGACACCCACCTCGGTTCTCGAAGAACACTACCTTGACTACTCGCCACGCAAGCTCAAGCAGATCTACGATGACGCTGGGTTGAGGGTCCTTGAGTGATTAAACCCACTCACTTGGGATTGACTCAAGGATCATCGCATGATCGTCGTACGCTCGGTCGATTTTACTGATCGCTTCACAGAGTTCTCGCGGCGTCGGCTTCCCAACTTGATTGAAGTACAGCAACCCGTGATTGATCTCCTCTCGGAAAAAATCATCATCAGATGTCAGGATCACCCAATCATTACGGGTAGCATAGTCCGCGATTGCGTCGTCATCAGCGTTGGGAGCGAGCTCCGTTCGCACACGGGAAACGATGTGCTGTTCTTCGTCCCTAAGTGCGGACACGTATCTCTCTTCGACCATCTGATCGCAGAGAATCCGCATCAGCGTTAGGAGTCACCGTTAGATCCCGCCGCAGGGGCACGACTTTGCTCGGAGAGAGCCGTTTTGGTGGCCTTCTTTTGCGTTTGAATATATTCCATCAACTCCGGATGCTCGTCGTAGTAGTCGAGGGCTGCTTGAACCTGTGCGCGATCAAGATCGGGATAGTCATCGAGCAGATCCTCGACAGTTGCCCCGTGTTCCCGAGCTGCGATACCGATCGAAAACACGCCGATCCGTGTTCCCTCGATTCGCGGTTTTCCATGGAGCACGTCTGGCGTTTTTACAATTCGGATAGTGGTACTCATTAGCACAAGCTATCTTCCGAACGAGAATAAACATTCGGCCGATGAAGACCAGTTCGTAGCATCACTCGTTGTCCGCTGACCGCGGAGTTTGTCGTCCACCATAGCGGTGGAGACTGAACCACCGTTACGGTGGCGATGTACCACCGATACGGTGGCGATACTCCAAACGTATCTCCTATCGACTATTACCATACTACTGTGAGGAACGTTGCGAACCAACGAGAGCCTGGCCTCCGTTATTCGGGCGCAGCGAGCCCGCACACGGAGGTGACCGCATGACGGGGAGAGAGGTTCCGACTCGTCAAAAGGCGTTGTCGGTCGTTTTCTCTGCTATCATGGTACTGTCCGTAATG
>Ga0209946_1000077_pt1 | contig 37124 bp, 67 predicted proteins | sample SalPon2_A_H2O_MG_FD_185704 | JGI IMG/M metagenome (GOLD analysis project Ga0209946, IMG submission 185704) | Salt pond water microbial communities from South San Francisco under conditions of wetland restoration - Salt Pond MetaG R2_A_H2O_MG... | ecosystem: Environmental > Aquatic > Non-marine... | reverse complement strand
TATGAGCATTCTCGGTGCAAAAGTCATGCACGGGACATGGCCGAACGGGGAAACAGCGGTACTAATTGGTGAAGCAATGCCGTATGATCCGATAGATGCACAGCTATCAGTTCAAGCGGGGGAACTCTGATGAAGAACATTAACGAGACATTCACGGACAACGAGATAGAAGCCCTACGGGACGTGAAAGGGGCGAGAACATGGCGTGAGGCGATTCTTGAAGAGTTCGGGATTGAAGAGTAGGCCACCCGCAGTCTTTTTATAGTGGCGTGCTTAGAAGCGTTTAGATATGGGCAAGCCTGACTATACGCAAGTCTCCCTTCCAGACGATAAACCCCGGACGGAATACAGCTATGTTGAACGTCGGGCGGCAATTTTGAGAATCATAGAAAACCGAGGGCACCCGTGGGGATTGAACAAGTCACAACTAGGCAGAGAGTTCGACGTATCGGATGCACAGATACACCACGACTTAGATAAACTGAAAGAATACTATTCTAATCGGATCGGGAATGAGGCGAAATTCACTAGTGAACTAGCCTACAAGCGGATTATTCAAGACCACTTGGAAAATGATGAACTGAAAGAAGCACGGAAGGCGTTAGACAGTTGGAACGAGTGGCTTCAGGATACGGGCCATCAAGAGAAAGAACCCGAGAAACATGAAGTCGGGGGTGAGGGCATTGTCTTCAACTTCAGCGAACCAGACGAAAGCGACTGAATACGAACTCACACCAGAGCAAAGCAAGTTCGTACAATCCAACAAGCGATATATTGGGTATGTCTCTGGTGTTGGAGCGGGCAAGACCTTTGCGGGGATTAGTCGCACGCTTCGGAATATGCTAGAGTGGAACCCCGGTGAGTTAGGTGCGATTGTTGCTCCAACGCGAACGATGGTTATTGACGTGATTATCAACGAAATGCGAGACTTAGGCTTGTTTGACGGGGCGTTTACGTACAAGTCAGCCCATTCAGAAGAGCCGGGAATACACGGCCCACAAGGGAGTCGCGCGTTAATTTTGAGTGCTGATAATAGTCGGACTGTGGAACGGCTGAAGGGCTTGAATCTTGCATGGTGGTGGATAGATGAAGAGGCAGAAGTCCCACCGAGAGCGAGAGAGATTCTAATGCAACGGCTCCGAACGGGAGCGTATCGAAACGGGTTCATCACAACGACACCGAAGGGCAGAAACCATACATGGGAGTTCTTTGTTCGTGACATAGATGCTGAAGAGTACGAACACGGTGCGGGGTATGTCTATGAGTCCGATGATACACTAGCGATTACAGGAGTTCCAACATGGGCAAATCCACATACACCAGATGATTACCATGAAGATATGCAGGATTTGCCCGAAGAAATACGCAAGCAAGAAGTACAAGGACTCTTTGTTGAAATCGGTGGTGGAATTTACCAACGCGAAATGTTTGAATGGACGTCCCCCGATTCAATCAAACCACACCAAGAAGCGGTGATTGGTGTTGATCCAGCAGCGACGGCGGATAGTAAAACCGCCCAAGACAGGGACTCTGATTACTGGGGGGTAACAGTTGGCTATCCTCGCCCATCACAGGGTGAAATCTATATCGCTGATACAATCCAACGGAGAGGAATGACACTCAAGGAGGGCTGTAACTTCATCCAAGCCGTCGCCAACGAGTGCGATAATCCAAAACTGGTGATTGAAGCGAACCAGTCACAACGTTGGTTGCAACAGGAATTAGCCGATAGAGGGCTTAATGCCGTCCCTGTGCAAACCACACGGAATAAAGAAGATAAGATCATTGATTTGAGTATTCCAATCAGCTCCGGGAAAGTCAAATTCGTTCGGTGGGACGAAAACCGATTTGCTGAGTTGCACCAACAGATGCTCGCGTGGCCCGAAAGCAATCATGATGATATGATAGACTCGTTGTCTCTGGTGGTCAATCACAGCGACGTGAATACGTCAGAGCAAATGTTTGGCGGTTCGTATGGGGAATCCGACCTATGGTAGACAAACCGATTCAGAAGGCCTTAGAAGGCGGCATAGAGCGCACAAAAGAAGAGACAAAGAATCTGTGTCCGTGGTTGCCAGACCCGCACAAATGCGACTGTGGGGCCTACTGCGATGCGACACAGGACTATGTAGAATCGCAAGCACTAGTCATGGATATTTGGCTTTGTCCCGAGTGTGACGCCCGCTACTTTAGGAATAGAGAATAGGGTATAGCTGGCTATAGTAAACTATAAGTAGCTATGGGTATTGCTGTTAGGTGTAGAAGGACAATGACGGAACACATGACCCTCAAACGTGTGACGGACGTTGCAGAAGGTAACTACATCCAGAAGAAAAGTAGCGGTCAGAAGTTCAAGGTTCTCAGTCGGGATCTTGATAATAAAACAATCCGTGTTGAATCGGTTAGTGGACTCGGTAGCAGCACCCGAGTTCTTGAACACTTCACGGACGTTTACAACATCATTGGGTGATTACAATGACGGAATACAAATGCGACGTGTGCAAGGCAGAGTTCTCAACTAATGACCCGCAAAACGCCATGTGTCCGGCGTGTGGCGAACACATCACGGAAAGGGATGTGAAGTATACCGACCGAAAAGGCTCGTTCACAATCGGCGGCAAGGTGTCGCAACTATAAATCTCGAGATTTCATAATGGCTGACGCATACAAATGTGACCGTTGTGGGCGGTATGTAGATACAGACTATCGGTATGTAGCAAACGTTTCGACGGAATACTCTTGTCGTATCACAGCCGCAACACACATTGGAATAAGCCGTACCCGTGATTTGTGTGAACAATGTTGCCATTCGTTTGATGAATGGCTTTCAGAAGAACAATGACCGACACAACCACAATTGAGATAACGCAAGCCCAGAAGGCACAGCTAGACGAACTGAAAGCGCATAGTAGAGAGTCGTATAAATCCGTGTTAGAAAAGTTAGTAGAGTCGTGGCAGGGTAAAAACGAAATACAACGAGAACAAACCATAGACGTTGAAGACGCACGTATTTTGAGTCAGCATTTAGAGAAAGCGATAGCCCCATACTTTGAAGAGATGGAAGCACAGCTACCGAGCAAAATGGCGGATGAACTAGAGGGACGGATACGAAAATGACTCAAGAAGAGAGCGTCCCAATAGGGGAACTGCAAGCACTGTTGGACTCATGGGAAGGCACGGACACCGACCCCACTCTGTACCGTGATAGTCTTACTAGAGCGATAAAGGAACTCCAAGCGGTGATTGAAGACTATGAGTGAAGAGTCTACAAGCGGTACGGACCAGCCAGCAAAGTTTAAACATCCATCTACCGGCAATCGTATTGCGGTTCGGGTTGATGGCGACTGGATGACACACGCCGCTGAATATGGCGGTATAGCGGTGTTCTGGCGAGACGACGAGTGGGACCACTTAGACGAGGGGCGGCAGATTGACGTGACGCCCGATAATGTGTGTTGGGTGCCTGAGAAACGCACACCGATCAAATTGGAGGAATACCTCGATGAGGGTGGGGTTACGTCGTATATTGCACCGAAGGAGTGTAATATTAGCAACGTGGAGGTACACGATGTAATTGAGTCGGAGGGTCATGGATCATTCCCTCCGGATACCGAGCGGACAGAGTAGCCCAAACGCCTATTGATTCTGGGGTTTTATCTCCCGACATGGCAGATGATTCAACGGGCTTTTTCTCAAATCTCCGTAGTTACGCGAATGAGTACATCGAAACCAAACGTCGAAACCTTCAGGCAAAGCCACAGACACAGGTAGAGGGCGGTGGGTCTGGATATAGTGTCACGTTTTCGGGGCAGGATATATCACAGTCAGACCTTCGGGACGTAAAACAGATTCGAGAGTCTGGCGGGATTATCTCACAGGTATTTCATAGTAAAGCCTTAATCAAATTCGGGACGGGGACAGAAATCCAAGCTGAGTCAGACGACTTAGAGCAATGGCTCCAAGAAAACGTCGGTCCAATAGATGATTTAGCCTTAGACTTGGGTGAAGACGCTTTGTGGTATCCGTATGGGCTAGCCGAAACGGTAGAGACACGACGGGGTGAATTTAGCCATATTGAGTGTATCGAACCGTGGACAATGCTACCCAGAACGGACGAATTTGGGGATATAACTAGATGGGAGCAACACCTAAAAGGCGACTTTGCGAATCCCCCGACGTTTGACCCGGAAGAGATTGGGTCTATCATCATCAACAAGTCGTCTGGAAGGGACAAGACCGGCATTAGTGAAGCCCTTAGATCCCAAGAAGAGATTGAAACCTTCCGGGCAAATCAACAAGCTATGCGAGAGGCAACCGAGAGAATCGGCTACCCGTTTGTTCACGCACAAGCGGGCAGGGAAGGGGCCACCCAACTGAATGATAACGAACTCCGGCGGATTAGAAACCGCCTTGCCGACATAGGGCCGGGGGAGACACAAGTTACCGGCCCCGATGTGGACATTAATTTGAAAGAGCCTGCTACTGTGGACTTTGGCGAGATACAGGAACGTGATATGCGGATGCTTGCGACAAGTCTTGGTGTACCGGTTGAACTCTTGAACCACGGGAGCGACGGGCTTGGGTCTGGTATGCCAGCGGAACTGCGGAAGGATCTATTAGCCTTGCAGAACGAAGCGGATAGACGGCGATTCAGTGAGCAATTCGTTGAAGACATCCTACGACCGATTGTGCGGGATTACAGTCCGTTTGACCATACACAGGATATGGAAGTCGTCTTTGACCCATTCCTTGATGATAAGACGGATATGGCAAGTCTGATTCAGTCTGTCGGGGAGTACATGACTGCCAACGAAGCGCGGGATAGACTCGGCTTGTCTGACTTAGAAGATGAAGAGAAAGGTGAGAGTTTCCGAACGCCGGAAGATATAGAATCACCAGACGACCAACCAGACGGAGGACTCTTCGGGAGTGCGGCAGAGCAAGCGGTGGACAACGAACTTGAGAATAGAGACTTAGCCGAGATACCAGACAAGTACACCGAAGACACGGGCCTTAGTGAAGACGACTTTGTACCGAATGAGTCCATTTTAGATGTAATCGAGCCAACCTTAGAGTTCATAGATGAAGAGGGGCTACCCAATCCCGATGATCAACAAGAGGGGGCCGCACGGATCAATCAGTTAAAGGATCATATCGACAACAACGAGCCACTTGAACCGGAGTTTTGGCAAGAGATAGCCAACTTCCACAGTCGGCATAGGGCACAAGGCAACAACGAGTGCGACGAAAGCAGTCTACCAGAGAAGGCCGAAGAATCGGACTTTGACAAATGCCACTTTGATAACGGGTGGTTTAGTGATCGAACATGGGGCGGCGATCCGGCGTTTGAACAGGCACAACGAATCGTTGAGAGTATAGAAGACACCGAAGGGGTAGAACTCTCCGGTGATACGGATTTTAGGCGCTCGGTTGACACGGACGGGTGGGAAGCGTGGGAACACACCTTATATGAATTGCACCAGCAAGCGTTTGAAGCCGATGGGGACGTTCGACTAGCCAACTTCACCGAGCGAGCGTTACCCGAATTTGTGAAAGACCGCCTACAAGAATCCATCATGCAGGGGGCGATTTTCAGTCAGTTTGATACGCTGGTTGAAAATGACATTATGCAACTGAGGGAGTTCATGACCGAAGAGCTAACGCAGAATGATGGATGGACAACGGACAGTATAGCGGGCCGTCTGATGGACTTAGAGAGCGAACTAACCAGAGATGAAGCCGAACGCATAGCCCGGACTGAAACCGCTTCAATAGTCAATTCCGCCCGCGAGGATGGATACGAAGAGCAAGGCCTTACCGAAGGTGAAGAATTTTACTGGAGCGGAAATTTGGGACCGAGAACAACAGATGCCTGTCGGTGGTTGATAGAAAGGACCAACCCGAACCACGGGGGCAACCCGGTGAGTCTTGAAGAACTCAAGGATTTGATTGAAGAAGCCCCGGAACACGATGATGAAATGCAGGATGACTTAGCCCGCCCGGAAGACTTTGTGGTACACCCGAATGAACGCAAGACGTGGGTACGTGCTGTATAGCCCTATCGCTTTTACTTGATTGAACGAATACTATTGTATGGCCGATGGGCCAACCCAACGACAGAGTGAGTTCTTGGATTGTCACCCCGCAACGGTAGATGAATTAGTTGCTGCATTGGAGATTAGTAAAAGCGGGTGTGCAGACCTCCGGTGTAGACTCAGGAAGAAGGGGTATGAGTTTGCCAAGGATGATGGGGTGTGGGAAGTGACAAACGAACCAGACAATAAGTCAGATAATAATAGTTCAGATAATAGTCTGCCAACACTGGATGTTGAACCAGAGGGAGAACCGGACCCATCGGAACTAACCGAACGGGAAGAATACATCGCCCGTGAATTACAGACCGGGACAACATTAGATGAACTCACCGAAGAAGTCGGGGAACGAAAGTCGGTTGTCACACAGCACCTACGCGACCTGAAAAAGCAGGGGTGGCAAGTCTACATAGACAAAACCAGTGAGACAATCGGCATAGAGGGTGAGCATACACTACGAAGCAGTGAACACACAGGCACGAGAACACGCAAAGCGAACCGCTGGTGGGAACTGAGACATAATAGGACAGTCCGGGCCTTTAGAGATTTAGATACGCCCACAGCCGAACTCAACGCCGATTCAGGGACCGAAGATTGGGTGACTCATTTAACTGACTTGCACGCCGGGGATGAAGTACGCGACGAAGACGGCAATATCCAGTATTGTACCGAGAACATCACCGATATTATTGACTACGTGACCCGGCAGAGTTTGAATCTGAAAGCCAAACACGGGAGTTCGTATGATACAGCACACCTACTCTGGGGTGGGGACTTTATCACAAATGAAGGGATTTATTCGGGGCAGTTTGAAGACTTAGATGCATGGCTTGATGAACAACATGATGCTTTGATTGATCCGCTGATTAAGCAACTGAAGGCGTTTAGCAAAGAGTTTGACACGGTGAATGTGGTGTGCCAAGTCGGGAACCACGGACGCCATAGAGCAAGCGGAACGAGTCGGCAAGCGAACGCGGATCTAATACTCTATAAATCCATCCGAAACGCCGTAGCACAAATCAGAGAGTTCGGGGAGCTAACGAACGTGAACTTTCAGATTGGGGAAGCGCGGCCCTACAAGAACTTTTCATTGCGTGGGGGCAAACTGAAAGGCCACCTTCGACATGGACAGCATCGTAGACCACAGGCAGAGACAAGCGCCCGCGAAAAGGAATGGGTGAAAACACTCCTAGAACACGACTTTGACATAGCCGCCATGGGGCATTATCACATCTCTGGGAGAATCCCGTGGGAAGGGCCACCGATCATTTGTAGTGCAAGTCCGAAACCACCGGATGAATTTGTTGAACAAATCAGCGGACGGGTAGAACAACAATACCGAGATATAGCCACGTGCTTTGGGGTGTCTGATTATGGGATCACGTCTATCTTCCCGATTGACACACGAAGAATGTGGATGTAGGGCAAAACGGTATTGGTTAGAATAGCAAACACTCTGGTATGCCCGAACTGTCGCGGCGAGACGTCCTTCGCAAAGTCCAAGAAGACCTTCCGGAAGAAGTCAAAGACTGCGAAAAGAGTATTTTAGATGATAACCCCGACATGGATAGAAGCACGGCGATTGCGATTTGTCGGGACCAACTTGATATGAGTGAACTGGATGATGATGTGACCCTCCCTCAGGAACTTGATGAAGACCCGTGTTGGGAAGGCTATACTATGGTTGGCTTCAAGCAGGAAAACGGACGGGAAGTCCCGAACTGTGTGCCGGATGATGATGTACCAGACGCGAACCTATCGGATGACTGCCCCGATGGACAAATCAAGATCGGTGGGGAGTGTGTAGACCCCGACGTAGAAGACACAGGACAACTTGATCCAAGCCTGTCGGCTCCGGTGTTCCAGTTAAGCGAATTAGACACCGAACCGATTGAACGCGAAGAACTCGGTGAGAATGAAGTTGTCTACCGGAACGTGAAGGTTCTCGAAAGCGGCAAGTGGACCGACTCAGCATCCGGCCAAGAAATCTGGTATTCCCCAAAGGGGCTAGAAAACCTTGAGATTAGAGAGAACAACCACATCAACATCATGCACGATTCTGGTAATGATGTGAGCACTGTGGGTGAAATGCAGAACGCCAAAGCGGATAATGGCGAACTCTATGCTGATTTAGTCTTGGACACCAGTAGCGCAGCGGGGGAGTATGCAGACAAAAACCTGCAAACGGCGTTAGAATCCAACGGACAGCAAGGCTTTGGGGGACCGAGTGTTGAGATTGACGCCGAAGGCCAAGAGATAGAGAATAACGAGAAAATGGGCGTCAAAGAACTGGTGAGTGGGTTTATCTCTGGCCTTGGGTTGGTCAAAAACCCCGCAAGTAAACCCGTTCACTTTGCCCGACAGACAGCGGAACGGGGCGTGGCACTGTCAGAAGGGCAAAGCCCTTACCGGCTTGAAAGCGAACGGCTTGATATGGCCGACGTTGACCTAATTCGAGATACCATGTCCGAAGCGGGGATTGACGTGTCCGAAATGGACGATGAAGCAGTCATGGACATGGCTGAATCGCTCCACGGTGACTTGATGGACGCGCTTGAAATGGCGGAACACGAAGGCGAAGACGACGACCCGGAGGAAGACCCCGAAGACAAAGATATGCAGGGGCTTGATGAATCCGACGTGGTTGACCTCATTCAAGAAGAGATGGATGATCTGTGGGGCGAGTTGGACGAACTGAAGTCTGAAATGATGGGCGAAGACATGGCGGAAGAGTTGAGCGAAGAGATTGAAGAGACGAAAGAAGAGCTTGCCGATGCAGAAACCGTGCAGGAGTTGCAGGACGCTAAAGACGAATTGGAAAAACGACTGTCGGAACTGGAAGACCAACCCGATAAGAGTAGCCGCAAGACGCTTTCCGGGGATGCTGAAGAGGGTGAGATAGACAATATCAGTTCAATGTATCCCCGGACAAGTTCGTTCTAAAGGGCAATACGTTTTAACGATATAGCAAGAAGACACTATCAGAGCAATGGCCTTTGAAGCACCATTCAACGATATTGAGATTATGCGGCCTTCCGAGGGTGAAGCGCCATCCTTCAATGCGGATGCGGCTATCACCGCCGGACAGGTCGTGAAACTAACAGGGGACGGGAGCGTAAGCCCCGCTGATACTGCCGGTGAACAAGCCTATGGCGTGGCTCTGCAAAGTGTTGCGTCTGGTGATGAAGTGGCTGTGGTTGGGAGTAGTGCCCGCGTTCGGTTCACCGCTGGTAGTTCAGTGAGTGCGGGTGACTTCCTTACGGTTGATCCGTCTACCAACAACGGTGAAGTTGGCACGGCAGGAACCACCGGAGATTACATCATCGGACAGGCACATGGGAGTGCTGGCAGTCAGGGTGATACCTTCGTTGGTGTCATTGACCGTGGCGGACAGGTGAACTAACAATGAGCAAGACAAAAGCAAAACGGCTACTGTCGAACTACGCAAGCACCGGGCGGAATTGGCGACTCATGGGACTGCTTGCGGCACACCCGGCTATGTCCACGGGCGTTTCGGAACGGGATATGTCGAAGGTGTGGCCGCACAACAAGTCTGAATACCGCCGACTCGGGGCAACCGAAAACCCCCATCAGCGGTATCTTGCGGACAAGCACTATTCCCATGACGACGAAGAGGCTACCCGCACGCTTGGGTACAAAGGCGAAGGCCACGAACCCTTCCGCAAACTGGAAAGTGCGACGAATGAATCCGATTGGCAGGAGGGGCCGTTTGGCGAGAAAGTCATTCACGCCGACCGAGCCATTAAACGGACGCTTGCCTTCGAGGATTCCGTTGAGAACCTTGATGTTCTCTACCGAAAGGAACTCTTTGACACGGTGATTGAAGGGGCACGGAAGGCAGAAATCGCCCGTGACGCTACCACCGTCTATCCGGTTGATCGGGATAAGGGCGATCATCCACGTGGACAGGATACGCAGTTCGCTCCGGCAGTCGCAGAAGGGTCTGCTATCCCCGACAATGCAGAAAAGACCGGAAGCATTGAGTGGGACACCGAGCGGTTCGGTGTCGGTGCGGCTGCGACGGACAAGCTCATTCGGCAGAGTCTTGTCAGTGTCATTGAGAAGCAGATTGAATGGGCGGGCCATCAGGTTGAAATGACGAACAACCGTCTGTGGCTCAACGAACTGCTTGATAACGTTGATTCAAGCAACGACGTTGATGCTTCGGCGGAAGACAACCGTGGGTGGGCGTCCATCAACAAGGCAATCGAACAGGTCGAACTGTCGGATGAATCGCCGGACACGGCAGTTCAGCATCCGACGTTCACCTACGAACTCTTCAACACCGCCGAGAATAACGCGGTGATTCCGAAGGCTAACGAGTTCGGCGATGATGAGGGTATCCGCGATAGGGTTGCCTTCCCGCTGCTTGGAATTGAAGGGTTCCGATCTAGTGACGGGGTTGCCTCTACCAGTGCTGATGAGTTCCCCAGTGCAACGAGTTGGGGCTACTCCGGTACTGATGACTTTGGGGCCGTAGTTTACGACCAAGACCGGCTTGGGATGTACCTCTTCAACGACATTGAGATGAAGGAGTACGACGACCCGATTCGTGACCTTCAGGCGGTCAATGCCCGAATGGAGGTCGATCACGTTTGGCACCAGACCGATGCTGGTGCCCGGATCAAACACTCCTAACGTAGCAAACCAATTTTCTTTTGGGCGAAACGCTAAACCCGATTAGTGACAAGTGTAGGTATGCCCGATTTGAAAGCCGAACTCATGGAAATCAAAGGTGTGGGTGAAGCCACTGCCGATGCTATCCTTGAGGTATTAGAAGCCACAGAGTCTAATGAAGCAGTGCGTGAGAACCTCCAAGAAGCGTTGGACTATTACGAAATAGGTAGACCGGACCACGCAAAGGAATACGTTGAACAAGCCGTGGGGGAACTATAATGCTCAAAAGTTTTGGCGGATCTGGAAAGGAGTACAATGCCGAATGGCACGAGAAGCGACGGGAAGCGCGGGAAGAGACATTCGGCATAGATGAGTGGGGGCCGATAGAGATAGCCCAATACGACTTGGACGATGTTGAGTTCACGCGAAAGAAAAAGAAGTCCACGTATGAGCTTGAACCCCTCCGGACGGATGCCGAAGGGAGCGCACAGGATGTGGCCGACTTGCGAACGATTGCAAGTATCCGTGACTAATGAACTTTAATAACAACCAGTCAAAATCTGTTTTTCAGACAATAGATACAACGACAACTGGGAGAACAACAATCTATGATAGTGACAATGAAGCGTTTGTGTCGGGGGTGTATTTTATCAACCCAAGCAGTTCCGCGAGAGTCCGGTTAGAAGTGTTCAACACAGAGGGGAGTGAAGGGACGGTATTTGTCCCGGCGAATAGCGACGGGAACAATATTCGCTTTGGAAATGATATAGTCTTAGGAGAAAACGATGAACTACGAATTAATGTCACAAGTGCCGGGAGTGCGGGTACACAAGACTGTGTTGTGTTTGTGACGGAAGGGTAGCCGCCGTAAGTCCCCACAGGGAACGGGTGGAAACCTGTGGTTCATTCACTACCGACACCGTTAGACCCGTGTTTACGGCATCGGGGCGGCAATTGGGTATTGTTCTGACCACCGATAGAATTTTGTACTGTTTATGTCATATATTGACACGAAATGGCAGAGTATGAGATTTTCCCGTCGTTGCTCCCCGAAGAAGACACCTATGGGAGCCTTGAGCTAACCAATGAGGTTGATGCAATGGTCCTACAAGGGATAGCAGCGGCCCATCCAACGGAGAGCATCAACGGCCAGTCAGCGGCCTTAGAAATAGCCTCATGGATTAGCGGAAATCACAACGCCGACGAGATAGACGGCATGGTAGCGATAATCGAGGATGCAGAACCCCCACGAAGTGACGTAGACCTTAGCCCCGCCCTTCAAGAAGACGGGAACCTTTCAATGTACTAATGGCAGTTACCAAATCCGACGTTGAGAACTACGGGTCGAAGGGGTGGCAACAGTTAGACGATACTGTAAAAGACGAACTGTTGAGCCACGCACAGGCACTCATTCAAAACCAGTTTCAGGATCGAGTGGCAACCCTGCCGACACTAATCGGGAACGAAGACGACGCGACCAAACTACTCACAGCACACCTATGGGAACTTGCCGAAGGGGGAGAGGCACAATCAGAATCCGGTGAAGGTGGGAACGTGACGTATAACACAGTCACGGGAGAAACGATTAACAGTCTTACCGAAACGAGATACGGACGGATGTTTAGTGATTTGTACCTCCGTGACAGACTCGGCATAGGGGTTGTCCGTAGCCGATGATAGACATGGGCGTGTCCCTCGAAGGGGTTGACAACGTATCGGGGAAGGTGAGTAGAGGCATAGAACGCTTCTTGTTAGACGGTGCCCAAAGAGGGCAAAACGTAGCGATGGAGCACGTTCCAGAAGACCGGGGCAACCTTCGGCATAGTATGGCTCAATTCGTTCCTGAGGTAAGAGATGGGGATGTAGTGTGGGGCGTGGGGGGTCAGAGTCACGCTATGCCGATGGAGTTCGGGACAGATCCCTACTGGCCGCCGATCCGTCCCTTGATTGAATGGGCGAACAGACAGGGAGCCGATGAAGGGCTGGCATATTACGTTCAATGGAAAATCGCCCAAGAGGGGATCGACGAACAGCCGTATCTCAGACCCGGCGCGGAAGCGCAGAGTGAATGGTACAGTCGCAACGACATGAGTGAATACATAGAAAATGAAATCCGATAATGTACACCGATCCAGTAGACTTTGACACCGACACCGAGGAAAAGGAGCGATTTGAACAACAGATAGAGAACACCGACACAAAGGCAGTTCTCTTGGGTATCCATGCTGAATTACAAGCCATTAGAAGTCTCTTAGAGGGGGCACAAGAGCAAGAACCCAATAGGCTAACGTGTGCCACGTGTGGGGAAACGTACCCGTCAGAAAAGCAACTGAGGGACCACGCCCGAACAACGCACAAAGCCCCGAGTGATATGCCACTTGCAGACATAGCAGAAGGCCAAAGTCTTTAGCGTTTTTGCGGTAAGTAGTATTCATGGGAACACGACCGGGATTCAACGACGTTTTAGCATCGGACGCGATTGATGTACTGATTAGTGGTGGAGCAGAGGTGCGGTTGTTCACGTCGGAATTGAATTACGACGACAACGCAACGGATCTTGATTCAAAAGAAGTGTCAGCTACGGACTACAGTTCGGTGAGTGTTGCAGAAGCGGATTGGAACGTTACGGCGGATGTAGCAAATCAAGAAACGAGTCTTGAAAACGCGAATATTGTTGACTTTGGAACGGCTCAAAACAATTGGGGCGTTGTTGTTGATGCAGCCATTTTTGATTCAGGAACGGATCGGTTCATTATAGCGGATGAAGTGAACGACCCGGACATAACAAGCGGGGAAGATGTACGGTTCCCATCCGGCGAAATTAGTTACACACTCGGCTAATGAGCTTAGTAGTTGCGGGGGGAGATGTGTTTGTTGTCGGTACTACCGAGACGTTGTTAGTCGGTAATAACCCGGAAGTGAATGGCACGCTTGAAGTGAATGGCGTGTTGAAAACTTACCCGGTTGAACTGCAAGCGGGGCGAATTTTAGAAGTCACTGATAGTCAAACCATTACTGGAACGGACACCGAATATAGTGCGGAAGTCGCTGGAACCCTTACGGTAGAGGGAACCTTAACGCTTGATAATACTGTCAATCCGGCCTTGGATGAAGACACAGCACAAGCGGCTCTTTTTGTCGCCCGAATCCTGCAAGCGGTGGCAAATGATACCGACAGTCTGAATGTTTCGTTAGACCGGATTCGGGATTTGGCCGTTCAAACAAGCGATACCGACAGTCTGAGTGTTGAGTTAGTAATTGGATTGCTATTAGAGGCTACGGCAAGCGATAGTGATACCACAACAGGTAAATTGACACGCTTGCGGTTGCTTGATGGCGATGGGGTTGATACCGATACTAGTATAGCCACGGCAGAGCGGGTGCGGCTTGTCGGGGTGACTGCAACCGACACAGACACGGCCCAAACGGAATTTGTCGTTTCAAGTTTTGCCACGGACCCCCGCGAAGTTGCGATTGACTTACTCAAGGGCAATTCTGGGTGGCCCGGTGATGAACCAGAGTTCTATCTAGCCGAAGAGGTCCCGATGAAGGGTAGACAAAACAACCGAAATACGGCTATTTACGTGCAATTGATTGGTGGCGCGGGACTAAATAGATATGCCCCAACGGATCAAACGCTGCAAGAGATTGAAACCGTGCGGGTTGATATTTGGACGCTTGAAGGTGAAAGCACCGCCCGCGAATATAGAAATGAAGTCATAAACACCTTTCGGCGGTATATGGCTGACAACTTTACCAGAACCAAGTTCCATGATGTGCAACCAACGGATTCAACGGACTTTCGAGAGCAAAAAATTGCCCGACAAACCGACCACTATATCTATTCGGTAGAAATTGAGTTTGAGCGGTTGGTAGAGAACTTCTAAGGGCAAAGCACTTTGCGGTTTTAGGCATGACGTGTACGCATGGCAAGAGATATTAATCTCGGACCGACAAGCGGGCCGTATGTTAATCTGCAAGAAAACAGCGGCGATCTGGATATAACGGGAGCGACAAACGTTGATCTAAACGGGGCGACTCTCACCAATGTGGGGATTACCGAAGGGTTTGATACAATAGATGTGTTTGAAGCCGATGGCACGTTTGACGCTTCAAATGTTGATAAAGCATTTGTGGAGTGTGTCGGTGGGGGCGGTGGCGGGGGAGATGCAGACGGAACTAATACAGTTGGGTTAGGTTCTGGTGGTGGAGGTGGTGGGTATGCAGCAAGCATTGTTGACTTATCTAGTGATAATTCAATTTCTGTGACTGTCGGTAGTGGTGGGTCAAATACATCTGCCGGTGGTGATTCTTCATTTGGTTCATTCATCACTGCAAGCGGTGGTGGGGCGGGGAGCACCGCTTCAAACCAAGATATTTTTGATGGTGGAGTTGGAGGTGGTGGTGCTGGTGATGTGGTTGTGGCAGCTGGCAACGGGGATGCGGGGTTGGGGAGTGATGCAAGTTATGCAGAACCATTTATCGTTAAAAGTTCAAAGGGTGGTGATTCTGTTTATGGCAGGGGGGGTGAGTCCCAACAAGTTGATTCAGATTTACAACAAGCTATTAACGGTAAAGATGCAACTGGGTATGGTGGTGGTGGTGCTGGTGGCACGTATGCTTTTAATACAACTGGAGGCAGTACGTTTACTGGGGGAAGTGGAGCGCAAGGTGTTGTAATCATCCACTATAAGGCCTAACGCCTAACCCCTCTCAGAGTAATATCCAACCATGACAAGCCGGATTGACATAGGGCCGAGTGGAGGACCGTTTGTTGAGCTTGATGAATCAAGCGGTGATTTTGTAATCCGAATCCCGAATAATCTGATTGATATAGACACTGCCCGAATCACGAACGTTGGAACCCCCGTAAACGGGTCCGATGTGGCGACCAAATCCTATGCTGATAGTCTTGAACAAGGCCTTAACGTAAAAGACTCAGTGCGGGTCACAACCAACAATAATATTGATCTGACAGCTAGCACGGACCCCAACCCCATAGACGGCATATCGCTATCCGATGGAGACCGGATTTTGCTGAAAGACCAAACAACGGCCAGCGAAAACGGGGTTTATGATGCAGTGACGGCTACCGATCCGACAACGTGGACACGAAGTGATGATGCAGATAGCGATTCGGAGGTGACAGACGGGCTTTTCGTGTGGGTCAATGAAGGCACCGAGTTTGGCGATGCCGGGTTTATCCTAACCACCAACGACCCAATTACAGTCGGGTCTACTGATTTAACCTTTGTTCGGTTTAGCGGGGCCGGACAAGTCGTTGCTGGCTCCAACCTTACGAAAGACGGCAATACACTTGCGGTTGCCTCAACAGTTGATCTTACCGGCGAATATCAACTTGGCGGGAATACGCTTGCACAGGCAATTGTTGACAGCGGGCAAGTCAGTCTCTCAAGTGGGAGTGCAACAGTAAGTACAGGGATTACAGCCACCGATGCAACGTTTTGGCCCGCAATTGGGGTTGATGATCCGGGGGCAGACGTAACTGGGTTAGCTGCCCAACTTGATTTTGACACGTCAACGGGGGAGTACAAATTAACAATCAAGGAAACGGACAGTTCGCAGAATCCGACCGTGAATTACGATATTGTGAGGGTCCGATGAGTGGATTTTTCTCAAGCGGAATCGTAAACGCAACTGCAATACCCGACGCAGGGATCGCTCGTTACCGCTTCGAGCAAAACCTTTCCGATGCGTGGAACAACAACGATCTAACCGGCAATGGCGATATAACGTTTGAACAGGGGGGACAGGAGGGAGATTATTACGCCCTTCTCGACACGGATGACTACGAGACGGCTCCGTTCCAATTCGATAGTTCGCAAGACTTCTCATTCGTTGGGTGGGTTTATTTCGTGTCTTTTTCGGGAGACGCACAGATCATCGTCGCCCAACGGGATAGTTTCTCAACTATGGACTGGCAATTGTGGATTGATACAACCAACACAGGGGCCGATGGATGGGCGTTTGGTTTTGGAGAGTCTCTCTCATCTCTCTACAATAACAACAACGAAGCCGTTTCGATGCCCGACACCGGGACTGGGGAGTGGGCGCACGTTGGGCTGACAAAAGGTGGCGACACGTGGACGTTTTATCTCGATGCTGTGCAGGAGGCTCAGATCACGGATTCGACTTCGTGGACAACGAGCGAGACGCTCTATCTGGGGGGGCAGGGAAGTTTTGAAACAAATATTCGTCAAGACCTCTGGGATTTCTACAGCAAGGAACTGACCGCGACCGAGGTCTCAAATCACCACTCCACGGGAAGCATTGGCGGATGAGCGACTCGGTGTCTGGGTATATCACATCAAACCAATGACAACACATATATTCCGACTTCAAACAAAGCCCAATTCCTTACAAGCAAATACATCTAATATGCAGGTGAATGAGTGATGACCCAATCCTATCCGTGGTATATTAGACAGTCGCAAATTAGCGAATATAAAAAGACGTTATCAGAACAAGGTGAGCCATTTCCAGTGCTAAAAACGTTGAAGATACTCCGGGCGATTATCGTTAATCTCGGCATTTTCGGGATTGGGTTTTATGCAATTTCACTGGGTGGCAATCCGACGATTATTGCACTTGCTGTCTTGGGTGTTGCGGGTGGGTATAATGGCCTTGAATTGTCTGATTATCTCGCCTTGTTACAGGCACTGCAAGAGGTTGAGGTAGACAAGAAGGACTAACCGCTTTATGGATGGACAAGTAACCTCCTATCATGGCTAATACGGCGTTCCACTTACAGAATACTACGACCCTTGATTGGTCGATTAATGGCACCACGTATGCAGTCGCGGCAGTCCAAGACGTGAGCGTGATGATTAGCACGGATCGGGTAGACCTAACCAGTGGGGATACCATTTTCCGCGAAGCGCATTACCACGAAAATATGCGGTTCCCGGTGAGCATTTCACAAGCGCGGTTTGACCACGCCCTGATTGAGGAAATCTTTGGCTCTCCGGCAGCAGGGAATGATAACGTGATTGAAGATAGAAGCCAAATCCCACCGCTTGAACTGAGTGGGACATTTAACGCGGGTGAACGGGGGAGTTCTAAAAGTGTTTCTTTGACGGTGCAGGATATTGCATGGCCCGAAGAAATGCCCATCTTTGAGCTTTCAGAGGGCGAATATGGCACATGGGATATAGAGTCTGAAGGCGCGACCCTGAGCGATTACACCGTTACGACATAACTACTTATAGCGACCTATAATCATGGAACTCAACGAACCAGACATTGACCCGGAGGAACAAGAGCAGAAACTAATCCAAGAAGCGGAACAAGCCAAACGGCAGCACGAACAAGAAAAGGGGGAACTACTTGAAGCCGTTAAGAACGAGGAAGAGTTTGAGCATGAGAGTTACGAGTGGGTGGAGTTGGGCGACGTTGAACTGAAAGTCAAAAGTTGGATTCCGGGCGACAGTATGGATGCCATCAATAAATTCGCCCAAGCGGATCAATCCGGTGAGATACCGAACTTCAAGGAACTCATTGAAGCCGCGAAAGAGCTAACTGAGGTTGTCCGAACGGCAGACGTGACGTGGGAAACGCAAGCTCTGATCGACGACTTTTGGGACTCGTATTACGCCGAACACGGGTCGAATGTGATTTACGCGGCAGCGGAACGGGTGTATCAACCCGCCTTAGAGAACATGGAGCAACGGGCACCACAATCCTTTCAAGGGGACGAAAACCGCGACGGCTTTAGGCCTAACGTGTCTCCTAACGGGGAGTAGACCACACGACGTGTTGAATTGGCCGCAAACGGAACGGGAAGTCGCAACCATGTGTGCATCCGCTGTCTGGGAACTCTATACCGACTTCTGGATAGATGTTTACGAAGAAGTCTATTCAAATTGACCTACATACTGATCGTACACACCCATCCGTTTCAATTGCTCCTTTGTTTCTAAATCCGGGTTCCATTCTTTTCGTGGCATATCTTTACCATACTCCCCGGTAGGTGTCCCGTCTGTATCAAACCCCCTCCCAGCCCACGTTGTCCATTTGCCCATACATTCCATGTCGCAAAAATGCCGTTTGGTTTTCTTAACCCTGCTTGGTTTTTTCGGTATGTCCTTTCCACACCACCAGCAACCTACATTAATGCGATTGTAACGGGGGTTGTTTTCTCCTTCATTCCAATCTTGATAACACTCTTTAGAGCAAAATACACGATCATGTTTTATTTTGTCTAATTGACTCGGTGTTCTATAAACCGACTTGCTACAATTTTCACAACTAAACTCTTCACCGTTTTCTCGGTACTTGCCTAAACATCCATCATCGCAAAAATGCTTATCGTATTGTTCGTATCTGCTGTTTGTGACTGTTTTTTCCTCCCCACATTGTGCACATTCTACTGTCACCCTTCTGCTTCTAAATTCTGCCATACACTCTTTGCCGCAAAAATGATGTTTTAAATCATCATTTGACGGAGCAACACGTATATCTTCACCACAGTTGTCACAAGTCGCATCCCTCCCCGTTCTTTTACATTCATTAGAGCAATAGTGGTTCTCATAGCCTTCTACTAACGACTTCGCCCTTTCAAATATGTCACCACACGTTTCGCACTCAACTTCCATTCTGTTTTTCTGCGCTTCATGTAAACAGTCTTGGCTACAATAATTATTTTCAGAGCGGTCTATGTCATGTTGTCGTTTTTCTGTATCTTCTCCACAGTAGTCACACTCAACTATCGGCATTTGAATCACCAGATTCTATTGATGTCTTGATACCACAATTCGGGCAAGTTGCTTGTCGCATTTTACCACCATAACTCCACTCATACTCGCAGCCATGGCATTTCGCCATACCACCACTACCACTACTACCACTAAATAACTAACGGTAGGCCAAAACGGTATAGGATTTGAAAGACAACGGTAGGGTATGTTACCACAGATTGTCAAAGGCGTGCAGTATCTTTCTATACTGGTGTTTGTGGTGGTTCTATTGACGTTCCTATTCACGGGTGCATCACCGAGTCGGTTTGTCGCTATGCTGTGGACAAGTCTCGGCGTGGGACTCATGTATGGCGTAACCGAAGGACTCCTAACACGGTGGGATAACTAATGGTGGATGTTGCAGAAGTCGTGGTAAGAGCCACGCCCGAAGGTGTCGGGGACACAACCGATGAATTAGAGGGGATGAACGATAAAGTCCAAGAATCCACCGATGAGATGCAAGAACAATCTGAATCTATGTCGGAACTCTCTGAAACGTTCAGTGGTGCTATGAGTACAGTTGTCGCGGGCATGGCCGTGGCAGTCGGTGGGCTACTCTCACAAGTTCCGGTCTTAGGTGAGACTATGGCGGGTTTAGGTGCTATTATGGACGTGCTTGCGTTCAAAATTGACGGCGTGCTCCGACCCGTATTGGGACCGTTTAATCAGTTACTCTTTGATTTTGCGGGATTGTTGAGTCAGACTAGTGGCATTATGGCGGATTTGGTTGGCGTGGCTTCCCTGCTTGGGAGTGCAATCCTTGGTGCAGTCACTGGATTTGCCACATTGAAGATTGCTTCACTTGGCTTAATTGGTGGTCTAAAGGCAACCGGGGCCGCATTGCTCACAGTCGGGAAGTTTATTGGTGGTCTTATCGCTACAATCATCGGGATTAAGGCGGCTATCGCTATCGCTATTGCGGCAGTCGCGGCGTTTGTGGTGGCTTATTTAACCAACTGGAACGGTGTGAGAGACAAGACAAACGCCATTCTGGGTGATATATTCAATACCATTCAAAACGTCTTCAATAACGTTGCACAGACGGTAGGCGAAACGTTTGATTCACTTGTTGCATCGGCAAGAGAGTGGGGCGAAAGCCTCATGGAACGGTTTATTAGCGGGATTCAATCACTTGTTGGAAACCTTCGAGGATTGATCGGCAACGTCGAACTTGCAGCGGGCGTGAGCGTAAGCGATATAACCGGAGCGGCAGGTGGGGCAATCTCCGGGGGTGCAAGTGCAGCATCCGAAGGGGCTAATAACTTCATCGGCAGTGTGAGCGGTGGAGCCACAAAGATATTTCTTGACGGTGCAGAAGTGGATAACCAGCAGGGGCGATTTAGAAAAGATAGTCTCACCCGTAGGGGTGGATAATGCAAGCGACAATAACCCATAAGGGGCGGTCTGAGTCTGTCACGTTTGACATACTCACCGAGAGTGGGGAACCACAATTTTCAGTAGACTTCGGCAAACCGGAGCTGAATATCTACGAACACGGGGAGTTACAACCACGGTTTAACGATACACGGTCCGGCCTTGAGAACTATACGTTAGTCGCACAACTGGTTGGATCTAGCGCCTACGGCGATGCAATCAAACTAGCCGATTTAATCAAATCCCGAACCGGGCCGGGTGAAGAGTTAACCATACAAGTCTCAGGCAACGGTCTAACCCAAGCGTATCCGATAGAAGAAACCATAGTGGCACCAGCGGCAGAACAAGAACGAGCGTTAGAACTCACCTATGCTCCGGGTCGGGTCAATGTCGTAGACGTACAATTGAGTCTCACCAGAGTAAACGCGGTTCGTGGGGGTGCTAATCAGGATGCTACAACACCCACTAACACTGGGAGCGGGGCACTCCAATTGACAGACGGTGCAAATCCCGTGAATATGTTTGAAGACATAGCCATTACCCGAACCGTTGGGCGTCCAAATTCGACCATTAGAAGCTCCCCAGAGCCAAATCCAAACTATATTGACCACCGAAAAACCGCCTTTGACGGCTTTGATATAGCGTTTCAACTGCTGGATAACGGCCCCAACAAGGCTGAAACAATCGCAAGAAGTCTGATTAAACCACCGTTGGGGCGGGATTCTTTAACCTTAGACTTTCAAGGGTTGTTTAACATGGGGCAATTCAATGTGATTCCAGACGGGTCACAGGCTTTCAGAGTCCAACGGATAGCGGGCCGAAAAGACGTTGAAAACGCTCCCACTCTCAATTTGAGACGGGTGATAGCATGACGGAATGGCGTGTGGACGTGAACGACGGACAGCGTATCTTAACCGAGTCTGACGGACTCTATGATGTAGTCACAGTAGACGCCTTTAATCCGTTTGGCGACTATGCTAAAGCCTTTTTTGATGATTTAGAGGGGGAACTGTTTGACCTATTCAGCCGTGGGACTAAAGTTACGTTTGAGTTTAGCACAGACGGTGGAGCAACTTACTCTACTGATTTTGTTGGGTTTGTGGTGAACGACTTTGAATCAGAAGCAGATGGGGCCGAACAACTAGAAGTGGAATCGTATACGTTTGACCAATTCCTACGCGGTGATGAAGTGTCGGCAGACCTAACCGGGCAAACCATTAGCAGTGCGTTAGAAACGGTTATCAAAAACGATGTGCCCCCCGTTGAATGGGACGCTTCACTAGTCTCTGTTGAAGACGACGTAGAGCTAACCCAGAGTTATCAGGGTGATAAAGTTGAAGAGTTCCTATTGAGCGTGCGTAAGAAGAGTTCTGGTGAAATATTCGGCGTAAAGGAAAACCTCAAATTCTTCTTTGAGTTGCCCGAGATAGAACGCACAAGTAGAGATATAGCGAACGATCAATGGGTCACACATAACATCAACGAAGAAGGCGGGGAAACCAAAAATCAGGTGGTTGTGTCGTATGCTGATGGCAACCAGAGTGTTACGCTAGATAATAGTTCGGATCAACTTGAAACCCAAGACAACTTAGGAGCCAACGGCCCCGCACAGCAAGCCGATTCTATTTCCAGACCGGAGATAACCACCTTAGATGATGCAATCAAAGCCGGTGAACAATTCCTTGAAGATAGACAAAGCACCCTAACCGGGCCGGTAACGACATTCGGTCTTACCGATGCAGCACCGGGGAATGTCGTGGGTGTCACGGTTGATCCAAGGGGTATTGATGGGGACTTTCGGATTGCTGAGAATAGAACGCAATGGCGGTCTGAAACGAATGAACTCACCGTAGTTGAGAAAAAGGGTGCTGACTCTGATATACTCATAGAGCAAAGTAAAACACTCGATAGAGTGGAAAACAGACCACGAGATGATTCAGTCACACCGGATAGAGTCACCGATACGAAGCCAACTGCCGAGTTTGACGTTTCTGCGACGGATGGAACCGTTACCGAGGATGCTGCACGGTTCGTAAACGGGGGACGAAATAGAGTTCGTGACGCTTTAATCAACGAGACTGTCGTTCAAAGTCTCCGGTTAGAATTTAGCACCGATGATAGTAGACCCTCCCGTAGCGATAGCAGTCTAAGCAATACGGTTGATAGTGTTACACCCACCGTTGCGACAAACGCCCAAGAGGTTGTATATAGTGGCTCAACAACCCAGACAGGGATTCAGACCATAGGTGTGTTTGATGATACGCAAGACACACTACTTGCCGTTGCACGGCTATCTGATCCTGTTGATAGCCCGTCCATTGACTTCACAATTAGCCTTGCCGATGATACCGATACACCAAAAACGGTGTGGACAAATACAGGATTGAATACCCTTCGGGATATTCTCGCAAGCAGTTCCGTTGCGTGGCCCCAGACCTACGCCTACGGTAGTGATTCCACCGATCCAACGGTTAGTGATACTAGCTTGGGCAATCAGCAAGTCACACAGGATTTAGATAACATCTTCATCGGGGAGGTTGAAGCGCAAAGTGAGTGGGAAAATAGAACCCCAACGTTTGCGGATGATGTACCACTTGCCGTTGAAAACGGAAAACTGAAACAACTAAGAGCCACATACTTCACGGAAGCCGAAGACTTGTTGAACTTTGCCGGGAATATCGTATCTAATGCTGGTAGTCTCTCTTCCGATGAAGGCATAGAGTTGAGTATTAGTAACGACTTTGTAGAGTTTGAGTTTTCACCAGACTATCGGATTCCGGCAGACGAATGGAACGCCGACTTTTATTATAACGCCAATTCGTTCACTGGAACGGTTAAAACATTCATTGATGGCACGGAAGTTGCAAGCGACTCATTTAGCTCCCGTAATGTGGAAAACTCTCTTAATGGTAGTGCAGACGTTTCAATTGAGTTGCAACCAGATCAGACGTATGATTTTCGTGTTGAATTAACCTCTGTGAGTGGCGGTGATATAGTCATAGATACATTGCAAGCGGTAGACGGTGGGGGCCGGTTTGGTGGGTTTAATATCTCCCGTGGAGGCACCTTTGACGCTAATTCAGCAAGTTTTGACGCCCCCGAAATATATCCAGAACTCCAAGAAGTGTTATTAGATACGTTCGTTACCACCCGTGAGATTGATGAAGCAAATGTCCAAAGCAACTGGAATAATACCGACAACGCACAGTATATCGAACTCTCGAATGACGGAACTAACTTCATCCGAACGAATAACTCAAGTTCGGCTAGTGCAACCTTTAGCAGTTTAGAGACTGATTTAGATGTTCGACTTGGGATTAGCCGCTACACAGCCGAGAGTCTCAAAACACCAACCAACGGGGACGCTACCCAAGAGGTTGACTTGCTTGATATATTCGCTAATCCCGATGCTATCACCGTTGAGCAAATCGGGGAAGCCGACGTGAGAGCTATCATTCGGGATAGTGCAGCAACGGGTGTGACCTTTGCCGAAGCGGGGTTATTAGACACCAATAGCGACTTGCTCACTCGCTCACTCGTTCCAGAGTTCAGTAAAACGTCGGATCAAAAAGTCATATCTGGGGAGCGGTTGAGATTCCAGAATCCCTAACAGTTTCACTTTTACTACGCTCTTGGCGGGGGACTAATACACACCCGGACGTGGCACGCAATGCCATGCAAGCTATGGTATCAACCAGAAGGCGGAAGTTTCTGGTGGCGCTAGGCGCAATAGGAGTTGGCACCGCCGGAACGGTATTCTCAACGAGGGAAGCCGATGCAGTATCAGTCAGCATGGGTAACATGACCGTTCCAGACAAGAGTATAGACGGCCAACCAGAGAACGTTACAATCAACGTCGAAACGGATCTGCAATGGCAGAGTAACCAAGCCCCTTCGGGGATTCAACTAGTCTTGGAAGCCGGTGATACCGATTCAGACTTGTATGAGATAACCACAAAACAGGTAGACATATCCCAAGCAGACGGGAGTAAAACCACCACAATCAGCGGGGACGTGACGAAAAGTATGGGCCTTGACGTTACAGATTTTGAGCTTGTCACGGGGCAAGAGTCCAAAGCCGTGCCCGTAGAGGTTGGGTTAACAGTAACGCTCTACAATTCAGATATGGACTTAGCAACAGCTTCTGTGAGTGACACGGCAGAAATACAGGTGAACCGGCAAACAGGCACTATCTCAGTTGCGGCAGAAGGGAGTTGGGAGATAAGTTAGGGTTTGACTGAAACGCCTTTCCCAACGATCCACCCGCGTTTGTCACACAGATACAGTTTGCCGTTTTCTAATTCTATTTCGTTCACATCCTGTGCTGCTTCTTTGACGGTCATGTTCTCGTTCATAGCGCACACCTTTCACAAAACCAGAGTTCAACAGTTCCTTCAACGCCCGCGTATTTTTCAATATGGTCTGGTTTAGTTTCTTTTCGTTCATAGCAGCCTTCACAATGCCACGGTTCAATACTCATTGTTCATCCTCCGTTGGTCTAACAAATCGCGTTGTCCCAACCGGGGAGACATAGCACACTTTACAGCCTTCTTTTTCGTTTGCAACATGATCTTGTGGAACCCCGATTGAACTGTCTGGATAGCGACGCTGGCACGTTGGACATTTCCAAGTCATAGTGCTTTGTATTCCGCGAAACTAACTAAGTGGTTGTCCTGTCGCCAATTCAGTGCGGCAGTCTGTAAACTGGATACGACTATCTCATCAATCGCACAGAGCGTTTCATGTGCGTCTATGTTCTCCGATGCTTGAACTCTCCAAACCTCTTTTGCGTGGTCTTGTGGGTGCATTGTTACACTCTGTCTCCGTTGTGCCAATTCCGGGCCGATTCAATCGCAAGTTCGGGGTCGGCGTTCGCAAGCTCTCGCGCGAACTCTTCGGTCGTTTTGTCCGAGTCAACACTAAACGTCTCTTCCCCATCGTGATCCGAAATGCCCGCCTCACAGCGGTAGTAGTTGACCCGGATGATTGAATCCGACAGTCGATCAACTTCCCACACCGTTGCGTGTTCACCGTCGTCAGCGTATGCGAACACGTCAGCACTAGCGGGCGTTACGTCCGAGTCGGCTTCAATGCCGGTTTGGATTGCGTCTTGCATTGTCCTTCTACACCTAACACAACACACCGGGGGATAATAAAGTTTACTGAGTTAACCCAATTAACAAGAATTAAGGCAATTCGGTTCTATTGTTTAGACGGATGGCAAAGAATCTAATCCGAGTTGATGACGAAGCGTATAGCACTCTTAGCGGGATGAAAACGCAAGGAGATACGTTTAACGACGTAATCCACAAACTAATAGAAGACAATGAGTAGCGAACGCTATTCGGGCGTCCGACCCGGCGCGGTGATTCTTTCGTGGGTTGTGCTAGTGACGTGTGCGTTTCTTGTGGGTGTGCTTGTTGGGGTGATTTTATGAACAAAGACCAAATCAAGGAATATCGCAAATTGAAGAGTAACGGCATAGACGTGAGCAAACACAATCAGATCCAACCGAACGCCGGGTCTGAAACCTTTGCCCATCTATTAGCGAAAACGGCAGTCGCACATCTTGGCGTGTGCAACGGCTACCGTGTTGATTCAGAAGTGGAGTTTCCCGAAGAGAAAGAGGCAGATATACTCTTGTGGGGCCACGAGAGTAGACTAACAGTCGTTGTTGAGTGCCAAACGGGGTGGACACAAGGCGACGTCGAACGGAAGTTGAGCCACTACAAACGCGGTTTGAGTGCCATAGACGATCTATACAAAGTAGAGGTAAACAGATTGACGGAGAACTGGATGGATGCACTAGCCGACGTGGGGAAACAAATCGGGTTAGATCCATGAGTCAGGTGGGGTGTTCCAGTAGCGACAAAGAACGGTTTGATGAATTACAGCCGGAGAACATGACCCAGAAAGAGTTTGTGAGCGAACTGTTGGACTGCTATGAAAACAGAGACGCCAAAGTGGTGATTGACACCCAAGAGATTATTGAAGAGCTTAGACACGGTGTAGCGTCCGAAATAGAACTCTCGGCGTATCGGGGCGTGAAAGAAGCGATTGAAGAAGTAGAACTATGACATTAGATTGGCGAGAACGAGACGGTGGAGAGTATCCCGTTTTGGTTGAGTGTCCGGCGTGTGGACAGGAATTCAAGCAGAACTGCAACCGAAGGCAACACTTTCTCCAAGAACATTCCCCGGAGGATTTTGGATTATGACCAAAATGCAAGACCCATGGCGCTATCGGTGTCCCGAGGGGCATAGCTCTTGGCGACGGTCCAGTAACGAGCGGTATTTCTGCCAGCAATGCCGCGAAAGTTTTGATGAACTCCGTGATATGAAACGACAATGATAGTCAAATACCAGTTAGTTGAACGAGTGGTAGAGTGCCAAAACAACGATAAAACGTTATTAGGTGATGCTGATGCAGTGCCGGTTGAATACTTAGCAGATGCCTTAGATTGCAGCCGTAGTTATGCTAGTCGGAAAGCACACGCGAATGAATATCTGGAACAGAGTAACGGAGTAGACCCAGAGACAATGAAGCACCGCAAAGGTTGGGTTCCAGTTGACAATCTGGTGTTTGTCACACCGGGTGGGAACTACGAGACATTCCATTTGAAACGGTGTGGCTGTCTGTCCGATGATGCCGAACTCAAGCCACTCACAAGGCAAAAACTAAACGAGAGTCGGGAACTCTGTAATGTGTGTGAAAACGGCTCGGAAGCCTTTGCACAGGATACCGATAGAACGGCATGGCGGAGTCTTCGAGACGCCAACCCGGAGGATTTAGAACTATGAGCGACACACTCTGTGGGGTTTGTCGAACCCCCGTTGAAGAGTATGGCTACTGGTGTGGAGAACCCATCTGTAAAACCTGTCACCAAAAACTGATTGATAACGGCTACGAACCAGTCACAACAAACTAGCCTACTCTCCCTCTATACCCGGCAGTTGGCTACGATCCGGGGGAGACCCCACGTGTGTACGCTGCCGGGAGAGACAGGACAGGAGGCTAAAATTTTATATTGTAGTGTGGTGCATTGTCACACGGAGCGCATTACGCTCCCTACCCGATTTCCCCTGTCTGGTTGGCCCACCGGGATCTTTCTCCCCGGTTTGTGGGAAAGATATAATAACAACGGGAGTTATAGGTATACCTAAGCGACGAAGCACGCCAAAAGGAAGGAGCCACTCACTCTTTCCTTGAGTCTCCCGGTACTTAACAACACCGGTAGGCTTGCCTCTGTGACGTCGTGTGAAAACCATGACCGAACGCTGTGAACTCTGTGATCGTGCCTATGCACAAGGCGCGGTGACACCGTACTGGTGGCCGTATAGTAATCTTTGCGATAGAAAACACTGCCGACAAGCGCGGGATGATGCTTTGTTAGCAGTCATTGATTCGAGAGAACGATTTGAAGACTTAGTTGGGGCGATTAGAAAGCGGTATCAATCCAACGGGGCGGCTGTTGGATACCGCACAGACGCCTTTGCCAAGTTTGATATGGATGATGAAGACTGGTGGGCGTTATCAATTGCGAAAGACCCGGAGAAACCATGACACGCAACTGTCCCGATTGTGCAGCACTAATGCACTGTGTTGATCCAGAAGACACGCCCGGAGCGAAGATATACGAGTGTGACAACTGCTTTCGACAACTTGAGATGGAAAAATGACCATAGACAAACTGAAAGAGCAAGCCGAACGGAACGGCAACGGCGAATTAGTCCACGAAACAGAGTATACGCACAAACAAGGGCACACGGTTACTGAGAAAGTAAACCTCACGAAGCTCCTGAATCCGGGGAAGCGAACGACGGGCGACGTGAACATCTTAGTTCACGAAGCGGAACAAGCCGAATCAGACCGGAAGGGGCCGGAGAATCCAGCATGGCCCACGAATGGCGAGATAGCCAATGAAGCCATCCAGAAGATCGTAGACAAAGGCTTAGAACCGGCGTGGAAAGACAGCGAACCACCGGAGGTTTGCTAGTCATGTGTGTGTGTGTAAGCCGTTGTGCTCAAACGTGTATCCCGACCAACGCCAAAACAGAAAATCGCAAGAAGGCGCGGTGTGTGTCTGGCAACACACAAACCAAGCAGCGTGGAAAACAACACTACACTACTACTACTTGTATACAGTACAATTACATACAACAAACAAACAAGGAAAATAACCGCCTTTGTATACAAGACAATTACATCCGTGGGGTGGGTGCATGAGCAAACGACAACCACGGACGGTGAGAGTAGACCCCGATGTGTGGGACAAGTTCGTGTCATGGGTTGTTGAAACAGAAGGGCAAAAACGGGGTGAGTTGGGCCGACACGTGGAAAATGCACTGGAAGAGTATATCGACAATGACCGGAACGCACGGATAGAAGAGAAGGTGGATAAGGTGTTGGCCCACGTGTCCGAAGAGCAACCAGCACACACACGCACAAGCCGATCATCGGATATGGTAGAGAAGGCGAGAAGCATTTACAAACGGCTAGCCGACAATCATGGAACGGTTATCAAGCAGAATGATGTAGTCCGTGCGATAGAAGACATAGCTGGTGCAGATCCAAGGACGGTGGACAAGTACAAAGGTGTGTTAAAACGCCGGAGTTTGTTATTTGAGTTCCCCGGTGATAGTCCGGTGTGGACGGTTGAGCGGGAGCGTTGGGTTACGTGGGCTGAAAACTACATCAACAACAACCCGACAATTGAAGCAGCAGACGTGGTTGAAGAGTATGGAATTACATCCGAAGAGTTCCACGAATTTGCGGATGAAACAGTAAGACAATGAGTCAATACAAACACTACGCCGAAAGCAGTGAGTTGAGCATTGAAGAATCAAAACTGAAAGTTATTCGGGCGATACCAGAAGGGATAGACAACGCCATTCCGGGCGGGGATATAGCCGAGCGCATCCCACAGAAGGCCACGACACTCTATGATATGATTCCAGAGTTACGAAGTCAATACGGGATACCGGTTGGCAGTTGTAGCGACGGGTACTTTATCGTGACCGACCCCGATGAACTACAGACCCAGATAGATCGGTACGATAGTCAAATCCAGACCGCACAGAAACGAAAACGTGAGCTTGTCGAAGCCTACAATAAGGTCAAATATGAGTAACTATCAACCATGCCCCGAGTGTGGGGCCGAGATTGATGCAACGGAAGCTAGTATTGAAGGCAAGTGCCCTGAATGTGAAACGCCGTTTCGGGAGCTGATCTTTCAATGAGTCGCTGGAAAGATAGCAGAGATGATTTTGAAGCGGCAGAAAAGAACTTAGAGCAAGCGCAAGCAAAGCAGGAACTCACCAAACGAGAGTGCCCGTTTTGTGGGCAATTATTCGGACAACTACCGCGACACATGAGGCATTGTAATGAGTGACAGAAGCCGAGAAAGCGCGTATGAGCAAACGTATCGCTACGTAAAGGGTGAAACAGTCGCCATGCCCAATCAACGGGCTGTCCGTGAAAAGACGTTAAAGACAAGCCTGTGTGCAAACGGCAGTCTGGAAGTTGAGCAAGTTGATACCGCACTGAGAGCGTTAGCCGAACAAGACAAGATCCAATACGGGGATGGGTGGATAACCCTAGTGGTTGACTTACAATACCACCGTGATGCAGTCGCGTGGTTAGCACAGAGAGACGACCCACCACAAAAACTGATAGGCAGGATGAATAAGGCGATTCAAAACTTTGCGTGGGGTGTAGAATGAAGATACTCCACTGCTTTGCGGATACGGGCGTGGAGTGTGAAGCCCTTTCAGCATACGGTGAAGTCATACGGGTTGGGATTGATCCAACGGACAACCCATTCACGGACGAACTCATAGCGTGTGACGCAAGGGAGTTAGAAGCAGAACAGACGTTTGACCTTGGCGTATTCCATCCACCGTGTCAGAAATGGGCAGTTGGGTCGTATATTGACGGTGACCCAGACAAACGGCATGATAACTTCTTGCCAGTGGCACGGGACCTGGGGCGGGAGTATTGCGACAACTGGATTATTGAAAACGTCCCCCAAGCGCCGTTGCACCAGCCGGTGACGCTTAACGGTGGGATGTTCGGGCTACCACTTCATTACGAGCGGGCGTTTGAAACGTCGTATCATGTTGCACAACCACGACAACAGACAAGATTAGCCGGGCCTGGTGGGTTTGAAGACCACCATGCAAACGGTGGTTTCCAAGGGTCAAAGAAACTCTGGAAAAGCGCCAAAGGATATAGTCACGACTGGCCGAGTAGACCACTCAAACGGTCAGCCATTCCAAGAGCCTATCTAAATTATCTCATACGGCCCTTGTTGTGAGTGCTATGATGGAATGTCCCGAGTGTGGAACGGAACTATACGAGTCTGTGAGAGTGTGCTACCGATGTAATACGGATCTATGGGAAGACGATAGTTAACTTTATTATCTATGCCATAGTTAGTTAGTGTTGTAATGGATGTAACAACCATTCAATGCGGGACGGATACCCGCAAGAAGCTAGCGGAGTATCGGGACGATAGAGGGTTTGACAACTACGACCAAGCGTTGAAGAGTTTGCTACAGAGGGTTGAACAATGACGTGTGCATATTGTAACGAGGGGCCGGTTACTTGCGAAGAGTCCCACGGTGGGACAAGTGGCCGATTTAGAGAAGAGTGGGAGTGCCAAAACTGTGGGGCAGCGGGAACGGTCAAAGGCGTTGCAGAACACCCAGAAAGCGAATGGACGAAAACCGGAATGGTGTTTGAATCATGACGGACACACAGCACAACATCAACGAGAGTCACGACAAGATTCGAGCAGAAATCAACTTCACCAGAGGCACCGGCACCCGTGACCAAGAAAAACACAAGCTCAAAGCACGGGGCGAGACACCGGAGGAAACGGCGGAAATGTTGAGCGAAACGCTGGCCGAACTGGAAGAGAAAGACGTGTTCACACGGGCACGGGGAGTTAGTAACGATGAGTGATTGGATTGTAAAAGACGCCGAACGTGGCAGCACCAGACCCGTAGACAGTCGCGCAGAAGCCGAAGAGGTAGCGGATGAACTGAAAAGTCTGGGAGCCGACGTTGAAATAATCCCACCGAACGAAGACAACAGTGTAGAGCCACCACAGACGGACGCACAGCCGGTTGAAGAGTCACCCGATGAAGCACCCCCGGAACCGATAGAGTCGGACACAGACGGCTATGACTTGCCAGACGACGGCCCGAGTGTTGATGAAGACCCGCTAGTGTGGATGCCCGATGAATTTACGGATCAAATTGATGGCTCGGTTGCGATTAACCGCAAGGGGTTTGAAGTCTTAGCACACCACTACGATATTCAGTGTAGTACAGATGTGTGTGAGAGTCTAACCACACCGGATAGAGTAGTGTTCAAGGCCACGGTGGTTGATGCAGACGGTGACACGTATAGCGCCTTTGGATCGGCGTGTGAAGCCCGTGGGGACGATACAGGGTTGCTAATCGAGATGGCGGATACCAGAGCGTACAAACGCGCCATCTCCCGTGCAACGGGTGTTGGAATGGTCGCGGTCGAAGAACTCCAAAACGAACTATGAAAACGAGAGTTAACTTCAACGAAGATGGCGAGGTAACGCAAATGAAAGTAGTAGAGGGAACTGAGACAGTCGCGTATGCCAATCTCAACGGTTCAGGGGCGTATATCACGACTGTCTATCCCTTGCCGGGATGTGAAGGCGTTAGTGTGGAACACGTTGAAGAAATGCACTTGGCATTAGAAAGCCTACCGTTTGTGGAATACGCCAAGTTCAATTACAATCCATGATCCAAGAGCAAGAGAACATCACGAAGGAACTCACAGACGACGGACGGTTAGTCTTTGAACCGGGGTTTTGTGGCTATCTACGGAGTCAGAACTACCAAGTTACGGCGGTAACTGAACTGGCTACCGTTGAGAGTGAGTCAGACCCAGAGAAAGAATATTTAGTCTGTAAAGTCGGGACGCACAAATACCCAAAAGATCACCCGGAGTTGGACTTAGTAGCACACGATGTTGCAATCCCGGTGTGTACGTGTTGGGCATGGCGAAACAATAGCGCAGATTTGGAAGAGCAAAAGCCAACCGAGTGTGACGGGTGCAAGCATACAAGGAGTGTGTACCGGGAAGAGCGAGTTGCTAATGACGACAATCAGGTGCAATTGCTATGAGTGACATAGACGAAACGAGGGAAGTGGATGATTTAGCAGATAGTGCAAGCCTTCGGGGGGTTGTAAACCCGCTAAAGACACGTATTGAGTTGTCGCAAGGCAAACTTAAAATGCAAGAACACGTTGTCTATAACGGGCAAGTGAAGGTTACACAGGCTATGGCTGGAACAAACGGGAATGAATGTACGTGGCTCTACGTGCAAGCAGAGAGTAACAACGGGGCAAGTCTCACGCTTACGACAAAGCAAACGAAACAACTACGCGACTTGCTTGATGAAGTGCTTGAACTCCAAGGTGAAGCATGACCGACAAACACACAATCACCATTGAGATTAAGAGCGACAATAGACATTTGCTTGAAGAGCTATACCATCAAGTCAGAAAAGAATCCTCGAAGGCAAACCGATACGGCGAAGATGTGACGGTAACCCGAGTGCAAGAAGAAGTCGAAGAGCGGGGTGGGTTTGATGAAGCCTGAACTACTCAAAGCGATAGACCCGATAGCGCGGAGGGTTGGTCTATACACCAGTTATGAATTGAGTGGAAAAGAGTACGTTGGTAGCGTAGAAATCAATACCAGCAATGTGTTCAAAGACGCAAAAGACCTACGCCCACCGTTTGTGATGGAACACGACTTGTACAGAACACTTACCACAAACGGATATGAGACAAGCCCTACGTTCGCGGGGATAACGCTTGAAGCGGCAAAGATACACCCAGAGTCCGGGCGGGTGCATGATGTGAGCTTACGGAAGGTAGACCCGGAGAACAATCAGAAACAGTATCATCTGCACTATTGGCTAGAGTCGGTTGAAGAGGGCTATGAAGCACAACTATTCAGCCATCACGAATATCGCCCCGATATACGAATCCTCGAAGGGGAAACACTAGCAGACGCGATTGAACGCCTACGGACGCATTACAGACCGGCGTGGGATACCGATGAATACGTTAGAGGGAAGGCCGATCAAACCGTTCGGGAGTTGGTCGAATGAGTGATAAAGTACCCGAATACCGAGCGTATTGCGACATTTGCAACGGTGGTAGTGCGTGGTTTGTGTTGTCGGAAGCGGATGCGAAAACGTGGCGAGAGATGCACTTTGCAGACCAACATCCAGAGAATCCGATGTTAAAAGAAAACTGCCGGATTCAACGGCGTATGATTGACATAGAAGACGCGGTGGATAATCCAGCAGTACAAGCGCGTATGGTGGAGGCATTAAACAATGACTAATGAAGATCGTTCGACGTCCGATACTGAACAATGCGGCAAACGCGGGCCGGGAGAGTTGTTTTGCACTCGTCATGGCGATGACCACACAGCACACGTCACGTACACTGAGGTTGACGGAGAATCAATACGTGTTGAGTGGTTTGACTGCAACCCACTTGGGGAACCAAAGGATGACAATTAACGGGCATTGTCCGACGTGTGATTTGGTCTGGCGGGACCACGAACCGGGCGATACGTTACGCTGTCCGAAGTGCGAAACAAGAGTAACGTTAGTAATGCCACCAGAACGGGAGTAGGCCAAAAAATCATACCGAGTGAACACCTACCATAATTTATGAAGTGGCAGACTGCAATCAGAGCGTTGGGGATTGTGGCACTCATTGTCTTTGCGGGATTAACCGCACAGTATGGCTTGGATAATCGAAGCCTACTGCTATTGGTTGTAGCGATTATCGCTGTGGTTGCCCCAGAGAGTCTTGATAGCCTCCCGATTGGGCCGAACAAAGAGTAGGATGCGAGAACTCTTGATTGAAAAGAGTCGGGCGCGGAACTGGTATGAACTACGCAAACCGATCCGTGAGCGACTGAAAGACCAACTGAAGGACGTCGCCAAAGAGCCAAAGCCAACCGACCATAGCAAAGTCATCCTGATGGATGGCACGCGAAAGACGGTGTACAGACTCCGGAGCGGCAGTTACCGAGTGGTCTTTACGTGTGAATCGGGAAAACTCTTAGTTTGGCGAGTCGGTGAACGCCGGAACATCTATCAGGATATAAACCAAACGTATGAGCAAGTACCAGCATGACAGAACTGCATGACAACGTAGAGGTTGTGAGTAGAGACACGCTAATTCCCTATACGAACAATCCAAAAGAACACCCACAGGAGCAAATTCAGAAAATCGCAAGCAGTATCAAAAACTACGGATGGGATCAGCCAATTGTCGTTGATGCAGACAACGAGATAATCAAAGGCCACGGGAGGTTACAAGCGGCGGAACAACTTGGCTTAGACGACGTTCCGATCATACGTCGAACGGACTTAACAGACGCCGAAAAGAAGGCGGCACGAATTGCAGATAACAAGACCGCCGAAAGCGACTGGGATGATGAACTACTCACAACCGAGTTAGAAATTCTTGATGAAGATTTTGATATTGACTTGGAAGAGACTGGGTTTGATGATTCAGAGATAGACGACTTGTTTGACGCATTAGATGATGCAAGCGATATAGAATACACAGACAAGATCAAAACACCGACATACGAACCGACACAGGATGAACCACCAGCCTTAGAAGAACTCTACGACACAGCACGCTATACAGAGTTAATCAAAGCGATTGAAGCGTCGGACGTAACGGGTGAACTGGAAGAGTTCTTACGATTTGCCGCGCAACGGCATATTATATTTGACTATGAGAATATTGCGGAATACTTTGCCCATGCGGATGCCGAAACGCAAGAGTTGATGGAACTCCTAACACTCGTTATCGTAGACTATGAGCAAGCCGTTGAACAAGGCTTTGTAAAGTTCGCACAGGATGTGCGGGAGGAGATCCCCGATGCGTGACGACTTTTGTATTTTAATTTTGAGTTACAATCGCCCAGACAGCGTTAAGACAGTTGACACACTCAAAGAACATGGCTATACTGGTGACTGGTATATCGTAATTGACCACGAAGATGATTACGACTCTTATATTAAGCAGTTTGGCGAGGAGCGTGTTGTTTATCTTGATAAAGATGATGCACTCCCTGAATTAGACCGGATGGATAACTTCAACCGAAGAAATTGTAATGTCTATGCTCGCCACCAGTCTTTTGAATTGGCTAATGAATTGGGTTATGATTACTTTGGGCTTTTTGATGATGATTATGAAGACTTTCGCTATCGTTGGACGCATGAAGGTGAGTATGACAACACAAACAAAATTAAAGACTTAGACCGGCACTTTGAATTGATGATTGAATATCTTGATACTGCCGATCTTGATTCATTTGCCATGTCACAAAGTGGTGATTGGCTTGGGGGCACAAATGCCTCTATTGCAAACGGTCAGGGGGATATAAGTGCAAGAAGAAAGGTCATGAATACGTTTATTTGCAAGTCAGATAAGCCATTTGCATTTAGAGGGTCGTTGAATGAAGACGTTAATGCATACGTTAGAGAGGCGCAGTTAGGTAAACTATTCCTTACACACGGCATAACTGACGTGTCACAAGAACGCACGCAACAGCATGAGGGTGGACTTACTGACGCTTACTTGGATGATGGCACTTATGTAAAATCCTTTTACACTGTGCTGTTATCCCCATCGTCAATTAAGATTGGAGGTTTAGGAGAGGGAAGCAAGCGGATTCATCATCATGTAAACTGGCGTAACACTGTCCCGAAGATAGTTCCTGAGTCTGCAAAGAAGTAAGTTAGTAAGTATTAAGTGCGTGGGGGCTTACTAACTAAGTGTGATGAAAGAAAATCACACCGCCGATGACGCACCGACGCTTGATGAACTGGACTTTGGACATGACTTCGGTGAGCATCCCGATGAAGCCGTGACCGAACAAGAAGAGGCTGTTTCACACGATGTTTACGACGCTACGGAAGAGTGCTAAACTAATGCTGGAACCCAACCCACTACTTCGGTGTACGGAGTGCGGCAGAATCAGTCAGCGAACTGAAGGGGAAATCAAATACTGCCCGGCACGCGAAGAGCGCGGGGCAGTTCACAACTACAAGGTGTGTGGTGAGTAAAATGATGGATGCACCAGACGGGTTTGTGTGGGAACAACCCGACGCTATGAAGCTACGGTGTACCGACTGTAATCAAATTGTCCAAGCAGGTGTGTTGGACTTGCA
>Ga0209946_1000076_pt1 | contig 37160 bp, 37 predicted proteins | sample SalPon2_A_H2O_MG_FD_185704 | JGI IMG/M metagenome (GOLD analysis project Ga0209946, IMG submission 185704) | Salt pond water microbial communities from South San Francisco under conditions of wetland restoration - Salt Pond MetaG R2_A_H2O_MG... | ecosystem: Environmental > Aquatic > Non-marine... | reverse complement strand
CGCCGACCGAATCCGCGGAGACGCCCGCCGGCGACGACGCCGACACCCCCGAGATACGCGGGGCCGAACCGGCAGAGGCCGGGCGGCGGCCGACCGCCCCCCGGATCCTCTCGGCGGTCGTTCGGCGGGAGCTCTCGACCGCGGTCCTGACGCGGTCCTCCCTCGCGCTGTTGGTCGGCTTCGTGGGGACGCTGCTCGGGATCGCGTGGTTCGGCGGGGGGATCCAGGTGGGCTACGTCTCGACGATCATCGACCTGTTGACGCCGCTGGAGCTTTTGATCCCCGTCGTCGCGTTCGCCTTCGGCTATCGGACGATCCTCGACGACGAGCGACGCGGCGTCCTCGACGTGTTGCGGACGTACCCGATCGAACCCTGGCAGGTCGTCCTCGGGGCGTACGCCGGGCGCGCGCTCGGGCTCGTCGGCATCGTCACCGCGGCGCTGTCGTTTCTCACCTTCCCGATCGTCGTCACGGAGTCGTACCGCCCCGTCTTCTACGCCACCCACACCGGGGCGGACTCGCCTGGGCTATACCTCCGATTCATCGTGCTCACCGCCTGCTTCGCGATGGTGCTCCTCGCGATCGCCGTCGCGATATCGGCGCTGGTCTCGACGACCCGGACCGCGATCGCCGCCGCGGGTCTGGCGCTTTTCGCCCTGCTGTTCGGGGCCGACATCGGCCTCCTGTTCGCGCTCTCGCGGGGGTTGATCGCCGAGTCCTCGCTCGTCGGATCGCTCGCGATCAGCCCGCTCAGCGCCTACCGCGGGCTGGTGCTCGAGACCACCGTCGCCGTCACGGCTGGTACCGGCCCGCGGACGGCCTCGCCGCTCTTCAGCGCCGTCGGCCTCCTCGCCTGGTGGGCGGGATCGCTCGCCGTCGCGGCGTTCGCCGTCGGTCGGTAGGCGCTCCCGCCCGTCGTCATCGCTGACCGCTGCCGTTTATAAAATCGTCCGCGGATGGTTATAAATAATCGGCGGCTGTATATAAATGCGCTATCGTCCGGTACTACCCGCCGAGCGCCGAGAGGACCTCCCGCGTCACGTCGCCGTGGCCCAACAACTCCCCGCCGTGTTCGCCGGCGAAGGATTCGGCGTCGCCCCTATCGGTGAACCCGATGAGCGATTTGCCCATCGCGCCCTCGACGTCGCTGTTGGCGACGAACGTGAGGTCGCGGAGGTCGGCGAACGACTCGGCCCCGAGGTGGGCGCTCATCACGGTCGCCCCGCCCGAATCCCTGAGTTCGTAGTCGACGCTGGAGTAGTCGGTTCCGTACGAGACCGTCGGCTCGTGGCCCCGCTGTTCGTTCTCGAGGACGTAGTTGTACGTACACGTCGAACTGCAGAACCACGCGATTCCGTCCTCGCGGTCCTCCGGGAGCGAGGCGGGCGGGTCGTCCGTATAAAACGACTGTCCGACCGGCCCCGGGTGCATCTCGATCCGCATGTTGCAGTAATCGCACGCCTGGCCGTCGTCCAGCGAAACGGGGTCCGGGCCCCCTCCGTCGCCGCCGAGGCACCCGGCGAGTGACCCCGCGCCGCCGGCCGCGACCGCTGTTAGGACCGTCCGGCGCGTCCACCCGTCGGCGTCGATCCGCGTTCCGTTCATACCCGCCACTCCGTGGTCCGAACGAATAGCCGGTTTGGTGCGATACTGAAAACGTCCCGTTCGTGACGTGTGCCGGCGGCAACGGGCACCGGCGTCACCCGGACTGCTCGAGCAGCGAGTCGACGAGCCGCGAGAAGCGGTCCACGAGTCGATCCGGCAGGCTCGGATCGATCTCGACGAGCAACTCGCTGAGCAGTTCCGGCTCGGTGACCCGGACCGAGACCCGCCGGCCCTCGCGGACCTTCTCGGCCAGGCCGTGCTCGATGAGGTTCGAGAGGTGCCACTCGACCGTGCTCCGGGCGATATCCGCCGTCTCGGCCAACTCCTCGGGCCGGTCCGTCTCGTGATCCAACAGCAACACGACGAGTTCGCGCGTCGTCTCGCGGCGCAACAGCGCGATCGCCGCCTGCTCGGTCTCGGAGTACTCGGTCGGGAAGTAGTGCGTCCGACCGCACACCTCGAGGCTATCGAGGGCTCCGTCCTTGAGGAGGCGGCGAACGTGGTACTGCGTCTGGCCCGTCGCGATGTCCAGCGCGCGGCTGACCGCGTTGAAGTGGACGCCCGGGTTCGATTCGACGTGGGATCGAACCCGCTGTCTCGTTTCTGTCATAGGTACCGGGTCTCCCTTCGTCGTTACCGGCGACCGGTTATCAACCGCCGGCCGTGTCTCAGTCCGTGGGACCACGGACGCCGTTTCGAGATCCGCCCCGTGGATGCCGATGAACCGACGCTTCCCGCCGTCCGCGCTCGCGTCTTCCGCCGCATCAGAACTGATACCGCCGCGCGTTGTCGTCGCCCCCGAGGACGTCCCCGCCTTCGCTACCGACGCCGCCGGCCATCTCGTCGTAGGTCATCCCGTTGAGGTACTCGTCGTAGGTCACGTCGTAGCCGCTCCGGAGGTGGAAATCGAGGTTGCCGGTCTCGACGGCGTTTTGAAACAGCATGTGGACCGCCCGCCTGAGGAGTTCGTCGGTGTCGTCCGGGTCGTAGGCGCTCTCGAGCATCGCCAGTTCGTTTCGCGTCTCGGTGTCGAGTTCGACCGGGAGCTCCCCGCCCAACTCGGCGTAGGCGGATTCGACGTCGCCGGCAAGGTCGTCCAGTCCCATACTCGCGGTGGGGCCGGCGTCCGGAAGTCGGTTTCGCTCGTGGCCGATCCGTAGTTCGCTTCCCTCTCTGGCTTCTCGAGCCGTCGTGAGTCAATCCCTCGGTCTGACCGGCACGTGACGCCCGTAGCTCAAGCCTTAAGGGCGACAGTCGGGTACACCGGGACGAATGCGGACGACCGATCGATCGACGGCCGGGGGCGAAACGGCGTGACCGCCTGGTCCGAGGTGCTGGTGATCGCCTTCGTGGCGCAACTGGCGGTCCTGCCGGGCGAGAAGGTTCAGTTCATCATCGCCGGGCTCTCGACGCGGTACAACCCCGTCGTCGTCGTCGCCGCGGCCGCGAGCGCCTTCGCGGGGTGGACCGCCCTGGAGGTGCAGTTCGGGCAGGCGCTCCAGCGCGCGCTCCCGCCCTTGGTGCTCGACGGGATCACCGCCGGCCTGTTCTTGCTGTTCGGGGTGTTGCTCCTGCGGTCGATGCCGGAGCGGAGCGACGGCGGGGCCACCTCGACCGACGGCGGCCTCCCCGGAATCGACGGCGAGATATCCGTCCTCGGCCGGGAGGTGCCCGAGCGGTTCGGAACCTTTCTGCCCATCTTCGCGATGATGGCGACCGGCGAGTTCGGCGACAAGACCCAACTCGTCACCATCGGTCTCGCCGCCCAGTACTCCGCCGGGTCGGCGATCTGGCTCGGCGAGATGCTCGCCATCGTCCCGGTGAGCCTGCTCAACGCCTTCTTCTTCCATCGCTTTGCGGGCCGCTTCGACGTCCGGAAGGCACACCTCGGGGGCGCGGCGATGTTCTTCTTCTTCGGCGCGGACACGGCGCTGGCGATGGCGACCGGCGTTTCGGTCTGGGAGGCGATCGTCTCTGCGGTGTCGGAGTTCCTCGGCATCGGGATCGCTCCCGGGTTTTAAAAGGATCCGACGCTATGCCCCGGTTTCAGATTCCCCACTCCTCCTGCGTGTACGCCATCTCCCAGAACCGATACTCGAGGCGCGCGCTCGTGAGAAACGCCTCCCGCATCGCGTCGTGTTCGCCCGGGTACCGCTCCCCGCAGCGGTCGACGAACCCCCGCATCAGGCCGACGACCTCCCGGAACTCCTCGCCCGTGTACGTCTCGATCCAGGGGGTGTATCGGTGCTCCTCCGTGGCGAGTGCCGCCGCGTGCTCGCCGATGTCGAGAAAGCCCTGCCCGCAGGGAAAAAGCGCCGCGGCGATCTCCGCGATCGACCCCTCGTAGGCCGTCCGGAGCAGGAACCCGGTGTAGGCCTCGCAGGTCGGCGACTTCCGGACGCGCTCCAGTTCCTCGCGGGTGATCCCGTAGTCGGCGGCGAACTCCCGGTGGAGGTCCATCTCGTGGTCCAGCGTGCTGTGGGCAATGCCCAACAGGTCCGTCATCGTCGCCTCCTCGCGCGCTTTCGCCCCCGCGATCGCGAACAGACGGGCGTAGTCGAGCAGGTAGCGGTAGTCCTGTTCGATCCAGTACCGGAACGCCGCCTCCTCTAGGGTGCCCTCCGCCAGTTCCACGACGAAGGGGTGGTCCTTCTGTGCCTCCCAGATGTGCGCTCCGTCCTCGAGCAGTCGGTCGCTGAACGCCATGCTACCCCGCACTATCGTCCCAACCGTGATATACGTTAGTAGTATAATGGATTTATACCCGGCGCGGGCGGGCGGACCTTCCGACCCTTCGCCCGACTCGCCCGGACCGTCACACCCAAGCGGCGGCCGCCGGTACGGGTACGCGATGACCGACGCCGACGAGTCCCGCGGATCACCCCCCGCCGAGGAGGGCGACGTTGGAGCCTCGCGAACCGCCGAGGACGCCCCCGACGCCCCGCCCGCCGACGGGGGCGATTCGGAGGGGTCCCTCCCGGCCGACGTCGAGTCGGTCCGGGCGGCGCTCGTCGAGTGGTACGAGGCCGACCACCGCGAGTACCCCTGGCGCGAGACCCACGACCCGTACGCGATCCTCGTCTCGGAGGTGATGAGCCAACAGACCCAACTCGACCGGGTGGTCGAACCCTGGCGCGAGTTCACGGAGCGGTGGCCGACCGTCGAGGCGCTCGCGGCGGCGGACCGTGCCGACGTCGTCGGCCTCTGGACCGACCACTCGCTGGGGTACAACAACCGCGCGAAGTACCTCCACGAGGCGGCCGAACAGGTCGTCTCCGAGCACGACGGGGAGTTCCCGAGCACCCCCGAGGGGCTCCGGGAGCTGATGGGCGTCGGCCCCTACACCGCCGACGCGGTGGCCTCCTTCGCCTTCGACGACGGCGGGGCGGTCGTCGACACGAACGTCAAACGCGTCCTGTACCGCGCTTTCGACGTCCCCGACGAGGACGACGAGTTCGAACGCGTCGCCGAGGAACTGATGCCCGACGGCGACTCCCGGGTCTGGAACAACGCGATCATGGAGCTCGGCGGCGTCGCCTGCGGGAAGCGACCGCGGTGTGACGAGGCCGGGTGTCCCTGGCGCGAGTGGTGTCGCGCCTACGGGACCGGCGACTTCCGCGCCCCGGACGTCCCGACACAGCCCGAGTTCGAGGGGAGCCGCCGACAGATGCGGGGCCGCGTGGTGTCGGCGCTGCGGGAGTACGGCGAGTCGCCGATCGACGACCTCGGCCGGCGCGTCCGGGTCGATTACGCCCCCGACGGCGAGTACGGCCGCGAGTGGCTCCGGGGGGTGCTCTCGGACCTCGAGTCGGACGGCCTCGTGTCGACGACGGAGACGGAGACGGACGGGAAGACGGTGGCGCGGCTGCGCCGATAGACGCGGGAGGTCGACCCGGCTCGCGTGCCCTCGACGGTCCCCCCGCCGATGGGGGCTGCCGAATCGTCCGTACCTATATTAGAGACCGACAAGAGCGTCCCCGTATGCCACCGGAGGTCGTATCGCGGTGAACTACGTTCTGTGGGCCCTGGTAGCGATGGCGTGTTACTCCTTTGCGTTCCTGTTCATGAAACTCGCGATGCAGGGGCTCCCCACGTTCACCGTGATGCCGATCGCGGTCGGCACGTTGGCGCTGGGTGCGACGACGACGGCGGCGCTCGTCGGCGACTGGTCGGTCCCCTCGGTGACGAGCCGGTTCGTCGGGTTCGCGCTCGCGGCGGGACTCTGTCTCGCCGGCGCTGTGGTCGGCTACTTCCGCGCGCTCTCGTCGGGCCCCGTCAGCGTCGTCGTCCCGATCTTCGGGATGTTCCTCGTCGGCGGCGCGGTCCTCGGGATCGTCGTGCTGGGCGAGGCCGTCACGGTGAAAAAGCTGCTCGGCATCGCGTTCGGTGCGGTCGCGGTCGTCCTCATCGCTACGTGACTCGCAGTGAGCTTGCGCGTCGGTGACCTCCCGTGTCATCGCCCGCGAGGATCTCCCTCCAGCGTGCCCCCACGGGACGCTCCGGGGGTCGCCCCGAGGCGATCTACGCTACCGGCGGCGACACCCGTTCGTCGGCCGCCTCTCGCCACGACCGCGTGGGCGTCCACCCGAGGACGCGCTCGGCCTTGCTCGTGTCGTAGGCCGCGGCGTCGCCCTCGACGTGACACGCCGCCGGGACCGACCCGTAGTGCGCCTCGAGCAGCTCGGCGAGCGGCTCCCCGAGGGCGTTGTCCGGGCCGGCGCAGTTGAACGCCTCGTGGCCCTCGAAGTCGGCCTCGAGGGCGCGTTCGACCATGTCGGCGACGTCCCGGACGTCGACGTACGACCAGAAGTTTCCGGCGCCCGCCGACCGATCCTCGACGTAGTCGGGGTCCCGGCAGGGGTACTCGCCCGGCTCCTGGATCCACGTCGGGCGCAGCGACGCGATCGGAACGCCGTCGCGGCGGGCGACCGTCGCGGCGACCTCCTCGGCGACGACCTTCGAGAGCCCGTAGGGGTCCTCGGGCCGTCGGGGGTGACCCTCGGGGATCGGCAGCGTCTCCGGCAGCGGCGTCTCCTCGGCGAAGAAGAAGCCGTACGCGCCGTCGGAGGAGGCCTGCACCACCCGCGCGCCGACCCGGCCCGCCGCCGTGAGGACCGCGTGGGTCGACAGCGTGTTGTTCCGGTAGAGATCGACCCCGGGGTGGGTGTCGGCGACCGGGATAGCGGCCCAGTGGACCACGGCGTCGGGATCGACCTCGGTGACGACGTCGAACACCCCGCCGGGATCCGTGAGATCCAGCGCGCGGTACTCGACGCCCGGGGCCCCCTCCGCCCCCGGGTGCTCGCGGTCGAGACAGGTCACGTCGTGGGCGTCGCCGAGGCGGTCGAGGATCCACCGGCCCGTCCGGCCCCGTCCACCGGTGACGATGACGTCCATACGCCGTCCTCGGCGCGCTCGTAAAAAAGGCCGGCGCGCGTATTTAAATAGGGTTCTCGGGAACCGTCCCGTGCCGTCCCGGCCCGGGCGCGGTCGTACCCCGGACGCCTTTGGGTTCGGCCGCGATAGCGCGGACATGAGCGAACCCCGAATCGCGGCGGTCGTCGGCAGCCTCCGGGACGGAAGCTACACGCGCCCCGCGTGCCGGCACGCCCTGGCCGCGGCGGCGGCGTTCGACGGCGTCGAGACGGACTGTATCGACCTCCGGGAGCTCTCGTTGCCGGTGTTCGACGCCGACGCGGACGGGGCGGGCGACGCGTCGGCGCTCCGGGCGCGGGTCGGCGCCGCCGACGCGGTCGTCCTCGGCACCCCGGTGTATCACGGCTCGTACTCCTCGGCGCTGAAGAACGCCCTCGATTACTGCGGGTTCGACGAGTTCGAGGACACGACCGTCGGGCTGTTGTGCGTCGCCGGCGGCTCGTTCCCGACGACGACGCTCGATCACCTCCGGTCGGTCTGTCGGGCGCTCGACGCCTGGGTCGTCCCCCACCAGGTGGCGATCCCGACGGCCCGGACCCGAATCGAGGGCGGCGAGATCGTCGACGACGGCGTCGCCGAGCGCGTCGAGGTGCTCGGCCGGCGGATGGTCGAGTACGCGCGGATCGAACCGGACCCCCGGACGATCGAGTCGACGCAGAACGTCGGGGCCGAGGACTGACCGGGCCTGTCGGCGTTCGCCAGCACGCGGTTTGCGCGTCGGTCGCGCCGTCTTCCGGCGGACTCGAGTCCCGCGGGGATTCCGACAACCGTTTTAAGCCCCGACTGTTGTGTTCCGCTAATGGGTAGCTGTATCATTTGCGGCACGTCCACCGAGGGACCGATCTGTGAGGTCCACCAGGAGGACGTCGTCTTCGAGTTCGAAGGGAATCAACCGTCGCAGTTGACGTCGGGGCGCTTCTACGTCGGGAGCGTCGACGGCTACGCCGACTTCGGCGTGTTCGTCAACATCGGCAACGTCACCGGCCTCCTCCACCGGAGCAAACTCGACCGCCGGCTCGAGAGCCTCGAGTGGGAGGTCGGCGACGAGGTCTGCGTCCAGGTGAACAACGTCCGCGACAACGGCGACATCGACCTCGATTGGTCGATCCGGGAGACGCCGGAGGACTTCCGGGGACACCTCCTCCAGACGCCCGAGGGGGACAGCCTCCTCGAGGAGGACGAAGCGGACGAGGACGCTGCAGAAGCCGGGGCCGATGAACCCGGAGACGACGAAGACGATGGGCACGGACGCGGCGGGGCCGGGGCGGACACCGACACCGAGTCCGAGCCAGAGCCCGAAACCGAGACGGCCCCCGTCGACGCCGAGCCCACCCCCGGTGAACCGGGGACGACCGGCGGCGCGGACGAACAGAGCGGCGGCAACCCCGGCGACGCCGAACTCGGCGATATCGCCGCCGACTCCCCCGGCGAGGACGACGCCGCCGACGCCGAGGTCGAAAGCGACGACGGGGACTCCCCCGACGCCGACCGCGAGCGCGTCACCGTCGACTCCCTCGAGGACCGCGTCGGCGAGACGGTCCGGCTCGAGGGCACCGTCGCCTCGGCCCGCCAGACCTCGGGCCCGACCGTCTTCGAGCTCGAGGACGAGACGGGGATCGTCGACTGTGCGGCGTTCGTCGAGGCCGGCGTGCGCGCCTACCCCGAAATCGAGGCCGGCGACGTCGTCCGCCTCGAGGGCGAGGCGCGCGTCCGACGCGACGAGATCCAAGTCGAGACCGATTCGATCGAACCCCTCCCCGAAGAGGCCGGCGACGCCGTCGAGGCCCGGATGGACGAGGCCCTCGACGACCGCGCCAGCCCCGACGGCGTCGACCCGATCGCCGACGACCCCGAGATCGACGCCATCGTCGACGACATCGAGGCCGTCGCCACGGAGATCCGGCGTGCAGTCATCGACTCGCGCCCGATCGTCGTCAGACACGACGCGACGACCGACGGCTACGTCGCCGGCGCGGCCATCGAACGGGCGGTGTTGCCCCTCGTCGAGGCCGAACACGGGACGGCCGACTCCGTGTATCACTACTTCGATCGCCGCCCGCTCGAGGACGGCGTCTACGACATGAACGACGCGACGAAGGACGCGACCCGGATGCTCGGCGATCGGGACCGCCACGGCGAGAAGATCCCGCTTTTCGTCTTCGCCGCCGCCGGATCGACCGCCGCCTCCGCCGACGGCCTCGACCTGTTGGACGTCTACGACGCCCCGCGGGTCGTCATCGACGGCCGAGCGGCCGACGAGGCGGTCGACGACCGGATCGATTCGCTCGTCACCGCGGAGACGCGCACCGTCTCGACGGTCGCGGCCACGCTCGCCGCGGCGATCAACGGCGACGTCAGGGACGACCTGCTCCACCTGCCCGCGGTCAGCTACTGGGCGGACGCCCCCCAGACGTACGTCGACCTCGCCGCCGACGCCGGCATCGACGCCGAATCGACGAAACAGCTCCGCGAGGCGATCGCCCTGGAGGCGTTCTATCAGTCCTACGAGGACAAACGCGAACTCATCATCGACCTGCTGTTCGAGAAGCGGACGGGCCTCGCCGCGCAGGTCTCCGAGCAGTTCGTCACGAAACTCGATTCGGAACTCGACACCGTCGTCCCGAACCTCGAGGAGCGAACCGTCGACGGCGTCGGCGTGACCCTCCTCGACACCGACGCCTACACCCACCGCTACGACTTCCCGCCGACGCGACTGCTTCTCGACGAACTCGACCGGCGGCTCGACTCGGCGGCCGTCGTCGGCGTCGGCACCGACGAACTCCACGTCCGGGCCGACGGCGACCTCGACCTCGATTCGGTCGTCGCGGATCTCGCCGCGTCGGTCCCGGACGCCGGCGTCTCGAACCCAGGCACCCGACAGCCGACGATCGAGTTCCTCGCCGGCGAGCGCGAGGCGGTCATCGAGGCCGTCGTCGACGCGGTCGCCAACTCGATCGCGACGCCGTCGGCCTGAGGCGGGCGGTCGCGGGCAATGGTCGACCGCTAGCCATTTCCCCTCCGACGTCCTTTGTGCGGGTAGCGAATGAGTACCGACGCCGATCCCGCCGAGTCAGAGGCGTTCGAGCGCGTCTGCGAGTCGCTCGTCGAGTCCCTGCTGGCGGGCGAGATCGACCGCGAGGACCTCGAACGCGCGAAGATGGACGCCTGCCGGGAGCACTCAGCGCCGAAGGTCCCGAAGAACACGGAGCTACTCGAGTACGCCCCCGAGAAGCACCGCGAGGAACTCGAGCCGGTGCTCCGGCGGAAGCCGGTGCGGACGGCCTCGGGCGTCTCACCGGTCGCGATCATGACGTCGCCGCACACCTGCCCGCACGGCAAGTGTCTCTACTGTCCGGGCGGCCCCGCCTCGGAGTTTTCCTCCTCGCAGAGCTACACCGGCCACGAACCGGCCGCGGCCCGCGGCGTCCAAAACGACTACGACCCCTACGGGCAGGTGACGCTGCGGCTCCACCAACTCCGGAAGATCGGCCACCCGGTCGACAAGGTCGAGTTGATCCTGATGGGCGGGACGATGACCGCCCGCAGCCACGACTACCAGGAGTGGTTCCTCAAGCGCGCCCTCGAGGCGATGAACGACTACGACCTCGATTCGGCCCCGGAACCGAGCGAGACCGAGTCGTTCAAGCCCGATCCCGACGCGACCGAGTTCCGCTACCTCGAGGACGTGATCGCCGAGAACGAGACGAACGCGATCCGCAACATCGGGACGACGTTCGAAACCAAGCCCGACTGGTGTGACCCCGAGCAGATCGACCGAATGCTGCGGCTCGGCGGGACGAAAGTCGAGGTCGGCGTCCAGACCACCTACGAGCGGATCAACCGCGAGATGCACCGCGGCCACGGCGTCCAGGCTTCGATCGACGCGAACCGGCGTCTCCGGAACGCCGGCTTCAAAGTGGGCTTTCACATGATGCCCGGCCAGCCCGGGATGTCCAAGGAGATGTGCCTGCAGGACTTCCGGGAACTGTTCGAAAACGCCGACTGGCGGCCCGACTACCTGAAGATCTACCCGACCCTGGTCGTCCGCGACACCGTCACCTACGACATGTGGCGGCAGGGGGAGTACGACCCGCTCACGAACGAGGAGGCCGCCGACCTCGTCGCCGAGATCAAGTCGATGATCCCCCGCTACACCCGCCTCCAGCGCGTCCAGCGGGACATCCCCGCGGACTTCATCGACGCCGGCGTCTGGAAGTCGAACCTCCGCCAGCTCGCGAGACAGCGGATGGACGAACACGGCTGGACCTGCGAGTGTATCCGGTGTCGCGAGGTCGGCATGAACGACGCCGACCCCGACGGAACCGAACTGGACGTCCACACCTACGAGGCCGCGGGCGGGACGGAACACTTCGTCTCGATCGAGGACTTCGAGAGCGACCTCCTGATCGGCTTCTGCCGGCTCCGGTTCCCCGGCGACCCCGCCGACGGAACCGCCGAGTCGCTCCGGTCGGAGCTCGAAGACGCCGCCGTGGTCCGGGAGCTCCACGTCTACGGGAGCGAGGTCGCCGTCGGCGACGCGGGCGGCGACGACCACCAACACCAGGGGTACGGCCGACGGCTCCTCGCGGAAGCCGAGCGGCTGGCCGCCGAGGCCGGCTTCGGGAAGCTCTCGGTCATCTCGGGCATCGGCGCCCGGGAGTACTACCGGGAGAAACTCGGCTACTACCAGGACGGCCCGTACGTCTCGACGCGGCTCGACCGGTGAGCGCGGACGGGACCGTTTATAAATGGCGGATGCGCGGACGGGACCATTTATACTCAGCCCCCGTCCCGTCCGCGGCGGTTTATAGAACGAGGCCGACGAGTTGGTACAACACGCCGAGTGCGAACGTGGCCACGAGGACGGCGGTCGATCCGACGACGACCGGCGAGAGCCGGTGTTCGTCGTCGTTGTCGAGGTAGTCCTTCATACTCGCGTTGGGGCGTGTGAGTGGTATATATATGACGTTTCGGCTCCCCGGTGGTTCGTCTTCCCCTCCGGGTTCCGGACCCGATCCCGTGTCCCCGTCCACAGAGCTATGTCCCTCGGGTCGGTTGCTCCGGTATGGACTTCGAGGACGCGGATCTCCACCGGCGGCTCGACGCCGACGGTCGGCCGCTCGAGGACGGATACGAGCCGCCGCTCGCCGAGGATCGCCTCCGGGAGCTGTACCGCGATATGCGGCTCTCGCGGCACTTCGACGAACGGATGATCAGCCTCCAGCGACAGGGCCGGGTCGGCACCTACGCCTCCTCGGCCGGCCAGGAGGGCTCGCAGTTCGGCTCGATGTACGCCCTCCGGGACGACGATTGGGTGTTCTACCAGTATCGCGAACACGGCTCGGTCCTCGACCGCGGCGGCCTTGCCGACTACGTCCGCTACTGGATGGGCCAGGAGGCAGGGAACGCGACGCTCACAGACCACCACGTCGCGCCGCTGAACATCTCGATCGGCTCGCACGTCCCCCACGCGACGGGGATGGCGTGGGCGTCGAAGCTCCGCGGCGACGACAGCGTCGTCGTGTGTCACTTCGGCGAGGGGGCGACGAGCGAGGGCGACTTCCACGAGGGGGCGAACTTCGCGGGCGTCTTCGACGTGCCCGCGGTGTTCGTCTGCAACAACAACAGCTGGGCCATCTCGGTACCCGCCGAGGCCCAGACCGCCAGCCGGACCTTCGCGGCGAAGGCCGAGGCGTACGGCTTCCCCGGCGTCCGCGTCGACGGGATGGACCCCCTCGCGACGTACGAGGTCCTGACCGAGGCCGTCGACCGGGCCCGCGACCCCGACGGGAGCCCGCCCGAGGGCGCCGGCGGCCGGGCGACGCGGCCGACGCTCGTCGAGGCCGTCCAGTACCGCTTCGGCGCCCACACGACCGCCGACGATCCCTCCGTCTACCGCGACGACGAGGAGGTCGAGCGCTGGAAGCGCTGGGATCCGATCCCGCGGCTCGAGACGTACCTCCGCGAGCGCGGGACGCTCGACGACGAGTCGATCGACTCGATCGAGGCCGAGGTCGAACGGGCGGTCGCGGAGGCGATCGACCGCGCGACGGCCGCCGAACCGGACCCGGAGGACCTCTTTTCGGACGCGTACGCGGAGCCGACGGAGCGGGTGCGAGAACAGCGGGCGTACCTCCGACGGCTCCGCGAGGAGTACGGCGACGAGGCGCTCCTGGAGGACTAGCCGGGACGCGTCCCCTCGATTCGGTCGGCCGCCGCCGGGATCACTCGATCGGCGTGATCGTCGCCCGGACGCCGCCCTCGGGGCGCAGCGTCGGGGTCAACCGGAGGTCCTCCAGCGCCGTCTCGGGGACGTCGACGTCGAACTGGGCGACGATCCGGGCGATCGTGAGCGTCGCGCCGGCCAAAGCGAACCCCCGTCCGATGCAGGCGTGGGGGCCGCTGGAGAAGGGCCGGTAGGCGTCGACGGCGTTCGGGTCGCGCCGCTGCCAGCGGTCCGGGTCGAACGTCTCGGGGGCCTCGAAGTGACGGCCGTCGCGGTGGATCGACCGCAGCGGCATGACGATCGCAGAGCCGTCCTCGACGGTGTACTCGCCCAACTCGACGTCGCCGTCGGCCCGCCGGAAGACGGCCCACGCGGGCGGGTACAGCCGGAGCGCCTCCCGATAGGCCCGCTTCGTGAACGTCAACCCGGCGAGGTCGTCGTGGGTCGGCGGGCCGTCCCCGAGGACCTCGCGGGCCTCCTCGCGGACGCGGCGGCGGGCCTCGGGGTGCCACGAGAGCAGACTCAACGTGTAGGTGAGGCTCAGCGCGGTCGTCTCGTGGCCGGCGATGAGAAACGTCGCCACCTCGTCGCGGATCTGGTTCTCCGGGTAGTCGACGTCGGGGTCGTCCTCCGCACCGATGAGCATCGTGAGCATGTCCATGGAGTCGGGGCGTTCGCCCGCCGCGAGCGTCTCCCGGCGCCGCTCGATGAGGTCCTCGCTCAACTCCCGGATGCCGGTGGCCGCCTCGCGGAACTCCTCCGAGACCGACGTCGGCACCCACTCCGGGAGGACGGTGTCGATGCCGAACTCGAACTCCTCGCCCGCGATGCGCATCCACTCGTGGAACTGGTCGGCTCTGGCCTTGCCGATGTCGGTCCCGAGCAGGATCTCGCTCGCGACCCGGACCGTCAGCGACGTCATCTCGCGGTGGAGATCCGTCTCGTGGGGGCCGCGGTCGGCCCACCGCGTCGCGCGCTCCTCGATCCGCTCGCCGGTCGTGTTCGCGTAGGCGGTGACCTGCCGGCCGCCGAAGGACGGCGCGACGACCGAGCGCTGTTGGGACCACAACTCGCCTTCGCTTTGGACCAACCCCTGCTCGGCGATCATCGCCGCGGCGTCCTGTGCGGGGACCCGCTGGAAGTCCTCGGGCCGGTCGAGGGCCTCGCCGACGAGGTCGGGGCCGGTCAGGACGACCAGCGGCGGCCGCCCCGGGATCGGGATGCTGATGCCGTCGTCGTAGCGGGCCTGGACCCCGTCGAGAAACCGGATCGTGTCGGTCCCGAACCGGAGCCCGTTCACCAGGCCCGCCTCGGGCGGTGCGGGGAGTCGCGATGCCATACCCTCACGTAGGCCCTCGGCGGCTTGGGGCTTTCGCGCCCGGCAGCCGCCTCCGGAACCGACGGGGTCCCTCAGTTCGTCGTCGTGATCTCGATCACGTCGCGGTGGGACAACTCGGTGTCGGCACCGATCTGTCGCTCCGTGCGGACGTCGTGGGCGTGCAGGAAGCCCTCGCCGATGTCGGTGTGGAGGAAGTAGGCGAACTCCTCGGCGGTCGAACCGCCGGGGAAGACGAAGCAGTCCTGCAGGAAGGAGCCGTCGTCCTGGGGCGTTCGCGCGCCGGGGAACACCGCGATCGCGCCCAACTCCTCGAACAGCGCCGTCTCGATGGCGCGCTGGACGCCCGTGCCGCCGAACGCCTCGAGGAAGTCGGCGATCCGATCGAGGCCGGCGGCCTTCCCCTCGGGGAGCGACTCGAGGATCTCGAACTCGTCGTCGCCGGGGCGGTAGTCGAGCACGCCCGCCTCGTCGCCGTTCTTGAGGGCCTTCTCGGCGTGGGCCGAGACGGGGACGATCGTCAGGTGCTCGTAGTCCGGATCCGACGTGATCTCGGCGTAGTTCTCGCGGGCGACCTCGGTGTCGGCCTTGTTCGCCGCGATCACCATCGGCTTCGTCCGGATCCGGATCTCCCGGGCCAGCGCCTCCCGGTCCGCGTCGTCCCAGGCGTCGGGATCGAGTTCCAGATCGAGCGAGAGGACCACCTGCTTGAGTTCCTCCTCCTTGATGCCGAACGCCGACATCTGCTCGGCGAGGTCGGCCTCGATCGCCCGCTCCTCGCCGCCGTAGCCCGAGCGGTAGCGCTCGATGCCCTTCTCGAGGATGTCGAGATACCACATGTCGAGTTCGTTCTCGAGGAAGTCGATGTCCTCGCGGGGGTCGTGGCCCTCGGTCGGCTCGCCCTCCATGTCGGTCCGGCCGGTGAAGTCGACGACGTGGAGCAACACGTCCGCCTCGTTGAGGTCCGAGAGGAACTGGTTGCCGAGGCCCTTCCCCTCGTGGGCGCCGGGGACGAGCCCCGCCACGTCGACGAGTTTCGTCGGGACGAACCGGACCCCGTCCTCGCAGTAGCCGTGGTTCGGCGTGCAGTCGTGGCCGAACTCCGGGCCGGCGCAGTCGACGCGGACGTACGCCTCGCCGACCGAGGGATCGATCGTCGTGAAGGGATAGGCGCCCTCGGGCACGTCGTTCATCGTCGCCGCGTTGAAGAACGTGGACTTGCCGACGGAGGGTTTGCCGACGAGTCCGATCGTGTAACTCATTACGCGTACGGAGTCGAACGAGCCGCTAAAGGGTTATTAAACGCCCCGGGAGAGCGAGTGAGTGACACGCGTGGCGGGCGGCGGTTTCGCCCCGTGCGCCCGTTCGCCGACGGTCGCGGAGTTGCTGACCCATGCTACGAGGTCCCACTACTCCCGCATCATTTTAATGGCGGGGGTACGTATATAAGCTGTGAGCGAAGAGACAGGGCGCAAGAACCTACGAATGCCCAACGACGACGAGCTGTTCGCGGTCGTCACCCAACACGACGGCGGGAACCACGTCCGCGTGCAGTGTGAGGACGGCAAGAGCCGCATGGGCCGGATCCCCGGTCGCATGAAGTACCGCGTCTGGATCGAGGAGGGCGACACCGTCCTCGTCGAGCCGTGGGACTGGCAGGACGAGAAGGCCAACATCGAGTGGCGCTACGACAGCCAGGACGCCGAACAGCTCCGGCGCGAAGGCCACATCGACTGAGACGCCGTTTTTCGCCGTCCGGGACGCGTAGCGACGCCGACAGCGCGGCCGACGTTTATATATTGACAGTCGAATATGTCCTGATTATCGGTTTTTATATATCGACGACTGCAAGCGCGGTCTCAACTGTTCGCATATATATATCACCGTCTCGAATACGCACCGGCCCTTTCAAAACCGGTACTCGTCGACCCCGTCGGGGTAGCCGTCGCGGCCCCGATCCGGCGTCTCGCCGAACTCCGCGAGACACTCCGTACAGAGGCCCGTCGGCTCGTCGAAGTGGTCGGGACAGACCAACCGCCCGCAGCGGTCACAGCCGTCCTCGACCTCCCCGGCCCCGCAGATCTCACAGCGGCCGGCGACGCTCATACCGGCCGTTGCGCCCCGAGCGTCGTAAATTTGTCCCCGACTCGCGGCGGACGGCGCGGGGTCGACACGCTGTCCGGGGGTATTTATATGATTGCCGGGTGTTTATAAACCCCCGCCGCGCGAGCGGGGCGTTGATACCTCCGGCGTTCGAAGCCCCGGTCGATGGTTCCGCCGCTCGCCGTCGACATCGACGGCACGCTGACCCGCCCCGACGACTCGATCGATCCCCGGGTGTTCGACGCGCTCCGGGCGTGGGACGCCCCGGTCGTGATCGCGACCGGCAAGTCCTTTCCGTATCCGATCGGCCTGTGCGATTTCGTCGGCATTCCGATCAACGTCGTCGCCGAGAACGGCGGCGCGACCTACGTCGAGTCGGCCGACGCGGTCGTCTACGACGGCGACCCGGAGGGCGCGGAGGCCGTCGGTTCGGCGTACGTCGCGGCCGGTTACGACCTCGGGTGGGGGTCGGTCGACCCGACGAACCGCTGGCGCGAGACCGAACTCGCCGTCGCCCGCGAGCAGCCCCTCGATCCGCTCGTCGACATCGCCGCCGACCACGGCATGGTCGTCGTCGACACCGGCTACGCCTATCACGTCAAGGCCCCGGACGTCGACAAGGGACGGGGCCTGGCGACGGCCGCGGCGGCGCTCGATGCCGATCCGGGATCGTTCGTCGCGGTCGGGGACTCCGAGAACGACGCCGAGATGTTCGAACGCGTCGGCCGGTCCGTCGCCGTCGCGAACGCCGACGGGACGGCGATGGCCGCCGCCGACGAGGTGACCGAGGCCGCCTTCGCGGACGGGTTCCTGGAGGCGCTCGATCGGTTCAGAGCGTCCGCGTAGGCGTCTGCGGGGGCGATCGGACGCGATCGGAACCGATCCACGGCGCCCGAGGGGGCCGCTACGTACCGCCCGGGAGCGCTCCCGAGTCCTCCGGGGGCGAACGGACGCGAATCCGCGGTTCGCGGCCGTGAAATGGTCGATTTAGCCGCTATTCGGGGAAAGCTTTTGTCGGTGTGGTGGTTACTCACTCGCGTATGAGTGCCGACCGCGCGGCCCTCCGAAACGCCCTCGACCGGGGCGAACGGGAGGGCGGCAGCGTCGAGTTCAAGGAACGGCTCACCCGGGCGACCCACCTGGCCGACGGCCGCCTCGAATCGCTCGTCGCCCAACTGCGACACCGGATCCTCTCGGGCGACGGCGAGGCGACCTACGTCGTCGGCGTCACCGACGACGGCGGGATCGCGGGCATCTCCGCCGACGCCTTTTCGGAGTCGATGGACGTCCTCTCGCTTCTGGCCGACGAGGCGGGCGCCCACATCGACGACGTGGAGACGTGGGGCGTCGACGGCGGCGAGACGGCCGCCCACGAGGAGGGGCTGGTCGGCGTCGCCACGCTGCGCGAGGGCGCCGTGCTGGAGGCCGACGACGACCACATCGTCGTCGGCACCGCGGGCCACGTCGACCACGGCAAGTCGACGCTCGTCGGCTCGCTCGTGACCGGTTCCGCCGACGACGGCCAGGGCGGCACCCGGAGCTTCCTCGACGTCCGGCCCCACGAGATGGAGCGTGGGCTGTCGGCGGACCTCTCCTACGGCGTCTACGGCTTCGACGACGACGGCGCGGTCCGGATGGACAACCCCCACCGGAAATCGGATCGCGCGCGCATCGTCGAGGAGGCCGACCGGCTGGTCTCGTTCGTCGACACCGTCGGCCACGAGCCGTGGCTGCGGACGACCATCCGGGGACTCGTCGGCCAGAAGCTCGACTACGGCCTGCTCGTGGTCGCCGCCGACGACGGCCCGACGAAGACGACCCGCGAACACCTCGGCATCCTGCTGGCGACCGAACTCCCGACGATCGTCGCCATCACCAAGACCGACGCGGTCTCCGAGGAGCGCGTCCGCGAGGTCGAACGCGAGGTCGAGCGGCTGCTGCGCAACGCCGATCGGACGCCGCTGTCTGTCGGGCGACACGGCGTCTCGGCCGCGATCGACGAGATCGGCGAACAGGTCGTCCCGATCGTGGCGACGAGCGCGGTGACGAAGGCCGGCCTCGACGTCCTCGACGAGCTGTTCGAGCACCTCCCGAAGACGGGCGCCGAGGCCGGCGCGTTCTCGATGTACGTCGACCGGACCTACAACGTGACCGGCGTCGGCGCGGTCGCCTCGGGGACGATCCGCTCGGGCAGCGTCGAGGCCGGCGACGAGTTGCTCGTCGGCCCCCTCCCGGACGGGGGCTTTCGGCCCGTCGAGGTCCGGTCCATAGAGATGCACTACCACCGCGTCGACGAGGCCGCCGCCGGGCGGATCGTCGGCATCGCCCTGAAGGGAATCAACGAGGCCGACCTCGAGCGCGGGATGGTGCTTCTGCCCCGCGACTCCGAGCCGACCGCGGTCAGGGAGTTCGAGGCCGAGGTGATGGTGTTGAACCACCCGACCCGGATCGACGACGGCTACGAGCCGGTCGTCCACCTCGAAACCGTCAGCGAGACCGCCTCGATCCACCCGGAGGGCGGCCAACTGCTCCCCGGCGATAGCGGGCGAGCGCGGATCCGGTTCAAGTTCCGCCCCTACGTAGTCGAGGAGGGCCAGCGGTTCGTCTTCCGGGAGGGCAGTTCGAAGGGCGTCGGCACGGTGCGGGACGTCACGGACGTCGAGTAGGGCCGTCCGGGCGTCCCTGACGGCGATTCCGATCAGTCCGCGCCGATTCGCCCCAGTTGGACCTCCTCGACGTACTCGAGGAAGTTGTCGAACAGCACCTTCGCCTCGCAGGCCGCCTCGTAGTTGTCGGCGTGGATGCCGTCGATCACGGCCTCGATCCGCTCGGCCGGGAGTTCGCCGTCCTTGCCCCGCGTGACGGACTCGGCGGTCTCCATGTCGTATTCGGGGTGAAACTGGACCGCGAAGGCGTGGCCCTTCCGGAAGCCGTGGACGCCGTACTCGTTTCTCGCGAAGACGGTCGCCCCCGGCGGGGCCTCCTGGACGTGATCCGAGTGGGTCGTGAACACCGTCATCTCCTCGCTGACGCCCTCCAGCAGCCGGTTGTCCCCGTCCTGTTCGACGGTCCGGTAGCCGATCTCGTACTCGCCCATGCTCTCGACGCTCCCGCCGAGGACGTCGGCGAGCAGTTGGTGGCCGTAACAGACGCCGAGGGCCGGCACGCCGGCCTCGAGGGCGTCGCCGACCCACTCCTTGAGCCGCCCGATCCACTCGCGGTCCCAGTAGACGGAGGCCCGCGACCCCGTGACGACGAAGCCGTCGTACCGGAACCCCTCGGGGAACTCCCCGGAGGGACAGTGGAACTCGGCGACGTCGGCGTCGAGTTCCCGCCGGAAGTTCCGGCGGGTGTCGGCGGCGGCGTGGGCGGCGTTCAACAGCGCGATGCGTGGCTGTCCCATCTTCATAGTCCTAGCTCAGTCCGGGTGAAATAGCGCCGCCTCCCGCCATCGTTTGCCGGTACTTCGCGCCTCCGACGGGCGGTCCCGGCCCGGCGGGGACACACCGGAGCGCGCGGGGACGACGCGATCAGTCCGCATGGACCTTGCTGCGCGTTCGGACGTCGTCCCGAAGGCGGTCGGCGTACTCGAGGCGGATCTCCCGGGCCTCGGCGGGCGAGAGCTCCTCGTCGCCCCCGACCTCGGCGGCGAGGGGGTCGTAGGCGGCCACGTCGAAGCCCATCCGGTCGAGGTACGCCCGAACCGAGTCGTCGGCGAGTCCGTCGCGTATCGCGCGTTCGACGTACTCCTCGACGGCGTCGAACTCCGGCAACACGACGGCGCCGTCGCTCAGGTGGCCGGCCCGCCCCTCGATCCGCGGTTCGGTCGCGCTCGCGCGCTCGACGACGCCGACGATGTCGTCGGCCAGGCGGACGACCTGGCTCGGCAGTGCGGTGTCCGGCGAGCGCCACTCGACCGTCGAGAAGGCTGCGCGCAGCTTCACCGGCGTCCAGACCGCGCTCTCGGGATCGAACGCCGCCTCGACGGCCTCCGTGTCGATCCCGGCGATGGTCGCCGCCGTCTTGAATTCGGCACACCGGCGTTCGAGCCGTTCGGCCCACGCCTCGGTGTCGTCGACGTAGGGCCACAGCTGCCCCTGGTGCGGGAGGTCGTCGTAGGCCATCCGCCGGTAGAGCAGCGAGCGCGCGCCCGTCGCCAGGCGCTCACCCCCGAAGTACGGCGAGGAGTTCACGAGCGCCAAGGCGGGATCGAGCGCGGTGAGCGTGTTCAACTGATCGACCGCACTGCCGGGCTGTTGCTCGACGTGGATGTGCGTCCCCGCACAGTGACGGACGTACTCGAAGCGCTCGCCGACGACGCGGTCCTGGATCCGGGTTCGCTCGCTCGGGAGGTCCCGTATCGAGTCGGCCGACACCGGCGTCGACAGCGGAACGAGCCCCAGGCCGCGCTCGTCGGCGCGCTCGAGGACGTCGCCGACCCGCTCGAACAGCTCCGCCCGGAGTTCGGCCGTCGTCTCGCAGGGCGTCGTCTTGACCTCGAGCATCGGGACGACGAACTCCCGTTCCGCGCCGGGGCACTCGACGAGGTCGCCGGGGTCGGCCAGCCGCCCCGACCCGTCGATCACCCAGTACTCGACCTCGACGCTCCGGCGGATCGGGCCCCCCTCGGTCGCAGTGTCGACGTCGCCGGTCATCGTTCCGTTCCGTCGACCAGCGGGCGCTGCGGACGCTCGAGGGCGTCCCCCGATAACCGGCGCCGGGCCGGCAGTTCGGTGCCGCAGTTCGGGCACAGGTAGTGGACGCTGTCGTCCGTCTCGACGACGGTCCACTCGCCGTCGATGGCGTCGCGATACGGACACGAAACGCAAAACAGCGTTCCCTTGTCGATCGACCGATCGGCCTCGATCACCTCGCCCGGGGATTCGGCAGACATTACAGTTCGGTCGTAACACTATGTCGTACTAAAGTTTTTGAGTAAGTAAGTAAACCGGACAAATCAAAACAATTCAACAGAATATATCGCCGTAATTGGAAACATGACGGGGTCAGCGGTGTCGGTCCAGGAACGCGCCGAACCGGGTCAGCCCTTCGTCGAGTTCCGCGCTCGGGAGCCCGAAGCCGATCCGGACCCACTCCGGCCGACCGAACGCCTCGCCCGGCGCCAGGACGACCGACGCCTCGGCCAGGAGGCTTCGGCAGAACGACTCCCCGCCGGCGAAGCCCTCGGGGACGCGGAGGAAGGCGTTGACGCCGCAGTCGGGGGCCGACCACTCGAGGCCGTGCGTCTCGAGGAACGCCTCGACGACGGCGCGGTTTTCGGCGGCGTGTTCGCGGTTCTCGGCGAGGATCTCGGCGCGTCGCTCGAACGCCTGCTCGGCGACGTGCTGACCGAACGTGGGCGGCGAGATGGTGGTGTAGTCCTTCCAGTTCTCCGCGGCCGCGACGACCGCCCGCGGCCCGCAGAGCCACCCGAACCGGAGCCCGGCGAGCCCGAACGCCTTCGAGACGCCGCCCGTCGAGACCCCGTACCGGCCGAAGCTCGCGACCGGCGGGATCGGCTCCTCGGCCAGCAGCCGGTACACCTCGTCACAGAGCAGGTAGGTGCCGTTGTCCGCACAGCGCTCGTAGAGCGCCCGCATCGTCGCCTCGTCGTGGTACCGCCCTGTCGGGTTGTTCGGGTTCACGACGACGACGACGTCGGTGTCGGGACGCAGCGCCTCCCCGACCGCCTCGGGGTCGAGCGTCCAGTCCGGCTCCGACAGCGGGACCCGGGTCACGTCCCCGAGCGCGTCGCCGAGGCCGGTAACGGAGCCGTAGGTCGGCGTCACGACCACGGCGTGGTCGTCGAGGACCGAGAGCATCGCCAGCAGGTTCGCCTCCTGCGTGCCGCAGGTAAAGATCGTCCCGTCCGCGTCGCGGCCGTGGCGAGCGCCGATCTCGGCCCTGAACTCGGGGTCGCCCGACGTGGGGACGACGTACCCGAGCGTTCCGGGATCGGTGTCGAAGCGATCGGCCGACAGCGGTCGGACGCCGCTTTCGGCCAACATCACGTCGGCGTCGGCCTCGACCTCGGCGAACCACCGTTCGAGTTCGAAGGGGGCGATCTCCATACCGGCGGGTCGGGGGCGGCGGGCATAGGGATACGGGTCGTGGCCGGTGGGTTCCCGCCCCGGAGCCCGCTTCGTTTCGGTGTCGCCCGGGTCACCGATTCGTCGTGTGGAGCGCCGTCCCCCGGGCGTTCGCGGCCGCCTCCGCGACCGCCTCCGACAGCGTCGGGTGGACGTGGATCGTCCCGACGACGTCCCCGAGCCGCGCGCCCATCTCGATCGCCAGCCCGACTTCCGCGATCAGCTCCGAGGCCTCGGGGCCGACGATCCGCGCGCCGAGGACGAACCCCGTCTCCCTGTCGGCGACGATCCGGACGAACCCCGTCTCGGCCCCGAGCGTGAGCGCCCGGCCCGACGACCGCATCGGCATCTCGCCCACGACGGGGTCGAACCCCTCGGCCTCGGCCCCCTCGGCGTCCAGCCCGACGGTCCCGATCTCGGGGTCGGTGAACACCGCCGCCGGGGTCGCCTGGTGGTCGAGCCGCGCCGGCTCGCCCGCGACGACTTCGGCGGCGACGCGGCCCTCCCGGTAGGCCGCGTGCGCCAACATCGGCTCGCCGGCCACGTCGCCGACGGCGTGGACGCCCTCGGCGGCGGTCCGGGTCGCGTCGTCGGTCTCGATGTGCCCGTCCTCGCTCGGTTCGACGCCGACCGCCTCGAGGTCGCAGGTGTCCGCGGCGGGTTCCCGACCGACGGCGACGAGGACGCGCTCGGCGGTGTAGGTGTTCGTCTCCCCGTCCTCCGTCTCGGTCTCGACGCGCGCGCCGCCGTCCGCCTCCGTCCAGCCCCGGGCCGCCTCGCCGAAGCGGAACTCGATCCCGAGTTCCTCGGCCCGGTCGCGGACGATATCGGTCACGTCGTCGTCGTAGCCCGGGAGGACGTCCTCGAGGGCCTCGACGACCGTCACGTCCGTACCCAGTTTCGCGAAGACCGTCGACAGCTCCATGCCGATGTAGCCCCCGCCGACGACGCAGAGCGACTCCGGGAGCGTCTCGAGCGAGAGCGCGTCGCCCGAGTCCAGAATCCGCTCGTCGTCGACGTCGAACCCGGGAATCTCGATCGGTCGGCTCCCGGTGGCGACGACGGCGTGTTCGAACTCGACGGACTCGCTGCCCTGGCCCTCGCCGCCGTGGGCGACCCTCGCCGTGCCCCCGTCGACGAACTCCGCGCGCCCCTCGATGAGGTTGACGCCGTTGGCCTCACAGAGCGTCTCGACGCCCCCGGTCAGCCGGTCGACGACGCCGTCCTTCCAGCCGACGAGCTCCTGGAAGTCGACGTCGGCGCGGGCGTGGATCCCCATCGATTCGGCGTGTTCGACCGCGTGGGCCAGGCCGCTCGCGTGGATGAGCGCCTTCGAGGGGATACACCCCTCGTTCAGGCAGGTACCGCCGTAGGCGTCGGCCTCGACGAGCGTCACGTCGAGGCCGAGTTGGCCGCCCCGGATCGCGGCGGCGTAGCCGCCGGGGCCGCCGCCGATCACCAGCAGTTCGGTTCCGGTCGAGATGTCTCCGACGACCATGCGTTGTCCGTCCCACGACGCCGGGGCTTAAAAACGGGACGGGCGTCGTAGAACCGTACGTACTTGTCGGCGCGCCACCAAATCGGCCCGATGGCAGTGACGCAGTACGTCGCCGTCCGCTCGATCCACGTCCTCGGTTCGGGCTTCGTTATCGGCGGGTCGGCCGTCCTGTGGCTCGCGCTCCGCGCCGGCGAGCCGGGGGCGACCCGGCTGCTCTCGTGGTTCGAAGCCGGGTTCTGGGCCGTCCTCGGGGTGATGGTCTTCACCGGCCTCGGCAACCTCGTCGGGTTCGGCGTCCCGACCGACGGGGTCCGGGCGAGCGCGTTCTCGATCAAACTCGCGTGTATTCTCCTGCTCGCGGCCGTCTCCGTCGTCCGGGCGCTCTCGGTTCTCGAACTCCGCCGCCGGGATCGCGAGCCGTCGACGGCCCGCGGCCTCCAGTGGCTGTACGCGGCGACCACGCTTCTCTCGGCCGTGATCGTCCCGTTGGCGGGGGTGCTCGCCCGTGGCTGACCGCTACGCGACCCCGTGGACCCGCCACCTCGAGGCGTGGATCGTCGGGACCGCGGCGACCGTCCTCGTCGTCGTCGGAGCGATCCTCGCGAGCCACCTCGACGGGTCGCTCCCGGTCGCCCTCCCGGCTGTCGGGACCGCCGCCGCGACCCTCCTGTTCGGCTACCTGTGGCTCCTGGCCGTCGTGGCCGCCGGGGCCGTGATCTCGTCGACACCCGATACCGCGGGCCCGACGGCGTGGCTGGGCCGGACGGCCGCGGGCGGCGCCGCGGTCGCGTCGATCTACCTGACGATCGTCCTCGTCGTCGGGTTCGTCTCGCCGCTTCCGACCCCGATCGATCCCGGGTTCCGGTCGGTGTTCGGGGCGGTCGCTGTCGGCACGGCCGCCGGAGCGGCCCTCGGAGCGGTCGTCGGATCGGCCTTCGCGGTCTGTCGCCGCGTCGCCGCGGTCGCCGTCCGCGACGCCGAGCCGTGAGCCTGGCTCCCTGGTCGCTCCGTACGGTGGGGCAGGTGTCCGATCGGGACCGACCGCGGGGTTTTTTCGCCCCGCATCCCAACCCGGGACGATGGACACCGAGCACGACCTCGCCACCGATCGCCGACGGTTCCTCGCGCTGACGACCACCGGCGCCGCCGGACTCGCGGGCTGTTCGGAACTCCGGAGCGAGCGCACGCCGGAGGCCCAGGAGGGCGCGCCCGACCCCACGCCCGAGGGGGATGGCTCCACCCGAACCGTCGCGATGATCGTCCAGCCCGACCCCGGGGCGCTGCGGGAAGCCCAACTCGAGGTCAGGACGGCGCTCGACGAGGGCGAAATCAGCCGCGAGGAGGCCCGGCGCCGGCTGGCCGAGCGCGAACAGGAACTCCTGACCGAGGCGGTCGAGGCCGCCAGCAGTGCGATCGATTCGGCGGACGCCGAGCACCTCGACACGGTCGAACCGGAGGGGACGCTGCTGGTCGAAGGCGATCCGCTCGCGTTGATCGATCTGCTCGAGGAGCCGCTTCTCACCGCCGTCGTCCACCGGGACCGCTTCGAGCAGGCGCGCGAACGGGCGGCCGCCGGGTCCGGGGCCACGGGCGGGAACGGAACCGACGCGGAAAGCCCGACGGGGAGTACGGACGAGGCGAACTGAACGGACGACGTCCGGGTCGGTGCGTTCCCGCGATGTCGGAGACGACAGATCGTTTAATCACATATGTCTACCATACATTCAAATTCCAGAGCGTATCGAACGAAAAACGAGCCGATATTTCGTTTAAATACCGTTTCTCGACGGCACTACACTTATATTTGACCACCGCGCTTCGGAACCCACCATAGAGTACTTACTACTCCGGATCACAGACCCGACGCATGGAGTGTACGATCATCGGCGGCGGGATCCAGGCGCTGTCGACGGGAATTCTCCTCCAGCATCTCGGACACGACACGCGGATGGTCAGCGACTCGTTCTCCTACGTCGACGGTGCCGACACGCCCACGGTCTCGACGGACTACGCGGCCGCCTCGATATACCCCGTCGCGATCGAGGCCGAGTGCTCGGAGGACGAGTTGATCGCGCGGGCCGAATCGACGTTCGAGCCGTTCTACGAGGCCGACGGCGTTCCGGTTCGGAAACACACCCACTACTACCTCTACGAGGAACCCCACGACGAACCGATCCCGGCCCGGATGGCGGTCACGGACATCTCCGAACACGACGGGGAGGTACCGACCCGCCCAGGCGCGGAGGTCCGTGACGGCTACGTCTGCGAGGAGTACTTCGTCGAGATGCCGGAGTACGTCCCGCAGTTACACGCCGCCTACCGCGAGTTGGGCGGGGAGACGGCGACCCGAACCGTGAGGCCGGGGGAGGTGGCCGACCTCGACGGCACCGTCTTCAACTGCACCGGCTACGGGAGCCGCGAGCTGTTCGGCGACGACTCGATGCGGGCGATCAAGGGTCACATCCTCCAGGTGCCGTACGACGGGGCCGAACCGCTGCCGTTCTCCTACACCTACACGCCCGCGGAGTACGACCACTACGCGTACATGTATCCGCGAAAGGAGACCGTGCTCTTCGGCGGGTCCTACCTGAAGGGCGATATCGTCGACGGCGAGTGGCGCGGCGAGGCCCCCGAGAAGCCGATCACCATCGACGGGGTCACGATCCCCGAACGGCTGTACACGGTGACCGAGGCGATCACGAGCGAGTACGTCCCGATCGAACGGGACGCCGTCGACGTCAAATACGGGTACCGGCCCTACCGAGCCGACGGAATGCGGATCGAGCGCGAGGGCGATATCGTTCACAACTACGGCCACGGCGGGGGTGGCGTGTCGATGTCGTGGTGGTCGGCGGTGCGGGCGGTCGGGTTCGTCGACGACGTCGGCGAGGCGATCCTTCCGGACGTCGCCGAGGAGATCGCGCGGGTAGACGCGCCGGCCACCCATCGGTGAGCGAGGATACGCCTCTCCGCGGTGGGTACGCACCCCGCCGCTCGGCGCGACCTTCCTTTATAAACGCATCCCGGCCACGAGCAATCGTCGGATCGCTATTGCCCCTCGTCCGACGGTTCGATCGAGGCGGGCGGTGACACCTCGAAGCCGCCGTCGTGGTCGGTGAAGATCGTCTCGATCGTCAACACCGCGCCGCCGCCGCCCTGGCTGATCTCCATCCGGAGGTCGGTCCCGTAGAGCGTGTCCGTCTCGGTGTCGACGAACGCGTAATAGAGGAAGTCCTCGACCCGATAGGTCGCGTGCTGGCCCTCCCCGGTGCCGAGGAGGTCCTCCTGTCGTTCCTCGGTCACGTTGACGCGGAACATGGTCGTCTCGGTGCCGTCGATCGTCTCGGTTCGGATCGGTTCGAAGGCCGCACCCTCGAGGGTCGCAAGCGCGTCGTCGAACGTTTCGGTGTCGTTCCACGAGCCCTCCGAGCGCTCCCAGTCGCCGCCGTCGCCGTCGCGCGTGTACCGCGCATCGCCCGCTACGTACTGTTCGGTCCCGCTGGTCCGGGTCCCGGCACCGACGTCCGTTTCGGTCCGCATCGACAGCCTAGCCCGTCGCGATTCGGTGTCGACCGTCCCGCTGATCTCGATGGTTTCGTTCACCCGCGGCGATCGGAGCGTCCGCGTCCGTTCGACGCGGTACCGTTCGAGTTCGTCGGCGTTCGCCTCGAGGGCGGCCACGTCCACCTCGGGCGCCGCGGCGTCGTCCTGCCCCGGTTCGCCGGGCAACGCCCCGCTGCACCCCGCCAACGCGAGACAGAACAGTAGCGCCGCGATGGCTGGCGTTCGGTTCGATCGGAACACGGTATTATTGATTCGAACGGGCGGTCCTAAACTTTCCCCTCGACAGCCCCGTTTCGGGTTTTCATATCAACAAAAATATATTTTCTTTCGTGATGGTATCCACCGGTTAATCCCACCTACCGGGATTGTCCCGGAATTTGGGATAATACGGGACCCGTACGTTTATATTGCATCGACATAAATCGAACGACCATGCGGAACAGACGCCAACGGTTGCTGGCCACGCTGTGTGCGTGCCTCCTCCTGCTCTCCGGAGTAGGGGCGGGGGCCGCATCCGCAGCCGGGGCCCCGACAGCAGCCGCCGACGCCGAAACGGACGCCGTCCCGCAGGTCCAACAGACGGACGAGGCGGACAACGGGACGGACGAACTACCGGTCGAGCCGCCGACCCGGGCGCACCCGGGCTACGAGTACATCGAGCGGGAGAACGACACCGAGGCGAAGATCGAACTCGGCAAACAGCTGTACCTCGATCCGCGGATCTCCCAGACCGGGACCATCTCGTGTAACACCTGTCACAACGTGATGGATCCGGGCGGCCACGACGGCCGGCCGACCGCGATGGGCGTCCACGGCCAGACCGGCCCGGTCAACTCCCCGACGGTCTGGAACTCCGGGTTCCACCACACGCAGTTCTGGGACGGTCGCGCCGACACGCTCGCCGAACAGGCCAAAGGCCCCCTCGTCGCCGACGTCGAGATGGGGATGCCCGACACCGGCGCGGTGCTCGAGCGCCTCCGATCGATGGACGGCTACGTCGAAGCCTACCAAGAGGTCTACGGCGACCAGGCCGACGTCGAGGACCCCGAGGACATCATCACCCTCGAGCGGACCGTCGACGCCATCGCCGCCTACGAGCGAACGCTCGTGACGCCGAACAGCCCCTACGACCAGTACGTCCAGGGCGACGCCGACGCGCTGTCCGAGCAGCAACTCGACGGCATGGAGACGTTCGAGGAGCTCGGCTGTACGAGCTGTCACTCCGGGCCGATGTTCAGCGGCCAGTGGGACGAGCCCGAATCCGGCAACGGCGTCTACCAGCCGAACCCGACGTACCCGAACAACGAGCAGTGCTCCGAGTACGTCGACGAGTACGGCCTGATGGAGAACCCCGGCCGGATGGGCGTCACCGACGACTCGGCCGACCAGTACCTCTACAAGGTGCCGACGCTGCGGAACGTCGAGTACACCGCGCCCTACACCCACACGGGCAACGTCCGCACCCTCGAGGAGATGATCCGGCTGATGGGCGCGTGCCAGCTCAACGAGGATCTCTCCGACGAGGAGGTCCAGGATATCAGGGCGTTCCTGACGAGCCTCTCCGGCGAGCACCCCGAACAGGAGATGCCGATGCTCCCGGGGCCGAGCGGTGAATCGGTGATCCCGGCCGACTCCGGTCTCGGCCCGAGCGAGACGGGCGGTCAGGCGACGGAGATGCAGGAGGCGGAAGGAACGGAGATGCAGGAGGCGGAAGGAACGGAGATGCAGGAAGGCGGTAGCTCGGGCGGCATCATCGAGGACACCCCCGGATTCACGATGGGACTGACCGCGGTGGCGCTGGCGTTGGCGCTCGCGACCGCGCTCATCGCCCGCACTCGCCGGTTCGAGTAACGCGAACCAGGATGCGGTCTCGCCGCCGACCGCGTCGGTATTTTCACTCGACTTCGGGAACCGACGAGGCTTTGAGCGACGAACCGAAACGGCGGATATCGACGCGATCGACCGACGGAGACCGAGACACCTGATCGACCGATGACACCACGAAAGCTACTGACGATCGCCGTGCTCGTCGCGGTGTTGGGGTTCGGCTACTACTCGATGAACGCCGCGCCGGTCCTCAGCAACCACGAGTACACGTATCAGGGCGGCCTCGAGTGGAACGAGGACCCCGAGGAGGCGCTTTCAGTCGCGGAGCAACGGGACAAGCCGGTCCTCGTCTACTACTGGACGACGTGGTGTACGTACTGCCAGACCTACGACGAGGAGCACTACCAGGACGAGGATGTCCGGGACGTCCTCGACGAGTACGTCCTGCTCGCGATAAACCTCGACGAACCCGGGGCGGGCACGAACATGGCGGTCGAACACGGCGCCAACTACCCGCCGCAGCACGTCATCATGACCCACGACCGCGAGGAGGTGTCGGAGCTCGGCGGCTACGTGGAACGCGATCGCTTCCTCGAGGAACTCCGGCGCGGACTCGACTCGGCGGCGACCTAAGACACGATGTTTTCGCTTCAAACGACACCTACCCCGGGGACTGCGCTCATAGCTGTCGCGGCGTTTGCCAGCAGTCTCGCGGCGATACTCCTGTTGTACAGCTACGTCGATCGAACCGACGACCTCCGCCGCGTGACCCTCGGTGCCGCGGGCGTCTCCGCCGGGGCGCTGGTCGCCGCCCACAGTTACCTCACGTACCAGTTCGTCGTCGGCGACTACACGAACGCCTACGTCTGGCGGAACACGGCCGACTACCTCCCGCTCCTGTACCGGTTCACCGGCGCGTACGCTAGCCACGAGGGATCGATCCTCCTGTGGGCGACGCTGGCCGCCGTGGTCGCGGCGTGGACCGTCTTCTCCGATAGCTTCGAGGGGCGCGGCTCGCGGCTCGTTCAGGCTATCTCGCTGTCGATCGTCGCGGTCTTCGCGACGATGTTGGTCGCACAGAGCCCATTCACCCCGATCGAGGTCGCCTTTCCCGACACGCCGTCGGGCTTCGTCCCCCCCGACGGCGACGGATTGAATCCCCTGCTCGTCAATCCCTGGATGGCGATCCACCCGCCGATCACGTTCTCGGCGTACTCGCTTTTGATCGTCCCCTTCGCCCTCGGCGTGACGCACTTCGTCTCGCTGTTCCGCGACGAGGAGAGCGTCTTCGAGGCGTGGCTGCCGAGCATGGTCACGTGGCTCCGGGTCTCGTGGCTCCTGCTCACCGCCGCGATCGTCTTCGGCGGCATCTGGGCCTACAGCGTGCTCGGGTGGGGCGGCTTCTGGTCGTGGGACCCCGTCGAGACGGCTGTGCTCGTTCCGTGGCTCGCGCTCACGGCCTCGCTGCACGCGATCAACCGCTACGAGACGAGCGGCGAGTACGCGGTGTTCGCCCCGGCGTCGGCGGCGCTCGTCTTCCCGATCGTCGTGTTCGCGACCACCGTCGTCCGCAGCGGCGTCTTCCGGAGCGTCCACTCGTTCGCCTCCGGCGGGATCGGGACCGGCATCCTCTTTCTGTTGGCCGTCACCGGCTCCGTCGCGCTCGCGCTTCCGCTCGCCTACTGGCTCCTCGCGGCCGACGAGCCGGATCGCCCGACCGACGAGTCGTGGGTGAGCAGACGGACCGTCTACCACGTCGCCGTCCTCGCCTTTGCGGTGTTGGCGTTCGTATCCATGTGGGGGCTCGCGTTCCCGGTCATCCGGAACGCGGCGACCGGCGTCGAAGTGAGCGTCAGCCAGGACCACTACAACCTCTGGAGCTACCCGGTCGTCGTCCTCACGCTGTTGGCCGGGGGACTCTACGCGCTCCTCGACACCGGACGACGCCGCCTCGCCCTCGCCGCCACGGGGGGTGCGGCCCTCCTGACCGCCGTCGGGGCGTTCGTCGCGCCGACGCCAAGCTGGTATCTCAGCGATCCCAGCGCGGTCGACCCGCTGGCCTACCGGATCGTCGGGAACGCGAGCGTCCTCTCGATCGTTCCGCCGGCAGCGTTCTTCGCCGGGGGGTGGCTCACCCGGTACGTCTCCCGGGTCCGCGGCGTCCCCTCGACGTCGTTCAAACTCCGCGAGACCGGGATCGTGTCGATCCACGTCGGCGCGGCGGTGCTCGTGGTCGCCGTCTCGTTCGTCTACCTGTTTTCGACCTCGGCGTCGGTCGCCGTCATCGGCGTCGACGAGGTCGGAAACGACCCCGAACCGATCGTCCAGGAGGTCCCCGACTCGGAGTACACCGTCGAGATAACCGACTACGAGGCCGTCGGCGAGCCGACGATCGAGGAGGCCGCCCGCTCGCCCTCGGAGGTGCTTCGAGTCGACGAGGACGTCTCGATCGTCAGGGGCGAGATAACCGAGACGGACGACATCGAGGGCACCGCAGTCGCGCGTCTCGAGGGGTCGGACGTGTGGCTGGCGAACGCCGACGGCACCGCCACGTTCGAGGTCGGCACAGAGGTCATCGCCCGCGGGACCGTCTTCGAGGTCGACAGCGGCGACCCCGACGGAACCGTCTACGTCTACACCGACGGCCCGAACATGGGGCCGCTGTCGGACCCGCCGCGGGAGGTCCACACGCCCCGGGTGACCTCCCACGAACTCGACGTGACGGTGTACGAGGGCGACAGACGGGTGGCCTCGGGGACCATCGCCGAGCAGGAGTACCTCCGCGCCGAGATGAACACCAACGATCCGGTCATAGAGCGCAGCGTAACGGGCGATACGTACGTCGTCGGTTCGATGAACGGCCCCGGGGCGACGATCACGATCGACACCTATCCGCTCGCGAACCAGATCTGGTTCGGCGTCCTGTTGATGTTGCTGGGGATGGCCACGCTCACGGTCGGCGACGGCTGGTTCCGGAAGCGCTGAGAGGCGGCCTCCCCCACGACTTTTGTTCGATCGGCGATATCACCCCTCGACGACGTACTCGAAGGTCATCCAACCGGCCACCAACATCAGCCCGTCGTAGGTCACGAGGATCCGAAACCACGCCGACGTCATCGGGGCCGACAGGGCGGGTCGGGTCAGTTCGGTCCCGGCGAGCAGTATCGGGACCACGAGCGGGATCAACAGGACGGGCAACAGCGACTCCCGGAGCCCGGAGTGTAACATCAACACCGACACCAACACCCCGACCGAACTGAACCCCGCCGCGGCCAAGAATACGACGACGAGAAGCGTCGAAAAGGTCTCGGGCGGGAACGCGTAATCGAGGAAGACGACGACGAACCCGGTGCTCAACACCCCCACGATAGCCACGAAGACGGTCGAACTCACGACCTTTCCGAGGTAGACGGCGGACCGATCCACCGGCGCGAGGAGGAGGCCGTCGAGCGCCCCGTTGCGTCCCTCGCGGGCGACCGCGTGGCTCATCCCGACGACGCCGCCGAAGACGACGGCGATCCAGAGGGCCCCTCTGGCGAGGACGTCGCGGCTGCCGACCTGTTCGCCGAAGACGAACGAAAACACGACGACGATGAGCAACGCGAAGACGAACGCGGCGTTGATGGTCCGCTTGCTCCGAGCCTCGACGAGCAGGTCCTTGCGGGCCACCTCGTAGACGACCCGGAGGTACCGGCCGAGAGCGGTCATTCCGCGTTCCCGTTCCCGTCCCCGTCGCTCGTTTTGCGTCCACTCCCGGCCGCCCCGATCCCTGCCGCCCCTCGACAGAGCCGTTCGTACCGCTCGAGGGCAGCCTCGACGGACGCGAACCGATCGGCGCTCGCGTCCTCGATCAGTCGGCCGTCGTTCATGAACAGCACCCGGTCGGCCAGCCGGACACCGCGTTCGAGGTCGTGGGTCGCAGCCAGGACCGTCCGGTCGTCGAGGTCCTCCAGAACCGCCTCGATGCGATCGAGCGACGCCCGGTCGAGGCCGGTGTAGGGCTCGTCGAGGAGCAACACGTCGGGGTCGTGGACCAGCGCGCGGGCGAGGGCGACGCGCTTTCCCATCCCGTGGGAGAAGCCGGCGACCCGCTCGCCGCCGCGTTCGGCGAGACCGACCGTTTCGAGCAGTTCCTCACAGACCGACTCCTCGACGCCGTGCAACCGCGCGTGGAGTCGGAGGTTCTCCCGCGCGGTGAGGTCCTCGTACAGCATCGTCTCGTGGGTGAGCACGCCGATCCGCGAACGAACGCCGGCGCGTCCATCGACGAGCGATTCGGAGCCGATCTCGATCTCGCCGGACGTCGGGCGCGATAGCGACGCGAGCATCCTGATGAGCGTCGTCTTTCCGGCCCCGTTGGCCCCGACGACGACGGCCCGCTCCCCGTCGGCGAGCCGGAAGGAGACGTCCGAGACGCCGACGTGTGCGCCGAAGCGCTTCGAGACACCGGCAACCGAGACGATCGACATACCGAACGTAGTCGGACGCGCAAGTTAAGCGTTGTAATTCGCCGTGCGGGGCTCCCGATACCCGGTGCTGTCCCGCCGTCGGGTACTCGACGAAGAGTTGATGTGCCCTGATACGTAACGTACGCCTCATGAACCGGAAGGCGAAAGCGGTCGTCGGCGGCGTCGGGATCGTCGTCCTCCTGGCGATCCTGGCGTCGACGACGATGGGTGCGACGGCGGAGTTCGTCTCCCCGACGGACCTCGAGGAGACGGACGCCTACGACGGCGAGTTGGTGAAACTCGAGGGGCGGGTCGTCAACCTCCAGGACGGCGATCGGATCACGTTCGACGTCGCGGACGAGAACCACACGAAGGCAGTCATCTACGACGGCGAAATGCCCGAGACCATGTCGAAGGGACGGCTCGTGGTCGCGGAGGGGCAGTTCGACGGCGAGACGGTTCACGCCACCTCGCTTACGGTTCGCGCCCACGAGGGTGAGGACGCCGCCCCGGAGGGCCACGACCACGACTACAACGGAACGGGTGAGGGGTACGACGGAACCGACGTCCCGTCGGCGCCGTCGTGATCGGCCGGCACCGCCCGGAACAGGGCCGCAACGACAACCGATCGAACCGACGACACTCACACGGGTTATGAACGACAAACTGTCTTTGAACGCCGTCGCGCTGTTTGCCAGCGGGGTCTCCGCCGTCGCGACCTCGTTTGCGATGTACGCCACCTCCGGATCGTTCGTCGTCTCCTCGTTCAACCGGATCATCCTCGGGTACCTGCCCGGGTGGTTCGTTTCGGGAGTGATCCAGCGGTTCGGATCTGTCGCCCTCGAGATGAGCATGCTCTTTTCGGGCGTGTTGCTCTCCATCGCCCTCGGGGCGGCCGCCATCGGCGGATACGTCCTTGGATCGCGCGCGCTCCCGTCGTACGGCCGCCCCGCCGGCGGCGTCGCCGCCGCCATCTTCGTCTTCGTCGGGGCGTTCGTGATCGTCGGCTCCGCCGCCGCGGTCGTCGCTCCCGCCGTCGTCGGCGGGGCCGTCGTGGCGTACCTCGCGGGTCGGACGCCCGGTACGAGCGACGTCGACGTCGACCGCCGATCGGTCGTCCGCTCCGTCGGCGCTGTCGCGGCGTTCAACGTCGTCGCACACGCCGCCGGGCTTCTCCGTCGCGATCAGACCCAGCGGGCCGAACGGGAGCTCCAACAGCGCGCCTCCCGGGTGCAGTCCGAACACATGCTCTCGGAGGCCGCCGAGGCCGAACTCGACGCCGAGGGCATCAAGCCGCTGATCGCGGAGATCGGCGAGTTCTACCAAGTCGACATCAACCCGAGTCCGCCCTCGGTCGACGCCGACGCCTGGAGCCTCTCGGTCACCGGACTCGTCGACGAGGAACTCGAACTCGCCTACGAGGACGTTCTCGGCTACGACGTCGTCCACCGGTACAAGACGATCCGGTGTCTGAGCGACGGCATCGACGGCGACTCGATGGATACGGCCGTCTGGACCGGCTGTCGGGTCGGGGACATCCTCGAGGCGGCCGGGACCAACGGCGAGTACGCGATGCTGAACGGAGCCGACGACTACTGGTACTCCCTGCCACTGTCCGACCTCGAGGACGCCGTGTTGGCCTACGGCATGAACGGCCTCGAGTTGCCGCAGGCCCACGGCTACCCGGTCCGGCTGCTCGTCCCGGACCGGTGGGGGAAGCTCCACGTCAAGTGGCTCACCGACATCGAGATCATCTCCGAGGACGAGAGCGGCTACTGGGAGGAGAAGGGCTGGCACGGGATGGGTCCGGTCAACGCGGTCACGAAGGTCGACCGCATCAACCGCCCGTCCGGGCGGATACAGATCTGCGGGCACGCCTACGCCGGTGCGCGCGGCGTCGAGGCGGTCGAGGTGTCAGTCGACGGCGGCGAGACCTGGAACGAAGCGACGCTGAGCCGGCCCCTTCCGGACCCGGACACCGAACGCCAGTGGGTCTACGAGTTCGAGCCGGACCGCGACAGCCACGAGGTGTACGCGCGTACGATCGACGGCGAGGGATCGGTGCAACCGGAAGAGCGAACCGAGCCGTACCCCAACGGCGCCACCGGGTGGGTCAACCGAACGCTGCGCGCGGAGTGACGCGAGGCGCTCTTCGACGGATCGTGCCCCCGATTAGGGGTCGCGATCCGAGGCGGCGATGTCCTCCAGTCGCTGTTCGGCCTCCGAAAGCCGGCTGCGGAGGTGAAGAACGTACACGACGAGCGCCGCGAAGATGGCCCCGTAGCCGAAGACGAGTAACGGTTCCATGACGGGTCAGTCGTCCCCCATCGGTTTGTGCGTTTCCGTCGCCGTCCGGCCTTTCAACGAGTCCACCCTCGCGGAAAGCTCCCTGAGCCGAACCCGACTCCCCAGCAGGTAGACGTACAACGACAACACTGCGACCATCGAGACGAGCAACACCGACCCCGTGATGGTGGCCTCTGTCTCGGGGTTTCCGACCGACGGCGAGTGAAGCCTGGCGGTCCACAGCCGCGTCGAAGCGTACGAGATCGGGACCGTGATGAATCCGACGACGCCGTACACCGACGCGAGCCGCGACACCGATCCGGACCCGCCTGCGCCGGAGTAGATGATCAGATAGCCGGCGTAAATGAACCAAATAAACAGGAACGTCACGAGTCGGATGTCGGACCAATCCCACCAGGTGTTCCAGATGACACGGCCCCAGACGCTGCCCGTCACGAGCGTCAGCGTCACGAACACGAAGCCGATTTCGCCCGAGGCGTGTGCGAGTTGCTCCCAGAACCGCGTCGCGGTCACGAGATAGAGGACGCACCCGAGAAACGTAACTGAGAGCGCAAGCCCGCCGACGACCGCTATCGGGACGTGCCAGTACGCGATGAGATTGATTCCGTGGGAGACGCCGTACATCGACTCCGAGGCGTACCCGAACACCGACCCGACTGACGCGAGCCCCAAAAGCAGGGTCAGATACCCGGGGATCGAACTCCCGAACACCCGACGCAGG